>ENA-OSJC01002987-OSJC01002987.1-marine-metagenome-genome-assembly--contig:-NODE-2987-length-12398-cov-5.918432_pt1 | contig 12398 bp, 12 predicted proteins | sample MGYA00237885_ERZ534234 | MGnify/ENA primary metagenome ERZ534234 (study PRJEB26413, sample SAMN06343907) | marine metagenome | isolation source: coastal waters | place: Atlantic Ocean: West Antarctic... | reverse complement strand
TCCAATGCATGATTCTAATAGATCATTACCGTTTGTTTAAAACTTGCTCTAATAATGTTTAATTTATGAATTATAAAACCAATCGATAAAAAATTAATCAGCTAATAAGCTGTATATCAGGAAGGTGAGTTCAACAATTAGTAAGACTTCAATCATTATTCTGAGATTAATTTGATATCACTAAAGTATATACTATTGAAATATTAATCTAAATTTTTTAACCATTAAAAACTGACTGGCTTCTTTATACCCAGGATATTTAATAATTTTCCTAGAATTTTAAGTTTTTTCATTTTATCTCCACCAGTTTCTTTACCTACTGTTTTAAGTTCTTCAACCAATTTATCTTTTTCTGTTTTTAATAGTTTTGAAGCCTCATTAAAAGATATATCAATTTTTTTGTCCAACATATCTCTGGCACTTGACATCTTTAATAACGAAATAGCTTTATTAGCTTTTTCACCAAATCTACTTGCAAATTCATCCTGTTCGATTTTTGAAAATTTTTTATCACTTAGATAAATATCTAATGATCCCCAAATTAATGCTTTCTCATATATATTTTTATTCGAAACTTCTAGTTCATCACCAGTTACTTTTTTTATTTTTTTATCTAATTTTTCGTCAACTTCACTTAAGCTGTATGTACCCTTTTTTTTATTATCAAAAAACTCATGATATTCCTTAGTCATTGAGAACCAAATGAGAGATTGCATCCTTATAAGAAAGCTTGGATGCGTACTCCATAATTCTGTGCTGCTTTTACCTAGATCCTCAAGGTCTCTTAATTGGTCTAAATATGTTGATGGTTTAAAGTTAAAATGCTTATCACTCAATCCTGAAGCAAGTTTAAAATTTGCTCTAAGAGAATCCTCTAAACTATTGCATGCTAAAAACCCTATTCTATCAGCACTAATTTCTGCAGCTCTGCTTAAATTAAGGATGTTTAGTTTTAAATTTCTATCTTCAACATTATTATGATTTGGATAGAGCGCATGCTGATAAACATAATGAGCCACCTCATGACCAATTACAAACTGAAGTTCTTCTAATGATAATAGTTCAATTAATCTAGAAGTTAAAACAATGTCAGGTCTTGAAGCTGAAGACATTAAACTACAAGAAGCATTTGCCTGATTATTGTCTGCAGTCACAAAAAAATTGAAATTATTTTCAATTTTAATTCTCTCAAATACAGTTTCTATTGCACTACCAACTTTTGGTAAAATTTCCTTACTTACTCTTATAGAGTTTGTTAATAAATTTGATAAATGGTTATTATCTAATTCGCTAGAATCTTTTTTAAAATCTTTTGGTTCAATACCAAATTCACGCGGATCATCTTTGTGATATTTGTACTTATCTAAAAAATCCATTAATTACTGTATTGTTTTCTTAAATCAGCAATAATTTTAACCATTTCTTTTGCTCTTTTCTTTTTCTTAACGTCTTTATGGTTGGTTTGTCCATTCCATTTTGTGTATTCTTTCCTTAGAACTTTCATTTTTTCAGCATCATCCATATCTTCTGTTATACCAAAACTTTCTTCAGATGGTTTTTCTGATAAATCTATATTGTCAACATTAGCAATAACTTTATTTTTCATTTCCTTAAATGTTGAAAGATTTATGCCTGTAGTTTTTGCAATCTTATTTATAAAGACATCTTCTTCCTTGCTAAGAGTGCCATCTGCCCCAGATATATCTAAAAGTAATTGCATTGCTGTATATTTTTGAGTTTTACTTGCAATATCATTAAATTCTTTCACTAAATTTGATAAAGAAATTTTGTGTGTTTTTGCTGCAATAGCTGAACTTTTTAAAAATTTAGAAAAATGAGCATTTCTTTCTTGAGCTTTATCATCCTCCAATAAACTTGTTAAGTTTTTTGCCCAATTTTTTATTGTATTTAATTCTTTTTGATCTAACGTTCCGTCTGCTGCAGCCATGCACATTCCAAGTTTTATAGTTAAATCTTCAACTTTGTCTCTGTTGACTAATTCATCCATATAACCAGGCTCTTTAAAGTTAAAATCTAAAATTCTAGTGCTTATATGTTGAAGTCCACTTGTATCAGTAAGACCACCTCTCTCGACTGTAGTGGCAGTGTCAGCTACACAAAGTAAAAATTTTATCCTTCTCTTTCCTTTGTGCGGAGGAACAATAAAATCTACTGGTACAGGAACAAATAATGACCAGTCAGGAAAATAAGTTCTTGATGAAGATTCATAAACTCGTTCAACCCCTAAAACTCTGCTCCCTTTTTCTGCAAATGCCTCATGAGCAGATAATACTGGGGCTCCTGCATCATTTTCATCATCATTATCCGTAACATCTTGAACAAGTAAAATTATCTTTACCTGATCCTCTGTTGGATGACTTATCATTCCTGTCATTTCAACATTATAACAATCCACTGTAAGACCAGTGTCCTTTGGCGGTAAGCCTTTTTTAACTTTAATGGTAAATGGATTTGCCTCTACACTTGTAGAGCTTTCATTGCTCTCATCATTTGATCCTGAAATCATATTGAAGATAAAAATACCAACAACAATAATGATCCAAATTACTCCTCCATCCATAATTTATTCTATATCAAAATCTAGGTTATCTTTTAGATCCTTGAAATCCTTAGATCCAATTGGTTTTAAGTTTATCTCGTGTTTTTTCTTAGATTTTTTATCTTCAAAAATACAATGCATCTTTCCACTAGAATCGTATGAATAGGTAACTTCTATTGGATCACCTGCTTTTGCATTTTTAGATAGCTCAAGAGGTTCATTTGAAATTAAATTTACAAATTCAACATCTTTTTCTTCTCCTTCACTTTGTGTTACTGAGCAGTCAATTACTTTTTGACCATCAGAGACAACTGTATAAGTTTTTGTTATCGAGCATGGAAGTTTTGTATCTCTTGGAATTACGATATCATTAAATTGCGCCGCTATATTTCTTTCTTGATCAATTGTAAGCGCAAGAGTTCCCATATAAAAATTACACACATCGTTTAATTCAACATTTGCTATTGCTTTTTTTTGTGCTGGATTTAAGGAATCTTTGTTTTGAAGACCCGCATAAATAGCAGCTCCACATGCAACAGCCTCATCAACGTTTACACCTTTAACGGGTGCTTTTTTCATAATCTTAGCGATAATTTCACTAATAATGGGCATTCTTGTGCACCCACCTACCAATAATGTTTGTGATATATTGTTGGCTTTACATTCTGCTCTCTCTAAAGCCTCTTCCATCAGCATTTTAATTTTTTCAACATATGTATCTATTGAATCTTCAAATTCTTTTCTAGATACTTCTATTTTATGTGGACCTTTAGGCCCTTCAATAACCTCAGTTGCTTTATCTTTATTAGATAAAATTTTCTTTATTCTTTCAGCAATAGTAAATAACTTTTCATCTTTTAAAGGATTATCTAACCCCTTACCTTTTGCTTTCTTATATTTTTTATCAATAATGTTTATGATTTCTTCATCAAATCTTCTTCCACCTAAATGTTTATCTCCAACTGAAGTGATAACATCAACTTTTTTTCCTTTAACACTTGCTATTGTTATATCGAAAGTACCACCACCAAGATCAAAGATAAGAACTCTGCCATTAATTGATGAGCCTGGCAAATTTGCATAATGAAGTACAGCAGCTGTAGGTTCATTGATTAACTCAACGTCTAATTTTGCTAATTTAGCTGCATCAAGGGTTGCTGCTCTTGCAGCTTCTGCAAACATAGCAGGAACTGTTACAACAGCTTTTTTTATTCCTGATGAATAATCTTTTAATTTAGATAATATAATTGAAGAAATTTGTGATGGAACATAGCCTTTAATATCTTTTTTACCTTCTTTTTCAATCCATTCACCCTCTTTAGTCGACCAAACAACATTATTTTCCATTTGGCTTTTAACTTCAAGAATTGTATTTTTTTTATTTGTTACAGCTGCATCAAGGGCTTTATCACCAACTATTGCTTTATCTCTGCCAATATAAACAGCAGATCTTGTAATTCTATTATTGTTCTCAGGGTCAGATAAAACCTCTGGATTTCCAAGATCGTCTAATTCAGCTATTGCTGAAAATGTTGTTCCCAAATCTATACCAACTATTTTACTCATAATAATTTAATTAAAACCTATAAGTTTTTTTTTTCAATTTCAATATATTCATTTTTAAACTCGTAAACTTTTACTAGTGCTTTTTTTATATAATGAATATCGCTATCTTTTAATGTTAATTTATAACCATTTGCGACTATTGAGTGTATCAGATTATTTTTATTCTTATCGCTAGTTGGCTCAGTAATAATATCAACTTCACACCCCTGATGATCTAAACTTTGAATATTTAATTCTGGAGTGAAAGCTTCTATGCCAGAGTTATTTAATGTAATTAAAAGTTTATCTTTTGTACTTTGAAAATAAGTTTTAGTAATTTCATCATTTGAATTAATTTTATTTTCTGCATTTTCTATAAAAACAATTGTTTCAATAATTCCATCTAAAAGAGCTTTGTATCTAGAATATTCATAACCTTTTTTATATTCTTTGAGCTCATCATTTTTTTCTCTTGCTACTTTTTCAAAAGGTGCAATTTTCTCATCAATATCAGTGATAATTTTTTTTGCAGTATTGTGATCATTAATTAGAAAACCTTTTAATTCCTGATTGTGTGTATCTATATGGTTTATAAATTTCTCTATTCTATCTTTAGTTTCTTTAGGAAACTCAATCATATTTATACTATTTTTATCTGTACTTTTGATTTTGAGATAAAGTTTTATAAAAAGAAAAATTACTAAAATTAAAGTAATTATTATTAATCCAATAATTGAATATTCAATATAACTCATGTAACTTAATATTTCTTATGGCTAAAACTAGATCATACTTAATGCTTCTATGTCTATCTTTATTTTTAGTATTTTTACTAACAATTAAAGTGCAGGCAATACCAATAGGTGGAATTACCAAAATTTTAAAAGGTCTTGGTAAAGGAACAAAATCTATCAAATCTGGATCAAAAAACAGTATTAATGATATTTTTAAAAAAACAGATAATCCAGAATCTCTAAACAGTAATAAACTATTAGATAAAAATTCAACTCATAATGATATTCTAGAGGCACATGGTATAAAAAGAGTAGATAAATTAGTAGACGGAGCTGATATTATAGAAGCAGGAAGTGAAAATTATTCTAGTGACAGTGATAGCAATTTAATCTTAAAATTCTTTTTATATACACCAAAATCAATTTACCCAAGAATTATTCGGGAACTAAATAAGGAACTTAAGTCTAATAATAGTTCAAGATTAATTATTGATTGTGAGTCGGATAAAGATGTCTTCACATTTACGGTGTTATTTTCTAAAGATAAAAATAATTGGCTTTTATTAAGTAGACATTATCCAAATACAAAATTAATAGATATCAAAAATATTAATAACACAATAAATATTTTTTATTCTAAACAAGAGCTAAAAATTTTGGAGGCCAACGATGGCTATATCTTATTTTCGGATACAATGGTTTCTGTAAAAAATAACCCAACAAATTATTTTATAATATCTTCAAATGAAAAATTTGTACATATTGACAATACATTCGGTGTAGAAAATTCTACAAATATAAAAAATACTGCTAAAACAAAAATAAATAAAAGTAACTCTACTTGCTCAAAAAAAATTTTGTAATCATCTTTTAATAACTAACACTTACTAAATATAATATGGCTAAATAAATTAGAAGCACTGATGATGTTGATTGTATGAATTTATTTAAACTAATAAAATAATATTTTTTATGAGCAATAGTTCCCTTTAATTGTTTTTTCTTTAGAGCTTTGAACATAAAAATCACTCTTAAAAATGAGACGAATAATACAACATTCGCCATTTGATAGCTTACAGAAGGACTGGCATAACTAAAATTATATAGTCCATGAAGGCCTACTGGAATTAATAAAGCTAATATCAGGTTTAAGTAATTATGCTGCTTTTCAAATATGCTTTGTGTTATTAAAAAACCCATAATAATCCCACAAAGAGCATGCAAGGGTACTGCGCTAAAAGCTCTAACCACAGCTATATTAAAAGATGGATCTTTATAAAAATTTAAAACATATCCAATATTTTCATAAGCGGCAAACCCAAGTGATGCTGCAACACCGTACACTAACCCATCCATTGGTTCGTCAAATGCAGATTTTCTTGTACAGAAAAAAACTATCACAGTTAATTTAAAAAATTCTTCTAAAAAAGCTGCTCTTATAAAATTGTCAAAAAAATGAAATGTATTATCTTTAAAATAGTTTTCACTAAAATTATCTAATACTGGAATTATAAGATCTATTGCTAAAATTGTAGCACAGCCAAACAAAAAAGTTTTAAAAACTATATTTTTAGGTTCAGGAAATTTATCTTGTTTATAAACAAATAATAAAATTAAAATAGCAGGTGTTATTGCTGATAAGATATATAAAAAATACAATTAATATTTGTTTTTCGTATTTGCAGCTATATAATCCATAGAAGCCAATAAGAGACCAGATATTATAAAAACTAAGTGAATAATTACTTGCCATTTTAAATCTCTATCTGAATAATTTGCTAAATCCATGAATGCTTCTAATAAGTTGATCCCAGATATTGCAACAATAGATGCTACTAATTTCAATTTTAAACCACTAAAATCAACTTTACCCATCCAAGCTGGTTTATCTTCGCTTTCTCTTGCAGCACCTATTTTTGAGACAAAATTTTCATAACCTGCAAATAAAATCATTAAAACTAAATTACCTATTAATGCCATATCGATAATATGAAGTACGAATAGTAAAAGGCTTTTAAAATCCATTGAGTAAAAAATTGGTATATTGTGAACAAATTCCTGAACTACTTTCAGCATAATTACAGCTAAAGATATAGATAAGACAACATAAACTGGCGCCATAAACCATCTGCTGGCAAACATTGATACTTCTAATTTTTCCTCAACGTATGGCAAAAATCCATTTTTTTTAGTCATAATCAACTTCCTTTCTTTTTCTTTTTTGTGGGGTCTTTTTTTTATTACTAGACATTCCGACAATTGCTGCAATTGGTGCAAAAATAATCCACCAAAACTTCATTAAGAAAGGAGCAATTTTAGCTAAGAAACCAACTTTTGCTAATGCCTTAACACCAAGAGTTCCTGCTACTAAGCCACCAATACCTAGAGCTGCAACTTTATCTCCTGATTTATAATCGGTATGTTTCGATCCCTCTAAAAAATCAATACCATCAGTAAAATCTTTTGCTAAATTTGAAATTTGTTGTTGTTCTACTTTTGTAGTTTCATTATTTATGGATGTAACAAATGATAGATCTAAATGACCATTACGTCCAAGAATAATGCTGCTAGTTTCCATGGTTTTATATTTACCTTTTTTTCCATTCCAGGAACCTTCATAAGAAAAATAAACAGCATTTTTTTCTGAATCAAATGTTGGTTTTTCTATCCAATTTAGTTCCTCCACATAATTTCTACCGTCTTCTTTTAATTCATCTTTCCAAGAATTTTGAATTGCTCTCATTTCTGTAATAAGATCTAAAGGTTTTACTGATTTCCAATCTTCAATAGTTACATAACCTTCATCCTTGTAACGAACATAGATTGTTTGATCACCTGAAAAGACCATTAAATCAGTATTAATATTTTCACTACCAAAAAACCACCAGTTATATTGGTTTATATCTTTTGTACCTTTTAAATAATATTCATTTTCTAAAATATAAATTTCAGCATTAGATTTTTTTAATAACGTTTTATGATTTTCTGGATTATCCCAATTATACCATGTCAAAGTGTCTAATTTTTTGTTTCTCTCCTCTTCGCTTAAATCCTCAGAAAGCTTAAATTTTTCAAGAGTGTTAGTCCGAGTTGAAATTAAAGTTTTGGGCCAAACCTTTGTTAAAATATCACTATCAGAAAAATCGGCAAAGCTTTCCACATATCTATTTTCAGCAGATTTGCCTCCATTTCTTAATGTTAATTGTCCTTCAGATGTTTTGAATTTGTACCAAGATCCATCTTCCCAAGATATTCTTTCAAAAAAATCAAATACATTTGGATTGCTTGTTTTAATGTAGGTTGTTTCATGAGTACCATTTAACCCTGAAAATATTATATCTATAACATACTGACGATAACCATCCTTATGCTTAGTTATAGCAACTAGACCCCAGTTAGGCACAGTATAAATACCTTCTATTGGATCTAAATCTCTGCCCTTAAAAAACATATCAATTGCTTGTTGTTGAGTTGTTGGACCATCTTTAACTGTTGACCAATAAGGACTTGAGGTTTGATAACTATCCGCTTTAACAATTGAAAAATTGAAAATTAAAATAATTAAAAGAGTTATTATTTTTAAAGGTTTCATATGCAAACTTCATTACCGTAATATAAAATCTACTACAAATACACCCCCAATATAAAAGATATTTAGACTTATATCACGTATTTAAGGCTCGATTACTTATTTAAAATATTTTTGGACGGGTGTAAAATATAAAAAAACTAGTATTGCAGATTGAGAACACCATGAAAGAGCGTCTAATGTATACATTAACGAGTCAACTGCTGAAGGTCCTAATGGTAAATTAAGCACAACACCCAAAACAAAAAAAATTGAAAATAATTTTTTCCCATTTTTTTTAAAAGTATACAAAAAATATAAACTGACAAAATAAGATATTATCAAAATTAAGCTAATAATTAGTAACGATGTGGGAATTGCGTCTAAAGATTCATTGAACCTAATAACCTCATCGGACTCAAAAAACACTGAGGTAAATACCAAAAGAAACAAACCTATATTTAAAAGTATAAGTTTTTTAAATGTATTTTTTATATCCATAGTATTTTTTATAATATCATTATTTCATTTATTTTTTAAATATACAAATAATTGTTAAAATTAATTCTAATCAATAGTTATTGAGTCAGCATACTCTCTTGAAATGACATTGATTTTTAGATTATTTGTTTCAGGGGAGTCTCCATAAAGATAACAAAGTACAGAAGCAGTATTTGCTTTTACTGGATATTCAAAAATTATAGCACTCCATTTACTGCCTGGACCATATAAGTCTGAAAAATCTTTTATAGGTATTACTTCTTTTTTTATTCTAAAAATTCTCTCAAATTTATTTGCATAGATTTTTTGTTTTTTCATACAACCTTCAAAATCATCTGGAAAATATTCCATGGCAGTAAAACTTATAATCTTTAAATCCTCATTTCTCATATCGAATGTTATAAGGTAATAATCAAAATCTATACTTGGATAAATAGAGGTGTCAGGAACATATTCAACTGTTACATATTTTTCTCCTTCTTTTTGAACAATACTCTCTATTATCTTATCCATAGTCATTATTTCAAGAATGCTTTTTCCTAGTTTCAGACCTGCTTCTTCATATTCAGAAATAGTATCTGCTAAAGATATGTTTTGAAAAGTTAGTAAAAAGATAATTATTAAAGATAATTTTTTCATTTATTTATTTCTTACCTTTAATCCATTCTTTATTTTCAATCTCAAAATCTAAATTCTCGATATCTTTAATAGTTTGAATTTTTTCTTTGCTTTGTTTTTCTTCTTCTATAACATCTTCCGTATCTTCTTCCGTATCTTCTTCTGTATCTTCTTCTGTATCTTCTTCTATAACATCTTCCGTATCTTCTTCCGTATCTTCTTCCGTATCTTCTTCTGTATCTTCTTCTGTATCTTCTTCTGTATCTTCTTCTGTATCTTCTTCTTTATCTTCTTCTGTATTTTCTTCTATAACATCTTCTTTATTTTTTGGGTTCGTTATAAATGATTTTATATCTACTTCAGTATCTGCCGTTTCTTCAGAATCTTTTATTTTTTCAGTTTCATCATATTCACTTTCAGGAAATACTAATTCGGTAACATTGGAAGCTATAATCCATTGACCTCTTAAACCAGGCTTAACTTTTGTTTTTTTTTTTATAGTTTCACTATCTACTAGTGCCTGTAAGCTTGAAATAGAATTTACCGATATTTCAGAACCATTAATATCTATAAATTTGTAAATCATATCAACTAGGGAAGACTATATTTCCAGTTGTATCTACTATAAATCCTACTCCACCCCTTCTAAGTACAGCTGGTTCGGTTGAATAATTTGAACCTGACGATACCAAAAAAACACCTTTAAAGTCTCTTCCTGCTTTTTCAAAGTCTAAATTCATATAAGTTGCCATATTAAATTTTACAGATGAGCCTGGAAAAGCAAAATATTTTTCATCAAATGTTACACACCAGATTTCTGCTTTTTCAAAAGCCCTTGGTGAATTTATCAATATAGTCTTGGTTCCATCTTGTCTTTCTTTTCTTGTAAGAGCTAACCCTTGCCATTTTTGTTTAAATTCTGCAACTTTTGAAAAATCTTCTAAAGCATCACTATAGTCAGAAACCAATTCATCATATTTTTCTTTTATAATCTGTTCGGGTGTTTTTGGTATTACCTCAGAAATTTGTGTTTGTTTAGGCTCAATTGAAGATTGTTGTGATCTTATTGTATCTTTACTGGCTGATTTAATTTGATCAGAAGTATTTCTCAATTTATTTTCTAGCTCATTTTTTAATGTGCCAACTTTTTGTTCTGCTTCTTCTTTTAAATCTTTTTTTGTTTTTTTTAGATAAAAAATCAAAGCAATAATAGAAGTAATTATGATTAAAAATATTAGTAAATATGTTCTCCATGGGATTTTTGTTTTTTGTTCTTCAAGTGCATTGTCATGCACCACTAATTCTTTAACCAGTTTTATAATAAAGTAATTAATATCATCTTTATTTTTTGCTATTTCTTCATCTAATTCTATCATATTTGATGAATGTGTTCTTGAACCAGAGCCAATTGATTTATTTTTTAAATTTTCAAATTCATCAATAAACCCAAGTTTATCAGACGTAATTTCATAACTACCTCCTCCAGCAAATTTTGGTAACGGAATTCGGAATCCTTCATTGCCCAAAAAGTCTAAAGGTGAATTTGATTTCTTTGCTTTTTTTATTATTTTTTTTAATCTTAAATGATTATCATATTTTTTAAAATTAATTGAATTTATTTTTTTTAACCTATCTTCAAAACTTTCAAGAATAACTTTGGATAAGTACTCTTTTTTATTTTTTCTTATTTCTCTTTTTTTATCTTTAATTTCTTGATCTATATTTGCCAAATCATCAAATGCAATTTCAATTTCTTCCATTGATTCTTTTGTTAATTCCTCGTAACTCTTAACTCTCTCATTTAATCGTTTTCTATTATCTTCAAGAGTTTGTATTATTTTTTGATATTCATCATTTTTAATAATAAATTGATCTATGTAATATTGTTTATTTTCTGAAATCCATTTTGCTTTACCTTTTTTAATTGCATCATTTTTTGCTTGTTTTTTCTTTCTTTTTTTTTCTTCATTTCTATTTTTTTTAAGTTCAGCTACAATTTTAGCTTCTTTAATCATTAAAAAATCTGGTAAGTACCAAACAGCATTTGAGTTGCTTATTATTATTCCATCTTTCAAAATATCTCTTCCCTCTAATGGTCCTCTATCTTCAGGACCTTCCATTAGTTTTTTAGTGTAATCACCTGTAACGCCATCAGATTTGAAATATCCATTATCAGCAGCTACCTTTTTATAAAAGTCTTCTAAATATGAATCCTTAAATTTAACAGGCCTGTCCTTCTGACTATCTTGTAAACAATACATTTTTAAAACAGAAATAAGTTTAATATCAGTCCAGTCAGCATTTATATTAAAATTTAGTCCCTTAGCTGGTGATGGTATTAATACTTTTCCAGTTTTTCTTGATTTTGAAGAATGGTAACCTGAAAGTTTTATTTTGAAGACTTTTTTATCTTCAAATAATGGTTCCCCTGTATCTTCGTTTATTGTCTGCTCGCCAGTTGTTTGATCTATTACTGGTTCTCCAGCACCTTTTTCAATACTAGGAGTTCCTTTTGCACTTAATGAGCAAAACTCTTGTTTAGCTTTATTCTGAAAATCTTTTTTAGTATCTTTACTTCCATCCCACTCAGTTTTTTTACTCGTTTGTAACTGGTTTTCTTTGTGAAATGCGATTGAATGTGAGTTTGCCAATATTAAGGATAACAATATTGTTATAAAGAATTTAACAGATATTTTTGACATTTTTATTTGAGTTTTAATTTACCGCTAGTAATTTCATTAATTACTAACTTCAAACCTTGAATAAATACTGGCTCAATAATTGATGATGTTTTCTGAATTTCAGCAAGACTATCGTCACCTTCAACAGATTGCATATTTTTCTTTAAATCTTGGGCTCTAGATTGTCCATT
>ENA-OSJC01002985-OSJC01002985.1-marine-metagenome-genome-assembly--contig:-NODE-2985-length-12407-cov-6.368045_pt1 | contig 12407 bp, 16 predicted proteins | sample MGYA00237885_ERZ534234 | MGnify/ENA primary metagenome ERZ534234 (study PRJEB26413, sample SAMN06343907) | marine metagenome | isolation source: coastal waters | place: Atlantic Ocean: West Antarctic... | reverse complement strand
AATAATATAATATATATATATAATATATATATATAAATATATATAAAATAATATATATATATATATATTACTCTTTTCTTGCCCCTGAAAAAGAAAAGTATATATAGTATATATATATTTATTTAAAAAGTTTGCCAAAACCCCGGGCAAAAAACAAATTTGGCAAAAAACGGAGATTTACAATTTTTCCATCGCTTTTTTATGTTTTTCAGATAACAAATGTCTTTTCAAACTTGAACGTGCAAATGAACACCCACAATCACACGAGATTATTTCTTTTTTATCAATTTTCTCATAAGAATCGTACCATTCATCAATTGGTTTCTTTTTAATATATTCTTCAACAACAGAAAACATCGATGGCGGATAAACAGAGCAACTAGTTGGCCTCCTATCAACAACTGGACCCGGGTCTAAGAATTTTAATTTAAATTTGTGTGGAGATTTTCCAAATTTTTTTTTAAAAATAGCACTTAATTTATTACATAAAACAATATAATGTTGCTTATATTGTACAAGTTTATTTCTTCTTATTTGGGATCCACTTTCTAAAGTTTCTAAATTTAAATTTTCTAATTTTATATTAAATAATAATTCAATTATTTCTCTGACTGATAAATAATCTTCTGGTTTAATAATATGTGTAACTAAACCTTGGTTATCTAAATTTTCATAATATTTTAATTTATCGGAATCGGTAATGTTATCAATGTTTTCCATTTGTTATATTATTATATATTTGTTTCTTTATATATAATCTTAAAAATAAGAATAATTATGGATTTCAATTTTTTTAAATAAAATAATGAATATTAATAATTAATTAAATAAACAAACCTCTGAGTATAATAGTAGTAATAATTGTAATAATAATAATACCAAACTTCTTTTATGGGTTGTTTAGGAAGAAAATCGCCTAAAATTTCACCAATCATAATATTTATATATTATATAATTTTATATAGGTAATTTAAAAAGATTCAATAAACTCAATAATTAAAATTTTATTAATTTAAAGGTTATAATTATTTTCTATATATATAATAAAATGCCTTTTAAGAAGAATGCTGAAATTGAACCTGATATAATTCAATCAGAAAATGAAGAAAGTGAATCGGAAAATGAAGAAAATATTACTGTTATTTCACCGCCAATTGTTGAAAATAAAATTGAAGTGTCTGATAATGATTTGAAATTAAAAAGGACTAAATCCCGAATTTATAAAACTGAAGACGGTACTCAGGTTGAAGTAAAACGAGGAAGGAAACCAAAAAAGAAACCATTGGTGGTCTATTTAAGTGAAAGCGAGGAAGATGAGCAAAAAGTTATAATTAAACCAAAAAGAGGAAAAGGCAGACCTAAGGCCAAAAAAGTTACACCCACAGTTGTTTATATAGACGCTGATGGTAATGAATCTACATCTAGAAATACTGCGAAACAAACAATAATTAATCATTCACCTGAAAATGATACAGAAAAAATGTCTAAATTATCTGCTAAAGATATTCGTCTTATCGAGTTGGAAGAAAAACTTGCTGAATTATCAGCGGTTAGTGGTAAAAAAATACTATCTACAAAAAAAGGTAAAGTAGATAAAAGACAAACAAAACCTCCAACAGAAAAGCAACTGGCTGCACGTGCGAAATTTGTTGAAAATAATAAAATAAGACTAGCAAAAAATAGACTATTAAAGGAAGAAAAAACTAAATTGAAATCTAAAACAACTGTTAAAGAAGTGATTTCAGAACTGAAAAATATTAAAAAACAAAATGAAATTAAAAAAGATGAAATCAAAGAAGAGATTAAAAAAGAACAAGAAATTAAAAAACCTGTTGTTTCCAAACCTTTAATTGATGATATATTTAATTAATCAAAAAATAACTTTATCAAATTTTATATAATATTTATCGTGTAAAGGCATATATGGTTTAACATATAAAAATGAATATTTATCTTTCCACGCTAAATCTAATATCATTTCCTGAGTAGGTTTATCTAAATCAGCCATCAGTTCTTCTTTTATACGATTTATTTCCATACTGTTAGAACATTTGAAAATAATTATATCACTTAAAGCATTTCTAAATTCTAAGGGCAATAGGGTATATTTTTGATTTGTTACCATAATTGATAACGAAGCATTACTGGGTTTTTCTTCTGTTTTTTTTTCATCATTATGGCAACAATGGCGTCTATTCAAAAATACTTTTGATAAATTTTTCGAACGTGAAATATCACGCACACAATCATCTAGCAATAATAGACTATTGATATTTTCACCTTCATATAAATCTTCTACAATATCAGTTATTAATTGGTCTGAAAATTTCATATGAACATTATCTTCGTCTAATTTTTTTAAGAATATTGATGGTAATGTGGCCATACTTGGTGATATTAACGTTATATTATCGAATAAACCATAGAAATATTTTGGTATATCTTTTTTTTTTTTAGTTGGGTGTGAAAGCAATAACTGTAATAGCATATTTGTTTTTCCAGATGCTGGTGCACCTACTAACATCATAGCAAAGTTTTTTTTAGGCAATGGATCAACAGGTATAAATGGTAAATCGTTTAAATTATCAACATCACAAGGTGCAACACCTAGATTTGATATATTATTCTTTACTATTTTCATTATTTATATATATATAATATAATATTTTTATAAAATATCATCAAGTAATTCTAATTCTAATAGTTTATTTTGTAATATATTAGATTGTTTATCATTTAATTCAGCATCTTCATTTATTACTGGTAATGCAATAGATTGTGTAACTCTTGGTTGAGAACTAAACCCGATATTTGTAGATGTTAATTCTTTTGGTATATTTATATTATTATTAGGTGAAATATTATTAGGAATAATAAAATTATTTATTCTTGGAATATTATTATTATTATTTATTCTTGGAATATTATTATTATTAATTTGGGGTGAAACATTATTAGGTACATTAATATTAGTATCATCTATAAAATCTGAACGCCTACCTCCTGTTAAAATTGGAATATTAATATCGGGTGTTTTTACATTATGGATTTCAAATAATAGAGATAATTCAAATGAAGCCTCATTAAATTGTATTAAGTTTCCGTTTTGGTCTTTTAAAGAAATTTCTAGACTATTTATTTCAGCAACATTTAATACACTTGAAAATACACTAGATTGAATTGGCGAATAATTTATTACTTTATTAAAGGTTGTATTTACAGGAATTTTTTGAATAATATTAGCGTAATTACCTGTAGATGTTGTTAAACAATTAGCAATAGATAAATCTGTGTGCACAAATATAGAATGTATTGTATTTAAATTAACACTGTTGTCTGAAATAATAGATTCATTAACTCCCATCGCAACATCTATTTGTTTAAAACCTAAAGCCTTGGCTAGATTTTTACTAGCATCATTTCCGAAATTAATTGTGTAAGCAGTAGCATTTGTATTAGTTAATATAATTTTGTTTTGTTGTGGTTTAAAAGTTGCACTAAATTTAAAAGTATTATCGGCGGTGATAAAATCACACAATTCGAAAACGTCATAATGTTGTTCTGTTAAAACTAAAGATTGTGCACCATTTACATTTAAATGTAGATTATTTAAATTAGAAGAAAAATTATAAAATGAATGTGGAATTTCACAGGAACTCAACTGCACGTGTATATCTGAAAACGCATTATTTCTACCAATTTGTGCAACTAAATTTACTTTCATATTACTATTAAAATTTTCTGTAATTTGTGTTACTTCTCTACTTCTAATAAATAATAGATAAGAATCGTCAATTGAACTTAAATCTAATGTCATTATTTTTGTTTATATATTAAGTTAATTTAAAAATTTTAAATTTTAATTATAAATTTTTTTTATATATACTTAATATATAAAAAAATGCAAGCAGAATCCCAAAACGGCCCAGAATTCGCTCTTCCACTTGGATTACGTTATAACTTGAACGTCGCAGATGCTGTACCATCTAGTAAAAATATTCAACAGTTTTTATCCTCAAATGCTTCTACATTTACAGGCACGTCCAATAATGTTTGCAGAATTCCAATAGGTTCTCCAGCCTTTTTAGATTTAAAAAATAGTTTGCTTCAATTTGATTTTAAAAATGCTAACGGAGGTGCTCAAACCTTACAACTTGATGGAGGTGCGGATTGTGTGATTCGCAGAGTTAGGGTAATTTCTTCGGACGGTAGTGTCATTGAAGAATTACATCAATATGGATTATTGTCTTCAGTTCTTGACCAATACACTATGGGTGCTGGTTCTCAAAAAGTTTCTAAAATTCTTAAAGGTGCACCAGGTCGTAATGATGAAACCGCAGCTATTGCTATTAAAAAATCTCCAGTCAATGGAACTCCAGCTGCTGGTGCACAAACAGTAAAAACATATGAAACTGGTTTAGAAGTAAAAATAACTGCGGCTGGTGCTGCTGATGTTACTTCCGCCATTGAACTTAGTTCAGCTGGAGGAATTGGTTACAATCAAGGAGATTCTGATGTTCTTAACCAAAATGTTACAAGGAGATATATGTTCCAACTTAAGTTAGGTATGTTTAATTTAGCAACTGCAAAACTTTTAATGCCAAACACAAATTTCACCCTAGAAATTGAATTTAATGACCCTGCAAACTGTACTGTAATTAGTGATGACGCTGCACCAACTTATGAAGTAAGAAATGTTGAATTGCACGTACCAGCAATTATAATTAATGATGCATCTTTTATGCAACGAATGAATCAGCGTATGAACCAAGGAGTTGTAATGAGTTGCAATTCTTACTCGCATTTTGTAAATACCACAGACGGTAATACAGCAGGTAAAGATGTTTCTCAAATTAGTGCCCGTGCTAGGTCTCTGAAAGGTCTGATGAGTATTTTCAGAAAACAACCAAGTACCACCAATAAAGAATTATTTTCACTATCCAAGCGAAGTATTGAGTATCTTACATCATACCAGTATCGTATTGGTTCGACAAATTATCCAGTTGATAGAATTGATATCAAAACCGGTGGTCAAACTACAGGCGTTGGTAATTTACCACTTACAGCAGCCGCGGCTGATATAAATGTTGCTGATGCTTATTCCCACGCACTTAGACTTACTGGAAATCTTAATGTACAAAATGCAGAATCGTTAATTGATGTTCAATCTTTTGCTAATAGTGAAATCAACAACGGTACTGGAATTGCAGCTATCGATTTAAGTACTTATGCTGATAACTCAGTGAATTCCGGTATTGCTACATTAGACAATATGCCTATTAGTTTTGAATATGAAAAAAATAATTTTTCGGGTAATGTTAAATTACAAATTGATACCTTTGCTGTCCAACAAATGACTATTGTCCGTTCCCCGGCTGGAGTTTTATCTTCATTTATGTAAATTTAATAATAATTAAATAATATAGATTTAAAAATTAATTAAAAAATATATTTATATAATAAATGGAATTTGGTGCTGATGCAGAAAATGAATATATTTATGGGACAGATTATGTATCGAGACAACAATTAGAATATGACCTTGTAGAAGATAATATTGATAATTATTTTATACAAAAAAATGATATAGTATCTGATTTACCAATTGAATTATTAATAAATTATGATGATTTTGCTGAAACATTTAGAAATCTCTATACTTATTTCTTAAAACACGAATATCTAAATGAATTACCAGAAATATTCTTACAGGAATATGTCTATACATATGCTGAAAAGGTATTTTTTATTAATAATCATAAAGAAATGATTAAAGAATTAAACGAAAAGTTTTCACCTTAAAAAAAAAATAAAACAAAAAATAATATTGAAAAAATATTATAGATATATATATAATTGAAATATATATATGTATATTATTCTATCTCCTTAAAATAATATATTTAATAATTTCGGGTGATAAATATATTATATGTTTATTATATATGAGTCTAAGGCTACTTGTTATTTTTATTATATTGTTTTTATTATAAATGAGATTACATAAAGATAATTTATGTGTATTATATAAAACAATGCCTGCTTTATTTAATTATAAGCTGTCTATTAAAAGCGACCAATCTACTGATGAATTTAATTTTAAAAATATAAAAGAAATACTGGCAGATGAGCGGTTTTCTCATTTAGGCTTTACAAAAAATAAAATGTATTATTGCATCAATAAAGGTAGGAAATTATTTAATGATGAGATTATTTCTCTTAAGAGAGAAAAAGTTGATTTAAATGAATGTCTAATTGAAGATTAATACAAATTTTCCCTTTTTTTTTAATAAATAAGTATCATTTTTTTTAATATCAATTGGACTGTGCCTTTTAGTCTGCATATGCTTCTTGAAATAATACTTATTTATTTTCTTATTACATATTTTGCAGTGGATAAAAGTTGAATTATTATCCATTTAATTTATATAGTATAAAATATTTTTATATCAAATATTATCCTTATTTTTACAAAAATTTTTAATATGCCTATGTATGCTTCTTTGTAACATTTCTTTATCACAAAACGGACATTTCTCTTTCCTTTTTTGATATTCTTTATTATATTCTTTATATTTATCACATTTCTTATATTCTTTAATATATTCTTTTTTTTCTTGTTTTTCTTCTTCTTTTGTTCTATATGATTTACGTTGATTTAACAAACCCATTTCTTTATATAAATCTATAAATTTTTGTTCCATTTTACGTAATTCAGTTTTAGATTCACACGAATAATTTTCAATCAATACAATTTTATATTTATTACAATTCAAATGGTGTTTTCGCCATCTTTCGTTTAAACTAGTTTTTGTTGAACCAATATATATGATATCATCATTTTCATTAACTACTTTATAAATTTTTCCATTTTCATATCCACTCATTTTTTTATTTTTAATTTAAATAAATATATGCGATTTCAATTTTTTTAAATTAAAAAATCAGAATTCTTCTGTGTCCTCATCATAATCCATAAATTCGTTATAATACAATAATCCAGCATAATCTCCAATCCCACCAGCAATACCATATTTTAAAAACGAATTTGCACCCCCAAGTTTATTTGAAATTTTATCTATTGCAATTCTTGGTGCATTAACTTTTGAAAGTTTTTGTTTAGCCCTTTCTGGAATATTTGTATCACTTAATTTTAATATTTTAAATTTATTAGTATTAGGAATTTTTTTTAATAAACTTTTCTGAGGAAATAATTTATCTACAAATGTAGGTAAAACAGCAGGTGCAACTAACCCAGCAACTGTTCCCAATCGTCTTGCTAATACTCTACCATATATATTTTTGTCAGGTATTAATTTACCCTCTCTTCCTATAAAATTTCTTATAGAATGGGCCGCAAACATATCTTCAGGTAATGCAAAAGAGGCTGCTGTTTTTGATTCAAGTTGAGTTTCTATGTCTGGGATTTTGGGGGCAAGATTAAATGTATTACCTATTGATGGTAAAACTGTCCCTGCGCTTGACGCAAAATCTCCATTTATTCTATATGATTTTACGTTATTACACCCGAAAATGCTACATTGTACTTGACTAGAAATAAACGGCAAACCAACCGCACGATTAAATGCCTTCACCTCTACACTTGGATTCACAACCCCGAGTTCTGAAACCAAGGCACCAGCCTGTGAATGACCAGTTAGGGTGATTTGCTTATTTGGATATTTAAATTGCAAATATCTTATTTCTCTTTGAATAGGTTTTATAACAGAATTCACTTTATATTGACCTCCAAAACTACCTGCGGCTAAACTTGAGTTTATTAAAAAATCATCTACTTTAGATTTTGATGATGTCCCCCTAACCCCAATTACTATATCATCCTCGTCCATATATGTAGCATATTTATCAGTACTTAATGATTTTTTATATTTAAAATCACCAAAATCGTTTCTATTATTTCTATCTTCATATGCATCTTTACTAAATTTTGCATATTCTAAATCTTCTTGCATCGCAATGGGACTTTCATAATTATCTGAATAAAAATTTGAATCATCATTTGTTTCATTTATTTGTTTTACTTCTTCTTCTTCATTATAATTAATTGGTAATGGAGGCATATTAATTAATGTTTATAATATATATATATATAAAAAAATATATGTATATATTATAAAAAAATGTTTAATTTTTTCAGTAATAGTGATTTTGAAAATGAAAAGAAAATCGTTATTGAATCTGTTATACCAAAATTAGAGAAAAAAATTTCTCAATTTTCTTTAGTGGAGGCAAGTGAAACAACTATTGATTTAGTTAATGAAAAAAAATATATACTGAAAGCTATTAAATATTATTATAACCTATAGATTATTTATTTCTTTTTCGTTCTTCAACTACTAAAGCAGATTTTAACCCAGTTAAATCTTTAATTAATTTTTTTTCACCTGGATATGATTTTTTAAAATCATTTAATTTTGTTAAAAAATTAGACATATCAAGTTTTTTATTATAAACACCCTTCTCCTTTTGTGCTTTTTTAAATTGCTGTTTTATTACAACGTTTTTTTCTTTTATATCTTTTTTAATTTTTGAATGTACAGAAGAAGCAGATGGTTTTGGTTCTGATTTTTTTTTTACTTTTTTTCCATCATTTTTTCCTGTGCAAAAAACATATTCCGCTGATGTTCGTGGATTCATAGTTGCACATCTTAAAGGCATTTTATATATATATATACATAATATTTTTATTTTTTTTTAATTAATAAATCTTTATCAAATTTTTTAGCTCCTCCTCCCATAATCGCACTATATGCACGTGCTATTCCCCATTGTGTTGGCGAACTAACACTAGGCCTAACCGATGCGGGGTTTGAAAAATATGCACCTTCTCCCTTTTCAACAATTTTTTTTAAACCAGATATTTCATATCCTGTTAATTTGGATATTTCTTTTAAACTATTAGATTTATTTTTATTCTGTTTATATTTCTTATTAAATTTCTGTTTGTAAGATTCCGCCATTATATATACTACAATATTTAATATTTATAACTTTCCTTTAATAATAATTTTAGCATCAAGTTTTTTTGATAATGATTTTAAATTTTCCATTATATTTTTTGAATCACCCCATAATATGTTTTTGGACATATAGATTGCACTATGCATACTGTTAAAATTTTTATCTCCCTTGTGTCTTGCATACCACGCCTTTTTTTCTTTATCTGTGCGTTCATCAACATACGTATTACCGCCCATAAAACCAAAATTATGCGAATGAGTATTCATATTTGGGAAATTTTCCATAGTTACTTTATAACGTTTTCCCTGTTGTTTTGATTTTTGAATTGTAATTGTTTTCATTTATATATACATAGATATTATTCATACCTCCTTATTTTTTAAATAATACTTTTTTTGATAATTTTTTTGTAATTTATAATATTCGTCTTTTTCATCTTTAGGCATTTGATATACTTTACTATCGTATGATACACAACTACTATTATTATTTTTTTTTTCACATATAATAAATACAGAATGTGAAAACCAACCAGTTACTTTAACCATATGATATTTTGTTATTATAAAACCGTTCTCCTCAATAAATTTTATTCTATTTGGGGAGATAGTTAATGAATGAATTAATAATGCAAATCCTGTATTACAAATTTTTACTAATTTATTTAAAATCTTAGTAATTTTACTCCAAGGTGGATTTGTTATACACCAGTCACAGTTACCATCAAAATCAAAAAAATCTTTACATTCTTTTATTTCAGACCAAAGTTTAACATTTTCTTTTGGAAATAAATTATAAAAATTACCATCACCTCGAAAAGCCTCATACAGTATATCATTAGGTTTAATTGGAATCATTTTAAGTAAATTTTCAGCCAAATCAATAGGCGTTTGCTTACAATCCTGTGCAGAACATTTATTAACTTTTTTGTTAATTAATTTGTTCATATTTTATAATATATTAATATAATTTTTAAATACTAAATTGAAAAAAATATACGATTTTAATTAATACATTTCGTTAAACTATATTCATTCGTACCTTTAACTTTTGCTCTTACATATTTATCACCCCAAATTATTTTATTTTTTTGTGAAATTTTAATTTTTATTTTTTTTTTATTTTTTTGTGAATTTTGAAAATTATTTTTCCAATTAACAAAACATAATCCTTGATAATTAATATGCCGTTTTCCCCAATTAAAATATTTATAAACTAAATAATGACCGATATTTTTTTTTAATTCTTTTTTGATTGGTTTCATTAGAATATTTTTTTGAACTAAATCATATTCCAATAAATACAAATCATCTAAATTTTGTAAAATTTTTAAAGAAGAACTTACCTCTTGATTTTCTTCATATAATATTTCTTCGTTAGAATCATCGATATCACTTTTAATTGAATCAATTTCTTGATATAAATCTTCATATTTGATGATATCATTATTAAATTTTTTTTCATTAAAATTTAAATTAATAATTGGATAAGAATTTGAAATATGTTTTTTTGTAATAAGATGCTTATTAAACATAGTTTTATTTTTTGTATAAAATTTACAACATTCACACGAATATGAATTTGAAATATTTTCTACTTTATTAGTATGACGTTTTGAATCCATATGTCTTTTATATTTTGTTTTATCATTTGTTTGAAAACTACAGATTTTGCAAGTATAAATAACTTTTAATAAAGTCATTTTAATTTATTTTATTAATTATAATAATATATACTAAATCAATTTTTTTAAATAAAAAATACATTATTTGATTTAAATTAAAATAAGAAGATATGAATAATATATATATATATAATTATAATATTGAATTAGAATAATTTAGTTTCACCTCAATGAATATATATTATTTACTGAGGTGAAAAAAAAATAAATAATATATATTTATCTTGTGTTTCCACCATTACATAGTGTAAATGTAGATACTTGTAATTTTGCTGGTACTATTGGTGATGTGATACTATGATGAATATGCTTTTCTCCACAATAAAATACTCGTTTTTCGTTTGGAATAAAATATGAATTATTATTTAATTCACAATCGTTAGTCCAATACATATAATAATTATCATAATTATAATTACTAGGAAATCTTTTAATAATTGGTAAAATTTTTTTGATTTCGCAACCTAAATTATTAGATTTTATTACCCTATACATATATTCTGATTTCTTTGGTTCATCATTATAATCAAATTTTATCATATTTCCGACATTTAGAAATTGTGCTTCATTAATTAGTCTTATATTAGATACATTTTGTCTTAAATTATCGTAAAAACATCTTTCTTTTCTTAATATCTTTTTTTGAAATCCAAAGATAATTTGTAACATATCAACATTTGTGAAAACTTCATTAAAAACGGTAGAAGTTTTTTCAACATATGGTATTTTTTTATATTGTTGAGGAGATGTGTTTTTAATTGGTACTAAAATACTTTTTTCCCCAGTAAAAATTACATTTGGTTTTTTTTTTGATGCCCGAAATGTAAAATTAACTCTATATTTTAAATTATCTTTTTTTTGTAACAATGTCTTTGCTGAATGTTCGCAATCATACCAAAACTCAATTTTCTTATTATTAATAATGTCTATTTTATAACGACCCATTTTCATCCATCCAAGTTTCTTCTCTTCGGTAATAACTTGATTATTATTGTCAATTCCAATACTAACACTAATTATTTTTTTTTTTAAATCCATACCATAAGTTTTATCACAATGTGCACCGATTGCACCATTATGCTCATATACATTAACAAATACATTATCATATTCATCTGATATATCAAAATATTGTTTTAATTCAATTGGGATATGTTCTACATATGGAATTTCTGAATCATAATATTTAACACCCATATTTAACATTTTTCTATTTGTAAGTTTGCCTCGGAATGATTTTGGTTCTGAAATTTCAATTAATTGATTCACGATTTTATTAATACTCATAATATTATTTTATTTTATTAATTATAATAATTAATATATACTAAATCAATTTTTTTAAATAAAAAATACATTATTTGATTTAATATATACAGCTGTATATTAACAAAAAAAAATAATAAATAATATATATTTATCTTTTAAATCCGCCATTACATAGTCTAAGTTTTTGTAATTTTGCTGGTACTATTTTCCATTTAATATTATGATAAATATGTTGTTCGCCACAATAAAATACTTGTTTTTCTTTTTCAATAAATTGTGAATTATTTTCTAATTCACAATCGTTATTCCAATACATATAATAATTATCATACCTTTGATAAATATGCGTATGAGCATTTCTATCATTAGTAGGAAATCTTTTAATAATCGGTAAGATTTTTTTGATTTCGCAACCTAAATTATTAGATTTTATTACCCTATACATATATTCTGATTTCTTTGGTTCATCATT
>ENA-OSJC01002984-OSJC01002984.1-marine-metagenome-genome-assembly--contig:-NODE-2984-length-12409-cov-7.201265_pt1 | contig 12409 bp, 15 predicted proteins | sample MGYA00237885_ERZ534234 | MGnify/ENA primary metagenome ERZ534234 (study PRJEB26413, sample SAMN06343907) | marine metagenome | isolation source: coastal waters | place: Atlantic Ocean: West Antarctic... | reverse complement strand
ACATCAATAACCTGCTTAATGAATCGTGACTGAGGGTTTTCAGAGTGAATACTAATAACAGCTGACATTAGAGGTATTCCCAAATAGCCTTTTCAGAGTGAGGTAAATCTCTTAAATTACCTATTCGAACTCTTTGATTTGGCCATCCATGAAAATCAGATCCACAAGATGTTAGCAAATTATAGTCTTTTGCCCATTGATTGCTCAATTTAACCTCTTCTTCAGTACTTGTTCCAGTTACGACCTCTATACCATCGCCCTGTACCCCTTTAAAATCAATTAGCAACTTTTTAATCTTAGTATTTGTCATTCGATATCTTAAGGGATGAGCAATAAGGGCTTTACCGCCAGCAGCATGAATCCAATAAACAACCTCATCAAAACCTTTCCACTCAACGCTGACTCCCCCAGGCTTTTTACCCGTTAAATAGCGCCTAAATACTGCTTTCATATCTTTACAATAACCCTCACTAATTAACATCTGTGCAAAATGCGTTCGAGTTAACATGTCCGTTTTACTAAAGCTTTGCGTTTTTTCTAGTGCATCTTTAATTCCAGAGCGCCAAAGACCAAGCGCTATTTTTTCTGCTCTTTCTTTTCGTAATTTTTGATTGTGAGCTAAACCAGTTTGCAAAATATCATTATTAATATCAATACCTAAACCTAGAATATGAATAGCCATATTTCGCCAAAGTGCTGATATTTCAACACCATTAACAAGATTTAAGTTTAATTTATCCGCCTCTAATTGAGCTTCAGGAATACCATCAGTAGTATCATGATCTGTTAAAGAAAATAAATCACATTTAGCTTCACTAGCTAGCTTAACAACTTCACTTGGAGAAAGTACTCCATCTGAATAGTAAGAGTGATTATGTAAGTCCGCTTTCATTATGTGCTTTATTATAATCTAAAAGTTGATTTAGCTTAGAAACCCTTAAAGTTCATAGGAGATAATCAAAGCATTGAAAGAACTTAAAGTCTAAATATCAATTGTTCAAAATTGATTATTAACTATAATACTAATCATTATTATATTAGAAAGTTCTTATGTGCGGAATTGTTGGTGGGGTTACAAATAAAGATATTACAGCACTATTATTAGAAGGACTAAACCGTTTAGAGTATAGAGGCTATGATTCGTCTGGACTTATAGTCTTATCTAAAAATAATACTTTTAACCGAGCAAGATCAGTTGGTAAAGTAAAAAACCTTGAGGAAAATTTAAAAGGAAGAAAACAGAAAATTAAAGGAGATATTGGAATTGCCCATACTCGTTGGGCAACTCACGGTGAACCTACTATTGACAATGCCCACCCTCATATATCAATGAACTCAGTAAGCTTAGTTCATAACGGCATTATTGAAAATTACATTGATCTTAAAAATGAACAATTAAATAGAGGATACTCATTTTCATCTGAAACTGATACAGAAGTTATTGCTCATGCGATTGATTTTGCAATGAAATCATGCTCCACTTTAATCTCCTCAGTTCAACTAGCCATTAAATCCTTTTCTGGGGCATACGGCCTTGGAATTATTTCATCTAAATATCCTGATCAAATTATTGCAGCAAGAAAAGGCTCGCCTTTGATAATTGGTATTGGGGAAAATGGAAATTATATTGCTTCAGATCAGATGGCACTTTTATCTGTAACTAAAGAGTTTATTTTTCTGGAGGATGGGGATGTTGCCCAAATTCAAATAGACAAAGTAACAATTTATGATTTGAATGGGAATTTGGTGGTTCGCCCAATTAAAACCTCTATATTAAAGTCGGGCCAAGTAGATTTAGGTAATTATGATCACTTTATGCAAAAAGAAATTTTTGAACAGCCACAAGCAATAAGAGATACATTAGAGTCGCGAATAACAAATGATTCTGTTGTGATTTCTGCTTTTGGATTCAAGGCTGAGAAAAAATTTAATAAAGTGAAGCAAGTTCAAATTATTGCGTGTGGTTCAAGCTATAACGCAGGCTTAGTTGCAAAATACTGGTTAGAAGATATAGCAAAAATACCCTGTAATGTTGAAGTGGCAAGTGAATATCGATATCGTCATCCTATTATCTTAGACGACACTCTCTTTGTTACACTTTCACAAAGCGGTGAAACTGCAGATACGGTTGAAGCACTTAAAACTGCCAAGTTAACTAATAACAATATTTTCACGCTTTGTATTACAAATTCTGCAGAATCCAGCCTTACTAGGCTTTCAGATTTAACTTTTTTAACTCATGCTGGGCCTGAAATAGGAGTCGCTAGTACAAAAGCCTTCACAACTCAACTAGTTGCACTTGCATTACTGACTTGCTCAATAGGAAAGGTTAAAAAAAATATAAATGCATCTCAAGAAAGAGAAATTATTAATGGCCTTAAAAGACTACCAGGACTTGTTAATAAAACATTGCTTCAAGAAGATCAAATAAAAAAACTAGCAATTCGTTTTAAAGATAAAAATAGCGTACTTTTCTTAGGAAGAGGAACAATGCATGCAATTGCTATGGAGGGAGCTCTCAAGCTAAAAGAAATAAGTTATATTCATGCTGAGGCATACCCAGCAGGTGAATTAAAACATGGTCCAATTGCGCTCATTGATAAAAACTTACCAGTAATTGCTATTGCACCAAATGATGAACTTCTTGAAAAATTAAAATCTAACTTGCATGAAGTTAAATCCAGAGGGTCAAAAATGGTTGTCTTCGAAGATGAAAATTCAATGATAGCTTCAATGGATGGGATGGAAGTAATCCCTATTACATCAAATCTAGGAAGGATTACTGCGCCAATTATTTTTACGATACCACTTCAATTACTCAGTTACTATGTCGCATTAATTAAGAAAACTAATGTAGATAAACCAAGAAATTTAGCAAAATCAGTAACCGTTGAGTAGAATGGCGCGTACCTGTTTAGATGAAACCCCATACAACAACACTTTAGACCCACTTCTCTTAAAAGGCACTATACCTTTTCTCGTATTTTCACTAGAAATAACATCAAATAATCTCACATATGAGGGCAACGGATACACTTCGTATCAACTATTTCTACTTACTCTTGTTTCAACTCTGTACGACAGAGGATATGGTTATAGAAAGATTGCGAAAAAGTTAAACAAGTGGAGAGTTAAGACGGCAAGAGGCAATACTTTCTTTAATACTTCTGTTAGTTCAATATTGAAAAAGAAGAGAGAACGAGATACCCGAATAGAAGAGTTAAGAAATAAAGAATACCCAATCAAATTGAGCAAACTATCAATTCATTATGAAGAGTACTAATTACAAAGAAGATTAACAAAGCAGATACAATCATTAAGGATGATGGTGTTCGCATCATCTTTAAGAACGACATAGTTTATAAGGTCATAGACAATAAACGCCCATTAACTAACCTACAACGCAAGAAACGACTAAACAAACATCTAACTCAAAAGAAAGAGAAGAAACTGATTAAGAAGATATGTAAATCTTGGTTTGAGAGTGAGGGTGATTGGTAGTGTTTAGATTGATAGGTATCTTTGTTGTAGTTTATTTTGCGGTGATGATGATGCCGTTCATATTTGGTATGTATCTCGCCTGTATTTCCCCTCTCTAAACGACTTCTAACTTACCGACTTATTCCACACGGAAATCCAGTCGCAAATAATTTCTATACAAAACGACTTAATACTCTTTAAGTATTCAATCAAGTAGTTCTCTTACTACTGGGACGAATACTGCTAGATTTTAGGGGGGTCGTTTCTGTGTGCTAATTTCAACAAGAAGAGGTGCCTATGAATAACATAATTGTGATATTTCTCATTTTAGTGAATATCGTTATATGGTTTTAGGGGGGTGAATTAGAACCCCTTTTTTGATACTCTACAACTACTACTCTTAAAGGGGCAATATTACTCAAAATGATGAGTGAATTATTCTTGGTTTAATTCAGCGACAATTTGACGATTAGTTATTCTCATCTAACTTTCGTATGGCGGATGTAATGTTCTCGTTCATCTCGGCGAGTTGAATAGAGTTAGAGTAAGTTAGAGCAGTAAATGCTTCTAATACTTCCATCAACATTTCACCATCCATTTCTTGCTCATTCACTAACCTTGACCGAATAGAACCCATATAGACATCCGACATAAGTTTTAGATTGCTGAGTTCTTCTTGGGTTGGCGGAACTATCATTCGCCTAACGCCTTTGCCATTTCATCAGTTAAATAACGAGTATAGGCAATCTCTTTGAGTAATAAATGGGTGATGAGTGTATTGAACTCAAACAATTGTTCTAAGGTGTCGTTGGTCTTGTTATTAGTGCTAAACCTATTTAATAACTTGAATAAGTGCTGCTCAACATCATCTCTCTGTCTTTTACTTTCAAGCAGTTCTAACGCAGTCATAATGTTTCAACCAAAAATAAGTTTAATTTAGATTGTAATTCTGCCAATTCTTTTTGTTTCTTTTCAATCTCTTTTTGGATTTGTTTCATCTTCTGTATGTCGGGTTTATTCATAGTGTTTTCAGCCTGTAATTAAATTGTCGTAAAGGTGTCTTGGGTGAATGGTTTGATACCTCACTCTCTAGCGTTTTTCTAAATCAGCGTTTTCTCATTCACCACAAGACATTAAGTTGTAATTAGATTGCGTTCATCTGGCGTCGCATGAAATTCTCAAATACACGACTTGGCACTTTACTATGCTTGTAGCACTCTGCCTGAAATGCTTTATAAAGTATTGGGTCAAATGTATGTGATATTGGAACTCGTTTCTCGCCTTTAGGTAGTTTTCTCATATAGTTTTTTCTCTTGGTTGGTGGTAGATACTACTATTTATATGTATTAAAGAAGCCACTAGCAATATTGTCGGTAATTAAATAATCTTATGGAATGGACATAATTCAATCAATAATGTAATCTACTCACTATGAGTAATAAGAAACCCCATAGCGATACGAAAGTTGAAGCATCACACCCCAAAGTCCGAATACCTGGCGAAAAGAAAAGTAATCAAAACAACATAAGAAGGGAGTTATATACAAAAGGATTTAATCAAATCCGTAATGCCTACGATAATGGTTTCTTCATAGAAGCAATAACGATTATTGATAGTATGATTACGGACAGATTAGAAGGATATGTCCAGTTCCTTCTATACGGAGAAGATAAGCAGTTTGTTGCTGAAAGTTTATTTAATGCGTTAAAGAGTTTTGGTTCTACAACCAAAGAGAAGAATGTTAGGGACGAAGATTTCAAGCAGATTTATAATAAGATTGAGGGTTGGGTGCCAAAGAGGAACAACGCAGTTCATAACTTCGTCATTATTAGACAGGACTCATTAGATGATAGTGCGGATGTTAGATTACAAAAACTCAAAGATACGGCAGACGAAGGACTATTATTAGTAAGAGAGGTTATGTCTTACACCAGTAAAAGAATAAAAATACCTAACGAGGGTTAATTAACTATGACTAAAAAGACAAGTGATTATGTAGGAAAGAAAAGTGATGTTGACTGGACTAATTCTCAAAAGTTTGGATATTTAGGAGCGAACAACAAGAATAGTCGCAGACATATCGTAGAAAAAGAGAAGTTCGTTCGTATAGCAAATAAGGAAGGATTTGCGTCTGGGGATCCGATTACAAGAGAAGATATTATGATGTTGTTAGAACAATACCCAGAATTGGTTGAACCGCATTGGTTTATGAATTTTAGAAATAAAGACGGAAACAATCCTTATAAGTTAGAGTGGACAAAGGGTTATATATTACCTGTATTAGATGGGGTTTCGGAGGTTGAAGATATTTATTTAGCAATTGATAATTTACCACGAGAGCATTTATTGAAACTTCCTAAGAAACAACATGAAGTTGTGTTGTTAAGATATGGAATAAATGATGGTATCGTTAGAACATTTAGGGAGGTTGGTGCGATAGTGGGACATTCATATAGTTATTGTTGGAGATTAAATCAAAAGGCATTACTAAAATTAGAAGAATATTCTGGCGTTAAAATATCAATAAATCTTACTAAAAGAAGTCGGGAAAAGTATTAGTTCAGCAGCCTGTAGAGATATTGTCGGTAAGTAGATAATCACATCACCTTGTAAGTTTCAGGACTTCTCTTTGTAAAATCTTTAACACAATATTCAGCATAAGCATTTTCATTAGCAACCTTATCAGTATAGATGTCGTGTTCTGTATCTCTGTCCTCTAACTTGACCCACTCTTCCCTCATTATCTTTACTACATCATCAAACTTATGACCAGCAGTATCCAAGAAGATATGACCATGATTATTATGAATAGCATATTCGGTGAAGGCGTAAAACTTCACTCTTGGAAACTTACTATTCTTCTTTAATGAGTATCGGTTCAAGCGGAAGTTAGTAATATAATTTAATTTATCTATTTTCTTTTGGTTATATTCTTTTGCCATTACTTCATTCACAAGATATTTGCCTCTACTATTCACAACGACCAACATCTCTGTATTGATACTATTAGCAACTTTGGTGAGATACTTATTACCTTTAGCATTAAGTCGTTCTTTAATAACTTCTGTTTCAATTAAAGCATTCTTAAATTGGGTTCTATTCATTTCAGCAGCCCCTCAGCGAATTGTCGTTGCGAACTCTCGCCTTCACTTCGTTCAGTATTTTCATTTGTTTAATATTGTTTTGGTTCATATTCTTTTTCTTTAGGACAATAACAAGTAGCAGTAAATACATACTGGTCAATACAATTTCTAATACACATGACGCATGGCAAAAATAAATTGCGTGGGCATTTTTATTTCTGTCGTCATATGGAGTCGTCTTTAATAACATGGGAGACCATTAAAAATGACTATTACTGATAATTAAATTATTTATCTTCATTAGTATGTATAAGAGTTATTCGTAAAAACGGGAATAGTTAGGTGAAAAATATTCACCTTTGTTTATACGCAAGTGGCACGCAATTAGAGAGGTGTTATACGGGGAGAATAGTAAGTGATGTAGATAGTGAGAAAAATGTCGGTAGCGCTATGCTATGCCGTTCTCATGTTTCATTTCTTCATGTTTTATTACGATATTAGAAATCTTGTCGGTTAAGGGTAATTACCTTGTTGTGAAAGTTTGGGTTTTGGGGTTCCAACTGGGTCAAAATGGAAATGATTTTTACTTCTATATTGTTTGATTAAATGTTTATCATCAACCAGACTGAAAGTATGCGTCCAATCTTTCACACTATGCCCTGTCCATTCAACTATTGGCAAGAAGTAGTAATTAAGATGCTTGAATTGAAACTGGACAACTCCCTTTCGTAAGATTAAATTGTAATCATTTGGTAATAATCTCAATACATCCCTTTTCATTACATAACGAAACTTGCGAGTGCTTTTGCCCTTACTAACATGTTTTTTATTATTATCATCAAACCACCAAGACCTCTCATGGTTTTGATATTGAAAATAGAGCAAAGTATTGCTGGTCTGCTTACCCACTAACTGACCATTTTCTTCCTTCTGTTCAGGACCTTGTCCTATTATATTGAAGTGTCTGTATTTCTTTAATTTTTGATTATTTATTAGGTCAGCATGAGTGAAATCTAATTCATATATTATTTTTGTATTGAAGCCTTCTTCATCTTTGTCGGTCGCAAGAACTAATTGAGAAATATCAACATTATTCTTGTCGGGATCCAAATCTTTAATATCATCTGCTAAAAATGTCTTTAAGTTAGCAATCGGATAATCAAAATCAATAGGCGTCTGTAAATCAAATGAAACTAACAAGTCCCTCTTCGGAGTAATATAAGTTTGATGTTTGCCTTTCTTAAAACAGAATTGAATTGTCTTAGCACTTTTCTCAGCAACAAATACTATGTGTTCTAATATCGTTAGGTCTGTTGTAGATAAGGTATGTTTCATTTGCCTTTCTTAAAAATAAACATCGGTTCGGATTTGTAATCTGCCTGTTGAGAACTCAATCTGTAATCAAAAGTATCTACATGCTTGAACCCCACCTCTTTCGCAATCTGTTTAGTATCTGCCTCAAATGTTGGATAAGATTTAACATCTGCCACATTAAGACACATGAACCTATTAGGTTTAAGTCCGTAATACACATTCTCTATTGTCTTTCGTAGAAAATCTTCCTTCCAGTTCTCAATATTAGAATATTTGAGATATGATTGAGTAGGTTCATCACTATACTTTTCGGTGCCAAAATAAGGCGGTGAAGTAAATGCGAAATCAAGTGATTTCTGGTCTGGTCTAAACACCTCACTTCCTAATTTATGTAATTCTTTTATTCTTTTTTTACCGAATATAACCTCGGGAAAATTAGAGGTGTCTGTACTTGGCAACAACCCTTGACCATTACTTTGTAATTCTTTTGCCATTCTTAAATTATTCGTATAAGCATTATGTGAAGGGTCTGTTCCGATATAGTTTATATCTGCCTTACAAGATGCTAGTAATCTTCCACCCCACCCCATACTCATATCCCAAACCGTATCGCCTTCTTTTGTAAATAGTTTGTAAAGTGCTGAGGCGGTAATTGGACGAAAGTTTGAGACCATCTGTGCCCCTGTAATTCTTCTCAACGCACCTCTTATTGCCTCTGCCCCAAGAGGAGGCATAAGTTCTTCAATTGGTTTCTTCGCAAAGAAACTACCTTTCAATATCTTACGAACGGCATTAGTAAAGATTTCAGTATTGTTGAATACATCTAACGGACTCATAAGGTCATTACATCTAACCCCAAATGCCTCGGGGTGATAAGACCACGCAAGAGCAAGACCCGCATTATTAAACTTGAATATTCTATTATTAAAGTCAAGTGATTTATCATCATCAACTGCCATGAACTTCTTCATTCTTTCGCCTGAGACCCCACCACTTTTCTTTCCCACATCATGTCTCCAACTTTGAGAATAATAAGGAAATCCATGTTTCTGCCATGCCTTGACTACTCTATATGCTCTTTTATCTAATAGAACTTCATTCGTAATAGATTGAGATTTGAGATTACCTTGAGAAGTAAGTAAAGACATCAGCAGCCAGTCGTCAATTTGTCGGTGAGATTAGACATCAATCTTTTTACTTGCTTTGTATTGTTTCTTAAACTTCTTGGTGTCTTTATTACTCGTATCATCAGCAATAATATCGTTATTCAATATATCAAAAACTTCATCATAGTAATTCTTCTTCTTTAATTTGATGAATGGATATTTCTTTGCTAATGCCTTTACATCTTTATCAAAATCGTTAAATGCTGACTGATGTTTCTTGGTGCCTCGGATAGGATTGTATTCAAGTCCAAATACTTCTGTCCTATTATCATTTTGATTTTGATGATGCGAAAGTGTAGTAGTTGTTTGGACTGGTTTTTTAAGAACAAGTGCTAATTCTTTCCATTTAGCATCTTTGTTTATCATGTGTTCTACCGCCTTGAACTCATGGGGTTCAAGTTTGGATAGTTGTTCCCAAAAAGTCCATTCTTTCGGCATTTTAGAATAATTCAATTCTATATTTGGATTACGAGCAATTCTCATATATCGTTCTTGTGCCTTTTCATGTAGTCCATGTTCTTCTGTTAGTCGTTTTTTCAACTTACCGAAGTCGCCACCTAATTCTTTCTTTGCTTTATTTAATAACTGCCCTACTTTGTAAAACCCAACTTGAGCATATTGGTAGAGTTCATTTGCTGCGGTTTGATTTTGAGTTATTGTGTCGTAATAACTTTCAAGGGTCATTACTTTCCCTTTCATGCTAGTTGAGTAGATACCTTTTAGTGATAGTTGTGTTTTATTAGTCATACCGACAATTCTACCTATGACCGTAAAACTTTGTATTGGAATAAACTTCAACATTCATTCAACTCATCAAATGGACATGTTATAATGAATTAAAAGTAAGTACATCTTTAATGGAGGTTTCTTATGAGAGTTGTAAAATATCAGCGAGTAAGTACTTCTCGCCAAGAGATTGAAAACCAAACAAACGCATTAGATAAACAAATTGAATTGTTGGGTTGGACATGTGTAGGCGAGTATAAAGAAGTCGTAAGTGGGGTTAAAGACAAACGCCCTCAGTTAGAACAGATGCTCAAAGATGCTATGATGAAAAAGTTTGACCGAGTAATCGTATTCAGTTTAGACAGATTAGGCAGAAAAATTGTTTCCATCGTCAATACTATTCACGCACTTGAAGAAAGTGGTGTTTCGGTCTTTATATTAAAGGAGGCGGTTGATACTTCAACAAGTCAAGGTGCCATATTCGCAAACTTCATTTCAATTTTCTGCGAATTAGAGCGGACACTTATGCTCTCTCGTCAGCGAGAAGCAATAGACAGAATTAGAAGTCAAGGTGGTAAATGGGGTAAAGGCAAACTCATATCACAAGAACAAAGAGATGGTATTGTCGCACTACGAACTCAAGGATTGTCGTACAGAGGTATATGTAAAGAACTTGATGTAAGTTATGGGTCAGTTCAACATACTCTTAAAATGAGAGATAAATTAAGTGCTTAAAACAGCCAGTCGTCAAATTGTCGGTGAATAAATTAAATAGGATACTTTATGGCAAAAACTCAACTTAAAGAAAAACTATCAGGCGATAAGAATGAAGTTCTTTATTGCTATTTGAGAGTGAGTACTCAAAAACAAATTGAAGATGGAAGTTCAATTGATTTACAAAGAGATACAGGAAGAAGAGTTGCTGAAAAACTCAATATGAAATATGTTGAGTTAGATGAAGGCGGAAGAACATCAAAAACACATCATATGATTACAGGCAAGATTTCATTAAGACCTGTTTATGAAGAATTAAAACAAGGTATTAGAGATGGCAGAATAAAGAACATATGGGTCTATGATAGAACTCGTTGGAACAGAGATATGTTAGAGAACTTAGCAGTCAAACAACACTACTTAATACCTTTTAAGATAAAAATGTATGAAGGAGAAAACGCAAAACTACGAAACTTCTTTGATGAGAATGAAACACTAACAGATACGATTGTTTCAGCAGTTGGCGAACAAGCAAGAGATAAGTTTCGTAATTTGTCTATTAGTGGTAAGAGATATGTATCTATGGCAGAAGGTAAGAACGGTGCCTTCATGGGCGGAACAATCAACTATGGATATAAAAATGTTGATAAGAAATGGAAGAGAGATAAAGATGAGGCAGAAATTGTAAAAGATGTCTTTAATATGTATCTTAACGGAACGCCTCTTAAAAATATCAAAATACATTTAGACACTCAAGGCATCAAACCAAGAAGAGCAAAGTTATGGGCAATCGGCACTCTTCACAAGATGTTGATGAACTCAACTTACACAGGCGAGTATATTTGGACAGATAAAGATAGTGAGGAGTCATTCACAATCACCGTACCTAAAATCATCACTCATTCTGTTTTTAACCGAGTACAAGAAAAACTACAAAAGAACAGAAAACATGTCGGCAACAACACAAGAAAGTCGTTCTCACTTTTAAGTGATTTCTTAACATGTTATTGTGGTCAAAAAATAACAGGCAATATAAGAAAGACGGTTGGCAGAAAAGTATATGAATGTTCGTCAAGGCATAATTACTGGAAAGGTAAATTGGTTGAAGAGTGTAATAACAGACGAAGTATGAATATGGATGCGACCGACAACTTTGTAATAGGCTCTATCAAGTCAATTATGTCTAACTCATCTACTATTAAAGATGCGTTTAAGAGAGAGGTCATGGAAAAGAAATCTATGGATACTCAACAGATTGATTTTGAGAAAGAATTACGAGAGAAGAAGATAGAACGATTAGATTATCAACTTGAAACTAGCACCAAGGCGATAGCAACAAACAAAGTAAATCACATGCTAGAAAAAACAAGTGATGATTTATTTAATGAAGTAGAGAAGCAACTTAAAGAACAACGACTACTTATTGAGAACGAGAGAACTCAAAATATTGGTGAGATAAACGATTTAGACAATAGAAAAGAATGGATAGATTGGATTACTCTTCACGGCGAAAAGATAGAACAAGATTTTGATAATTGGGAAGATAATATTAGCACTACTGCTGAAATGTTAAGAGGGATGATTACAAGTATTAAAGTACATCCTGTTGAAGGATTGAATAGAGATAAGATTGAGAAGCAACTTGGTCATAAACTCGTAATCAACTTTAAGCAAGCAATCGTAAATGACGGCATTAAATATAATGACGAAAATGATAAATCTAAAGGTTATACTCTTACAACTGGTAAAAAGTCGTTAGACATGGGTGAGATTAAAATACTTACTGGTGGTCGTGGCAAGAAACAGATTAAACAAACGAATGCTCTAAACAAGAATTATGATACTGCTAAAAAAAAGCGTGGGAGTTAAGTCCAACAAGGGATTCGGTGCGACAATATACTTGTACTCGCAATTCAATTCCGCAAC
>ENA-OSJC01002983-OSJC01002983.1-marine-metagenome-genome-assembly--contig:-NODE-2983-length-12411-cov-3.550754_pt1 | contig 12411 bp, 25 predicted proteins | sample MGYA00237885_ERZ534234 | MGnify/ENA primary metagenome ERZ534234 (study PRJEB26413, sample SAMN06343907) | marine metagenome | isolation source: coastal waters | place: Atlantic Ocean: West Antarctic... | reverse complement strand
CACTCTCAACCGCTGCAGGTTTACTTCTGGTTATCTCTTCTTCTATTTCACATGATCTTTTAAAGAAGACTTTCAAACCCAATATTTCAGAAAAACAGGAATTATTTTATGCTCGATGCGCCGCTGCGGTTGCAATTATCATAGCGGGGCTTTTTGGGATATATCCACCAGGATTTGTGGCTCAGGTTGTTGCCTTTGCATTTGGGTTAGCTGCCGCAACGATTTTTCCAGCATTATTGTTAGGCGTTTTCTCCAAATCTATGAATAAAGAAGGGGCTATTGCTGGCATGTTAGCTGGCTTAATTTTTACCTCGAGTTATATTATCTATTTTAAATTTATTAATCCTGCGTTTGATAACTCTGCTTATTGGATTGGGACCATATCTCCAGAGGGCATAGGATTTATTGGGATGTTAGTAAACTTTAGCGTCTCAATATCTGTAAGTAAATTCTTTGAGAGCCCTCCAAGTGAAGTTATTCATATGGTTAATATAATTCGGCTGCCCTAGAAATAAGATACATTTGGAGTTTTCTTTTAGTCACTTTTCTTTGCTAACTATTTTGATAGACCTTTTTGTAATTTTCAGGGTGCATAATTAAGTTATTTCAATTAGTAGTAAACTATATAATTCTAATGAATGAGAATAAAAAAATTAAAATAGTAGTAGTTAGCGGTGGTTTTGACCCAATACACTCTGGCCATATAGAATATTTGAAGTCTGCAAAATTACTTGGAGATTATCTAATTGTGGCTGTAAATAGTGATGCTTGGCTGATCCAGAAGAAGAATAAATTTTTTATGACATTTACTGAACGTGCAAATATTATTTCGCATTTAGACATGGTTGATGAGGTTATGGGTTTTGAAGATGATAGCCTAGGAAGTTGTTCACTAGGATTGGAAAAAGTAAAAACTAAATATCCAGGGAGTGAAATTATTTTTTGTAATGGCGGTGATAGAAAAGAAGACAATATCCCAGAAATGAAAGTCGAAGGCATTCAATTTCAATTTGGTGTTGGCGGAGATCATAAGATGAATTCATCCAGTTCGATTTTAAAAGGATGGGAGCACGAGCATGAAGAAAGAGTATGGGGAAAATTTTACAATCTTTTTTCTGATAGTCGAGTGAAATTAAAAGAATTGATTGTGACTCCTGGCAAAGAAATGAGCTTTCAGCGACACTTTAAAAGAAGTGAAATTTGGTTTGTTAGCAAGGGAGCCTGCAAAGTTAACTTTAGTCACTCCTCGCCAGACAAGAAGGAGGTCGTTGAACTGGCTGCTGATGATGTATTTCACGTAAAGGTTGGCTCATGGCATCAGATCATCAATCCATCTCCAGAGCCATGTCACATTATTGAAATTCAATATGGAGAGGCAACTGATGAAGAAGATATAGAAAGACTTTCATACGATCAAGAAGGCCGCTAACTTCAAGCACCATAAATATGTATTCAGTCTTCTCTTATGTAATATAATCAAATTTGGTTAATTTTTATCAATTGACCCTGATGTCTAAAAAAGAAGTTAGAGAAAATTTTAATGGGCCATCTAAAACGCACCATTAGGTTTGTAATTTTGTATTTAACATTAGGAGAGTTTGGTAACCATGATCGGAAAATTTTTAAGATCTTTTATATACCTCTCCAGCGCTTGCTTTTTATTACTCTTAGCTTCATTGCTCTTTAATAGAGCATATATGCAACCTTCAGATCAGGAGATTTTATTGCTTAAAGAATATTTTGGAGAGCAATATGCAATTAGTAATCAGGAAGATGTAATCAAAGCTCAAAACATGCTGATAGAAAGATTACCACAAGACTTTAGTAGAGCCCCATTTAGAGAGCCACTGATATTGCAATCTATAGTAAAGATGGATGTTGCCATCTGCTCTGAAAGATCTTTATTGTTACAGAAGTTGTTTTTAGCAAATAACTTAAAAGTGAGACCTGTTTTTGTTTATTGGAATCATTCAAATACTTCTGTTATTGATCTCTTTAAAACAGGCACTCAATCACACAATATTTTCGAGGTAAAAATTGATAATAAATGGTATGCAGTTGAAACAACCGAGAATAAAATGAGTAAGCTCTTTGCTCTGGATAGCAATGATTTCAATTATTATGATGAAGTTCCTAGTCATGCTAAGTTCATAAGACATATATTTAGCAGACATGGGGTATTTATTTTTCCTTCATATATTCCCGATATCTATTAAGCAATCCGAATGAGCCAACTAAGTTAAAAAATAAATATGATTTTAAGAGTAATTAAGAATGCTATAAATAATTTTAGCTTTAGTCAGAAAGGAACTCTCTTTACCAGCCTAATGAACTTACGGACTTTTATTACAAGGTCTGATGCTATATTTAAATATAATAATCTAGAAAATTATTATATTGTTTCTTCAAAGTCTCCCTCTGAAAAGAGAAAATTGATATTCAAACATGAACTTCAAGGAGGTCTTACATATCTAAAAGGGATACATCAAAGGGGAGAGGCAATTGGAGAAAGATATTTGCTTAATAAAATAAATTTTTTAGAGGGAGATATTGTTTTTGATTGTGGTGCTAATTTAGGCGATTTACTATTATGGTTCCAAAATCGAAATTTAAAAATTTCATACACTGCTTTTGAACCCTCGCCACAAGAATACCGATGTTTAGAAAATAATATAGGCAATCAGGATGCAAAGCAGGTTGCGTTATGGAACGAGGCAAAATCCTTAGATTTTTTTATTAGCTCTCAAACAGCTGACTCAAGCATTATAGAACCCTCAAATTATAATAATATTTTAAGCACTTTATTAAAACACGTTTTTTCATTATTTCTTTTTCTAAACAAGTATTAGCATATTCCCATAACACCTTCATATACAATGATATAGTGTCACCAACCAACTCTGGCGGAAATGGTCCCACTGTTCTCTTAGAGGTACTTACTCCGGCGTGATCGGAGAAGTATATTCTAGTATTGTTCTGCACTATAGGGAGAATGGTTCCTTCGAACTGACTCAAATATACTATTGTATCCCTAACTGGAATAGGTGTACCTTGGTAGTTTTCCAACCCGTTATAGGGGGAGTAAAGAGGAATGGTGAAAGCTATTGAGTCTCCAAGTACCCAATACGTATCTGTATCGAACCTTGCACTTGTTATCCCCCCTAATACCTTATCTGCCACTACATTTACTGAGAAATAAGGGTAGAATTCTCCACTCCAATCTAAAGGTACATGATAGTAGCCATTTTCATCTACATCAACAGGGAATATCATCTCTGCATCAGGGTCTGTAAATAAAAAATCTATTTCATCTACAGGAGAGCAGGCAAGTAAATTAAAAATAAGCAATAGTGTTATTATATATTTCATAGTATATTAAGTTCTAGATGCTGAAATAGCGTTAGTCTGTTCATAATAAGGAGAATTAACAATCTTCTCATCATTAACAGCAAAAACTTCTTTATTAGAGGCAAACATAAATAATTTTCCGTTAGTATGTTCAATAGTTTCAAACTCTAAGTCTTTAAGCTTAGGCATTCCCTGAGGTGGTTGCTGAATAGGTTTAGTATATCTCCTAGGTCCATCGAAAGATCTAAAATCCTTAGACGTAGTTCTATACCAGACGCCGTTAATAGATACCTCTAATACTGCCTCAGTAGGGAAGTCATAGTATAATTTCTCTAATCCACCAGTCTTTTCAGCCACTATATAACCTGTTTAGTTAACTTCATCTTAGTTAGATCAAAATTGAAACTAGTTCTCTGATTCATCATATCGAAAGTATAAGCTCTTAAAGTAGTGGGCTTAACATTAAAGTTCATCCCTCGAAAATTAGAATCGTCATATATGGAGTAACTCATACTACTATCACTCACACCACAGTCCCATGCTTTAATAATGAACTCTTTATCAATCCACCCCACATTAACACGAGCTACAGGGTAAGTAACCGACATCTTATCACCGTCCACCATAGATTGGATAGCTAATTTAATCTCTTTACTTGCCGCCTTAGTCTCTCTGTAATTCATAACTTTTATTTTTTTTAATTAAACAATGTGATTAGTTTATCAATGTCCCCTCTAGTCTGCCATCCTTTCGGATCACCCACAAACTCCCCGTCATCATCTATCGCAGCTACTTCGAATTTAACAAAATCATCAGGACTCTTTCCAGCTTCTCTAGGAAGGCTATACAGCCCAGGTCCTGCTACAACAGATAACTCTATACCGCTATCAAGCATTAGTAGCCCTTGAACCGCCCCTTTTAAAGAATGAGCTTTCCAGTTTATATCTTTGAATGTTTTCATAACCTTTATTTTTACTAATTATTTATACTTAAATATACGAAAAATAACTCGGGTAGGCAACTAATTTAGTGGTTATTTTTTAAATATATCACTGTATAATATGATGATACAAGAGCTCAGCTAACCCCTTGTGATCGTATGAGTTAGGATGTTCCCCTCTATATGAACTATCTTTCTCCGTAAGCCACTGTCTCCAAGAAGAAGATCCATTAGGGAATATGTACATATCTGAGTGAATTAAATCTCCCCCGTATTTAACTCCTCCTCCGAACAGGTTAGTTAAGTTCGATGAAATAGCTTTACTGTATGCTATTACATCACAGAGGTTATTAATAAAAATACATTTGATATTGTTTACCCTACAGTAAGAACTAATAAGATCCATCTTCATCTTTACCTCATCCTTTAGAATGCTTATATTAGAAAAGTGTTTAGCTGATATATCCCAATAAGTCTCCCACTCCTCCTTACTTAGGTATGGAAAAGTAGATTTTCTAAAAAACTCAACATTATCATTAGTCGTCCCGTTATAAACTAAATCAGAATATGAAAAATGATACCATATACCACCCTCCTCATCGTAACGCTCTGTACGCATCAGTTCAGACAGGCCCACTATGACTGCAGCCTTTTTACCACTATATAAATCACCAGAAGACTTTATCCAGTTATATGCAGTTCTGAATATATAATCATTACCAGCTCCAGTAGCAGAAAGGTTAACTGGTTTAGCTCCAAATTTAGCTGCTAATAGGTTAATAAAAGACTTTTCCCTCCAGTTTATATGTTTGAATGTATTGTTATCCAGCCAATCTTTATCCTCCAACTTTGTATCCACCCAATCTTTATCCTCCAACTTTGTATCCACCCAATCTTTATCCCCCAACCACCCTGTTGTTTCAGCACGACTGTAGTAAGAAGCATATTCAGACAGAAAACGTGTACGTAATGGATTCTCCCCCTCGATAGCACCCTTAAAGAAAGAACATCCAACGGCGCATATAACTTTTATCTCTTCTGTCATAACGTTTTTATGTGTGTATATAAATAGTGGGTGGGAAAGTTAAGCGGGTATAAACAGCGTAGCTCGCCGCGCAAAAGCGCGCAAATGTTGCCACGAAAAATACTACCTATCCATCCAAGTCAATAGTCTGTTCATAATAAGATAGAATACACCCAACACCACTATACACTTAAATAGAATCAAAGAGAGCTTGTATATCCATACCAGCCTCTAGGGTGTGTGGCGGTTGATCGATCGGCGGTAAGTAACAGGCATCTATGTATGATTTAACAATAGCACAGTATTCATACCCCTCTCTCTCTTCGAAGTATATTCTAAGGGTGTCTAGCATGTGTAGGACCTTACGATAATTGTGTTGCTTGGCTTGTTTCTCTATACTGGGCGTTTTATTTAAATCTATTCTCTTTAGATTGTTTACAAGCTTTATGAAGTATTTATGTTTTACTTTATGCTTAACTTTGGAGTACTGAGCCGGGTATTGTTGTGTTTGAATTTGATTAAGAATAGAATAGTTCTCAAAATACCTAACAAAATCACCTAATACAAAGCTCACCTCTCTATCATCTAACTCTACGGAGTGTTCTTTATAGATCTCTTCATCGTTTTTATCGAATATATCTAATATGTTCTTATCTATCTCTCTCATTAATCACTAATATATACCTATAAATAGTTGGAATTCTCCTTAAATCTTCGTATATTATATTATATAAGGCTGGTAACTGTTCTATGGCCAATAAGTGCTATATAGAGAGATTCTGCAGAATTTTTTTATTACGTATTTACTGTATTATGTGTAAAAAGTTATTTTGAGTATTCACCATAGAGTACCCAGTACTATAATAAGAAACATAGATAGATGAATAATAAACAATACAATACAACAAGAAGTATGAAACCTACCTCAGAGAAGGACTTACTTGAGAAAAATACGCAGAGGATAGAAAAAGCACTAGACAATAAAAGCTTATTATCCACAGGTTCTCCTTTCTTCCATCATAAAACAAAAGATAAATGAAAGATAAAGAAGACTATTGGATCATGTTAATAGCCGGTGGGATGTTAATCATACTTGTGTATTGGATGGTATATAACATGGGTAATTAACACTGTATGCAACCAACACTAGTTATAGTATGTCTTATTGTATCTATAGTATTTATACTAAAGAAGTATGTATTTAATAAGTCTAAAGATGGATGTAATGACGGCGATTGCGGTTGTGGATGATGTATAATATCTTCTACCCGTCTACCACCATGGAGGCAGTAATAATTATGATTATATACGTCATCGGCATTAAACAAGTATTTAAACTAATAAATCCAAAGGATGAACAATAAACTTACAGAGAGAATAATAAGAGGAATGATGATAGGAGGTCTTATATACCTACTTATAACCATGTTCAACAATATATAAATATATATTACTATATACTCTAAATTTGATCAGAGAGATATTACTAGGTATGGGCCAGCCCAGCCGACTACGTACCGGTAAGGGAACTCTACTGGCAGTGTTATAGCAAGATGATCTAAAGCTACAGGCAAGTGTACATCAGGTGTAGGTCAGGAGTCCATCAGTTGGACCTCAACATGGACACACAATCCATATCATTACATAGAAGCAGAAGATAGTAAAGCCTATGAAGGTTGCCCCTACTATTAAGTCTATTGCACCACTATACCTCTTAAAGCCTCCTAGTTTACTGAGTATCTTTGTTAGTCTATCCCTTTTCTTCTTCATATACTAGCTATTATAGTAGTTATCTACGTTAGTCACCCTATGAATCACTAGAGATAGCCTCTCTATGGCATCTTTAAGGCGAGAAGACGGTCTACTCTCATGCATACCCTCTAGATTTAGAAGGATGGGCATTAATTCTTGGTACATTTTGTCTTTATCCATAGCTTTCTGAGGTATTAACTCTATTATCTCATTGTCTTATACCTTAAGATACGAAATATTACGCATATATCCAACTAATCCACCAAGTATCTCCCCTTTACCCCCTCTTATTCCGGTATCCTTACCTTTATCCTTGGTTAGGTCCATTCATCGTTACCAACTATTCTTATAGTTATTTTAACCTTATTACATTATCCGGAAGGATCCCCTATATTCCTTACATTCTTTTATATGGTGCCTATATGACCGGGTCCGGATATCACATTTTAAGGTTTGCTATATAGAAAAAAATGAACAGAGGGGCATGCAGGCCTGTATCTACCTATCTTTCTACCCTACGCTCTACCGTGTATCTTATATACAACCTATATATCTCTCTATATTTATATGTGTATATCTCTATATCAATATATACTTATATCTTACTACATATACGCTATGGTAATACACATGGTTAAGACCCTCTCTCCATAGGTTTAAATAGTAGCTGCTGCACTAACTACTAGTGTCTTATATCCACTATTAGCCTCAGTCATCCATTCGTTAGATACGTTCTTATTTATAGAAGAGATTGATTATATTGGCCTATATTCTAGTAGGTTTTGTTGTGTTAGAGTGGACTATTCATCAATATTGCGCGTGGGCACTTCGTGCGAGAGGAAACGCCCCCCTCCCTCATCATATTATCGTCCTGCTCACCCCCATCATATCTTTTGTCAACCACATTATAAGACATATTCTTTCTCCACTCTCTATCGCTCTAGCCTCATGCATTAGATTAGAAGGAAACATTATACAATTATATTTACTTTTATTTGCCTCTATAGACGTATCATTATAATATACTCTTAATTGACCTCCTGTGTATTCTTCTGGAGTACTTAGTTGTATTACTAACGTTTTGAATCTCTCTTGATATTGCTCTCCGGTGTCTTTATGCTTATCAAACTTATCACCTTCACGATATCTTATTACTTTACAAAAAGAAGGAAGGCTCTTTATTCCTAATGGTTTAAGTTTATCAAGAAGAAAAGAATCATTTGTTAATGGTATTGTTATATCTTGAGACTTTCTTTTATCATTATAGTTGGTATTAACTACCCTACTATTCTTCCACTCGCCACCTCTCTCTATTAGATTTAATATTTCATTATCATCTAATTGTAACTGCCTTTGTATTATCATCTATCAATACGCTTTATCCCTCCCACCTCTTCTCTGTTCATTGTCATAATTTGTATTTTAATCGAAATCTAAAAGTGTTTGAAGTATCCCACCCCACTCGGTACGTATACTCTTTATATGGATAATCAATTGCAATGGCACCATTCTTATTTGAATTATACCAAAATTCTTTTTGTATCCATAATTTGAATTTAGGAAACGTATATACTAACCTTGGTTCTAATGTAGGTTCGTTCTTTTCTATCTTATAATGTAAAGGTACACTTAGGTAGAGTTTAGAAGAGTCTTTCCACAGGTTATGTCTATAGGTGAATCTATTTTCTGAGTCATCACTTCTATGTCTAAGTTCAAATCCTTTTAAAGTCACAGCGATGTATGACCTATTATTTGTTCTCATTTCGTATCCTACCGATTGTGGCAGTACCGTTTGAGTAACTAGTATTAATAGTACTATGAGTAAATGTTTCATTATGCTAAATACTGTGATATTAGATATGCTAATTTATAACCAATAAATGCTCCTATTGCTGTCGGTATTGGAAATAGAATAAACTTAGCCAACGATGTAACATACTTAGGTCGATTAATTACCCTACTAATAAAGAAGAAATGGAATAAGTAACATATTAGTACTGCAATATCTATCCTCATCGCTATAAACGGGACAATAACAGCTCCAGTGAACCCAAATATAAAATTATCTCTTATAGCACTATTAACTTCTCCAGGGGTTGCTTCCCTATACTCTTGTTTAATAGTCTTTTTTATCTGTTTATTACTCATATTTCTTTATATTAGCTTTCTTGCTCTACTAGGATATTGTATCTCGGCTGGTCTATCTCCTAATGCGGTAAATGCCCATCTATACCCTACACATGGTCTAATTCTATGATGCTCATTATTATCAAAGTATAGAAGTCCTCCTCTAGTCGGCTTTATGGTTAGTCCATTCTCGAACTCTATCTCTCCTCCTAGGTAATCATCATTGAGGTATATTATGTAGTTATATATGTTTCTATGGCCGTGGTAAGTATCTACCTGCCCTAAAGATTCATGATTGTATTGAAGTCTTATCTTACTAAACTCTTTATTATTAAAACCTCCATTGTGTATTGTTTTTATGTCTGAGTCAGTTAGTTCCATCCATCTCATGGCTACTGCTCTATCGCTATGGTGTTGATTGCTTATCGATTGTTTCTCATCCCATAGGTTTAAAATCTCTTTACACTCTTTATCACTAAACATATTATGTTGGTAGCTTATCATCCTTGGTCACTTAGTTTTTTGTTTCTACTAAATAAGTCTAATAATATCTTAACTTCGCTCTGCTTATAGAATCTTATATTAGTATAATCGGAAAACTCCACATACCACCCAGCTCCATCTACATCCGGTAAATCAAATGCATCGCTAGGACAAGTTACAAGCTCTAATGCTTCTTTATCTACTTGCTCTTGATATCTATTCTCTATTACTACTTCATCTAACGTATGAGCAAAGAAGAAATAAGGAGTGTCTTCAAAGAACCCCTCATTATCTAATTGCTCTTGATTATACTCTATCTTCTCGAAGCCTAATTGATATAGTTCATTTTGTGTCATTCCTTTACAATCTTAAATGAATAGAATATCCACGGCTTACCGTTATCATCTCTCCTACTATGGTCTATATTCTGTACTTCTAAATATAGGGGTGTATCATCTGGAAAGAATTCCATGAGAGCTTTATCAACTCCAAACTTCTTTTTTTGATCAAATATAGATAAGTCATCTCCCATTAGTATACCACCCTTCTTAAGTTTAGGCCAGTATGCTTTTAGATCTCTCATTACACCTTCATAGGTATGGTCTCCATCTATATATATCCAATCCTTACTCTCATCGTCTAACGTTGTAGATCCTTGGACTGAGTCAGCTTTAGTAACAGTTATATTTTTACCAGCAGACCATTCTAATACTTTTTCATATTGTGTTGTAGTCTTCTCCTTAGTACCAAAGTAGTAGTACTTCAAGTCTTGAGAGTCCCAATGGTCAATCAAAGTAAGATGTTTTGGTTTAGCAAACTCATATAAGTATGATGCATGTTTACCTCCGGCAACTCCAACCTCTACTCCAACAGTGTTGACTGGAATGTTATCTTTGATGAATTGTTGTCTGGGTTCTCCTCTGTTTAGGTCCTTGAGTGGTGAGTAGAAACTGTATAGTATGTCTCTGTAATTAATTAACCTCATTTTACAACTAATAAGTTACCTCGGCTTTTTATTAAGCCTCGTAGTTCTATAATATACATATCATCACTGAATTGGTTTTCTAATTGATCAACGAATTTAATGGCTGAAAGTATATGGTCGTAATTAGTACAACTCTCCACCACTTTTAATGCTTTGGTATAAATCTCTAGTTCTTTCATTATTTAGTAATTGAATATATCTTATGTTTCTTTTTCCACTTCTTTATAAATACAGCTCCCATTCCCATCTCTAAAATCTCTACTCCTCTAGGAATATGATTTGTTCTCTCATTGTTAACCTTATCTATATGAGTTCCTTTAAATACTTTCATTTGCTTCTTAGCATTGGCTCTAGCAGATAGTTTGTATACTACTACTACTGGAAGGTTTGGTTGTATCATATATTTGATTCAATGATTAAAGCGATTACACATATAACCAACCCTATAATAGACCAAAAGGCTATTTTATAGTTACTCTCTAATTGCTCTGGTGATCTCCCTTGTGTGCTTCTGTACTGTCTTTGTTTTTTCATATCTTATTTGAATTTACCAAATTATTTTTGATTTATTATTTCCACGTCAGTCCAAGCTGCTAAATGTACTACTTCACCACTATCTCTAGTACAGTAACTATACATCCCATCTACACTTCTAAAATTTAACTCTTCACCTTCTGTGATTTGAGGTGCACCTGGTGGTACTTTATCCTCTACTATTACTTTAATTCTACTATTCCTTGGTACGTTATATAATTTCATTATTGATTATTTATTTATTTTATTTATAAAATCTAGTTTTCTTACCATACTTATCTTCTATTTCATAGTAGAAGTCTATAAGGTCTTTAGCTGAAGTATTATCTACTTCTTTTACGTAATCTTCTTTAGTCATTCTAAACTCATAGATGAATAACCTCTTAACATCTGCTAACTTACTGGCTTCATCTTTAGTAAAGTCTTCAAGTAATTTCTTCTTACGAGCTCTATCTATACTCGTCTCATTATGATACTTACCATGATCGAAGTTTCCTATTACAGTATGATTCTCTCTCCATTTCTTATTCATCGTATGATGAACTAACTCTACTTCTAGTAGATAAGGTCCTTGCTCGAAGTCTCCATTTATAATTCTATCTCTAAAAGAAGATGTACTCCCTAGAGGTTGATTCTTTAAACAATAACTTCTCCACCAGAAGAATCTATTATAACTCATCTTATTATAAGTCTTTCTAAGCCTTCTACCTATAGTTGCTTCTGAGTATTTAGGTTCAAATGGTTGCTGCATATTAAAACGGTAAAGGTTTATCTATCGATTTATCTCTCGGCTTACTAATATCCTCTAACTTTTTATAAGACATACTAGCAAAAGGTTGAGATCCTATCTCTTTAACTGCAGAATCTTGCACATTAATTATAGCATTTATCTTATCGTTAGCATTATGAGCTCTTCTACGAGCCATATAATCATTAGGAGCATATACGTATGCTTCAAACGTAACTACATATCTATTATCTTTCATATTAAAATAATTTTAATTGTTCTACAGGAGGGTTTTGAGACATATTATTTATCTTAAAAGCACTCGTTACTTTCCTAGTAGGTCTAAACTCCTCACCTATGTTATCAATTAACACACCATCCTTAACAGTAAATGCATGCTTGCTAACTCCTAAGATGAATGTACCATTAGGGTTATCTTTAATAAAAGATTTAACAGTCTTCTGACGTCTAATGATATCACCGTGAAGTTT
>ENA-OSJC01002981-OSJC01002981.1-marine-metagenome-genome-assembly--contig:-NODE-2981-length-12413-cov-7.850113_pt1 | contig 12413 bp, 22 predicted proteins | sample MGYA00237885_ERZ534234 | MGnify/ENA primary metagenome ERZ534234 (study PRJEB26413, sample SAMN06343907) | marine metagenome | isolation source: coastal waters | place: Atlantic Ocean: West Antarctic... | reverse complement strand
CTGCCTGCCCACTCGTATGGTCGGTTAGTGTCTGGGTGAATTGATGGCGGCAGGACATCCTGAGTTGCCCCAGCGCGAAGCTCAAAGACCACTTCGGTCTTGCGGGGATCGCCCTCGACAGGCCAAGATATTTTGTGGGTGATTAAATCGGGCGGTGCCTTGAAGATCAGCTTGCCACGATTTTCGCGCCCAATAATTTGCGGAGCCGACTGCATTAGCTCTGAGAAATCGATGCCAAGTGCTTCAAAGATCATCTGTGTATATTCCACATGATCGATGTCTACGGCACAGGTTCCGCTGGCCCCATGCAACAGCCCCACATTATGTGTTGGGTTTTGCTCATAATATTTTCTGGCGGCTTCTGGATCAGACAGCGCCTGCTCTGGCTTTTGCCAGCCAAAGCGAGTTGGGCCTTTAGTCCCTGCTGGGATTGTAACCAAGAAAAAACCCAGCTTGGAGCAGTAATCTTGTACTATCATTTGTTCACCTTCAGATAATCCGACAGCTTTTTCCACGTCTGCAAACTGATTCGTTCGTTGCCTGTTGCGACTGCCTTTACTGTTGGGTGACTGAGGCCAGATTTCTCTGCGACCACTGTAAGTCGGCGGTCTTGCAGGGAAGCCCTTATAGTCTCAAGGGGTATCATTTCTTCCATTTTTCGCTCCATTTTACAAATAGTGTAAAAATAGCTTTACAGTCTGAAAGTTTCAGAGTAAACCAATTTCTGTAGAGAATGTGAATGAATGAATGAAAACGAAAACGGAGAACGTAATGGACAATATTAATTTAGATATTCTTGCAGCCGATTGGCTGGTAATCAAGGCAGAAGAAAAGGCGCTGACGGCAAAGCGCCACGCAATCGAAGAGCAGCTTAACGCTGCGCTGGAAGCCAAAGATGAAGGCTCCATATCCCACAAAACTGAGGGCCACAAAATTACGCTGACACAGCCCGTGTCTCGTAAAGTTGACGCCATTATTTGGGACAAGGTTGCCAAGAAAATTCCAACACACCTGCACCCAGTCAAAACAACCGTCAGCGCGGATGCCGCTGGCTGTCGTTACCTTCTGGCTAATGAGCCAAAGTTGTGGGCCAAGATCGCGCCTGCCTTTGCAACTCGCGCTGGCAAGATCGGCGTCAAAATCGAGACACTGTAATGGTTTCGATTAACAGGGGGCCGCGCTCTGGTGCAAAAACATCAGAGCAGCAACGCAAAGAAATCATGCGTAACAGGCAGTCGTGTTCCATGCGCTACCGCAAGGACGTGAAGGTGTCACTTGGCCCAGAGCCAAATTGGGATGAAGAGGAGAAGAACGATGAAACTAAGAACGATTGATGAAATTTTGGACGAGGTATTTGCACTCGTATTTAAGGGAGACTGGTAATGGAAATTCAAATTGATCGGGGGGTGCCGATTGCGCCAGTCGATAAAAGTCGGTCGGGCAAGTGGAAAGACTTGCTGCTATCGATGAATGTTGGCGACAGTATTTTGGTAAATACTAAAACCGAAACAATGACAATTCGCGCAGCGGCCAAGGGGCTTCAAATGAATGTCACGGTTCGTGGCGAAGACGATAAATTTAGAGTGTGGAGGGTACAGGTATAATGGCTTGTTTGGTTTTTTTGACAACAAAAATTATGGAAAAGACAAAACAAATCCTTGTCAATTTAGATCACGTTAAAATGATAGAAAAATTTGTCAGTGATGATGAAGACTTGGGTGGCAATCAATCAATGTTGATCTTTACTCAAGACGATAGTGGGTATGATCTTTTACACGTTGTTGAGGATCAACAGGAAATTATACAAAAAATGTTGTGGCGTACGGGCATGCAACCAACGTGGAGGAATAATGATGGCAATTGATCTGAAAAGTCTGTCGAAACCAAGTGGGCAACGCCCGATTATAGCGACCATTTTTGGTGAAGGTGGCATGGGGAAGACAACTCTAAGCAGTATGTTTCCGAACCCTGTGATTATACGCACAGAGGACGGCACGGCCAGCCTGACGGGCAATGACAACGTCAGCCTGTTCCCACTGTCCACATCCAGCCAAGACGTTCTGGATGCCATTGAGGCGCTTGCCACGCAGGACCACAAGCACAAGACGCTGATCATTGATTCGATCAGTCAGTTAGCGACTATGATTGAAGCAGAGATTGTTGCGGCTGACCCCAAGGCCAAGTCGATCAATGCGGCGGCGGGAGGTTTTGGTGCTGGTCAATCTGCGGCGGCTGAAAAGCACAGGCAGATCAGAGACTGGGCTGGATCACTGGCATACGAAAAGGGCATGAATATAATCTTCATTGCCCATGCCGATACAGAGCATTTGGAGCTACCGGATACGGATAGTTACTCAAGATACACGCTGCGGTTGCATCGTAAATCTTTGGCAAACTATACAGACAATGTCGATCTTGTGGCGATGATCAGGCTGAAGACCTTTGTTCGTGGCGGCGGCGAGGGCGACAAGAAACGTGCGATTTCGACGGGTGAGCGCGAAATCATCTGCCACCCGCAGGCGGCAAGCATCACCAAAAATCGTTTTAACATCAGTGAGCCGCTGCCGTTCACTTTTGACCGCAACCCTTTTGCAGATTATTTAACAGAGTAGGAAACTCAAATGGACTTTAGCAATATCAATTTCGACGCAGTGGAAGCGGCACCATCTTTTGAGCCGATCCCCGCAGGCAATTATAAGTGCGTGATTACGGATCACGAACAGAAGCCTACGAAGTCGCAAAACGGATCGTATCTTCAACTGAAAATTGAGGTGATTGAGGGGCCATACGCTGGTCGCATAATCTTCGATAGATTAAACTTAATTAATCCCAACGCCACAGCAGTAGAAATCGCAACTCGTACTTTGAAGTCGATTGGCGCGGCCTTGCAGGTTCCGCTGCATAATTCAGAGGAATTGCTGGACAGGCCGCTGATGGTTAAGCTGGCGGTACGCCCAGCGTCTAATGGCTATGACGCTAGTAATGACGTTAAGGGCTACGCAAGTGCGGGTGCAGCCCCATCGGCCCCTGCGGCTCCTGCGGCGGCTCCACAGGCTGCTGCCGCCCCACCTTGGAAACGGTAAATCTATTTTGCGATGGGGTGGCTTTTGCTGCCCCATTTCACAAATAGAGAGGATCGACAGATGTTGGAATTAATTTCACAGATCGAAATGATTAAGTTGATTTTGCTGGTGGTTGTTATGGCTGCTGTTGAGGTGATCGGATGAACCTTGAAAAATACATGCAGCCCACGACAGTGCAGAAGATTTACGAACATTATGAGGCCAGCCGCGATAACGGCCACAGGCCGCATTTGGGTGGCTCACAGATAGGCAACCCGTGCGCTAGATCATTGTGGTATCAGTTTCGCCACGCAAGCACACAGAGCTTTGAGGGGCGTATGCTGCGCCTGTTTGAGACGGGTGACCGCGAGGAGGGCCGCATCGTGGCAAACCTTCGGGCGATTGGCGTTGAGGTGTGGGAGGTCGATCCAGAGACAGGCAAGCAGATTAATTACACGGCCTGCGGGGGACATTTTGGTTTGTCTTTAGACGGCATTGGCATTGGGTTTCCTGAGAGTGAACAGCCGCACACGCTTGAGTTCAAGACAATGAACGATAAGAGCTTTGCCCAGACTAAAAACAAGGGCGTCCGGATTAGCAAGCCGCAATATTGGGCGCAGTGTCAGGTTGGGATGCACTTGGCTAAGATCGACCGTTGTTTTTTCTTTGCGGTTAATAAGAATAACGACGAGATTTACGCAGAGCGGATCAGGCGGGATCGGGCAGAGGGGGCCGCGCTAATCAGCAAGGCTGAGATGATTGTATTTGATGAGAAGCCACCGACTAGAATTGCGGATGATCCATCCAAATTTGCCTGTAGATTTTGTTCCTACATTCCGATTTGCCACGGCGGTGAATTGCCAGAGGTTAATGATCGAACGGACGCGCACAGCACCCCAGAGCGGGACGGCACTTGGAGCCGCAAGGAGGGCGCGGGGGGCCATCTCTTTAATCCGTTTATGACGCCTGACGATTGGGAGATCATAGACGCTGGCGATGATTTCGTGGAGTATCAGACCCCACAGGGCGTCATTCGCAATCAGGATAACAGTCAGGAATTGAAAGAAAGGTTTTCGTGATGTTTTGGATGGATTCAATGTTTGAAGCCACAACGTGCATAGATTGCGGTGAGAAATTTGCTGAGATGGTCGATGGTAAATGCTTTGATTGCGATGAGGTTGAGTATTCGCACGGATTAAGATTTGGGGGCGTTCAGAATATGATGCAGTCTGCAATGTCCAGCTTTGCACGGCCCACTGAGATCAAGCATGAAAGTGCAGAATATATTTCAATTTATCAAAAGTATTCGGGAACCAGAGATGACCTTTGAATTACGCGACTATCAGAAAGAAGCTGTCGATGGCTTGTACAACTACTGGGCAGGCAAGGCGGGTAATAATCCATTAATCGTGGCCCCCACTGGATCGGGAAAGACGGCTATTATCGCGCAAATAATTAAAGATGCGATGAGCTATCCTGACACTAGAGTTCTGGTTGTCACGCACGTCAAAGAGCTTCTGGAGCAGGGATCGAAGGGGCTGCTGGAATTGTACCCAGAGGCTGATTTCGGCATCTACAGTGCGGGGCTGAAGCAGAAGGTCTTAGACCGCCCCATCACCTTTGCTGGCATCCAGTCGGTCTGGGAGAGGGCGTATGACATCGTGCCAGCGCCAGACTTGGTTCTGATTGATGAGGCGCACTTGTTGCCCAAGAATACTGAGACGCGATACAATCGCTTTATTGCCGATCTGAAGGTGTGCAATCCAATGGTTAAAGTGGTGGGTCTGACGGCCACGCCCTATCGCTTAGACAGCGGTTATTTGCATAAGGGCAGCGGCGCGATCTTTGACGGCATCGCTTATGACATCCCCGTCGATATGCTAATGGAGCAGGGCTACCTGTCGCCTGTCATTAGCAAGGGCGGTCTGAACCAGATTGACTTGACCAACGTCAAGAAGCGTGGCGGTGAGTTTATCGAAAGTGACCTAGCCACGGCTGCGTCCGATCCCGAATTGGTGCGGAAGACTGTCGAAGAGATTGTCGAGTTGAGCGAAGATCGAAAAAGCTGGCTGGTGTTTAGCAGTGGCGTAGATCACGCCTACATGCTGAAGGCTGAATTTGAGGCGCACGATATTGATGTCGGTGTGGTGACAGGTAACGACAGCAGTGCCGTTCGAGAGCAAACGATTGCCGACTTTAAGAGCGGCGAACTTAAATGCTTGATAAATGTGAACGTGCTGACCACTGGATTTGATCACCCAGCCGTGGATGTTGTCGCGCTGGTCAGGGCCACGGCTTCAACTGGATTATACGTCCAGATGGTTGGGCGCGGCACTAGAATTTCTGAAGGCAAGACTGATTGTCTGGTTCTTGATTTCGGCCAGAATGTTGAGCGGCACGGATTTATTGATAGGGTAAAACCAAAAGATCAATCTGCGGGGGCAGGCGAGGGGGAGGCACCCGTTAAAATGTGCGAGGCTTGCCAAGCCATGTGCCACTCTGCCTGCCTACAATGCCATGTGTGCGGCCATCAATTCCCGCCACCCACTTTGAACCACAATTCAAACAGCTATGCTGGTGCCATGCTGTCGGGCCAAGTAAGGCCCGAATGGGTTGACGTGGATAGCGTGATTTACAAAAGGCACAAAAAAGAAGGCAAGCCTGATTCGGTCAAGGTCACATACTACGCTGGGCTGTTGAGCATAAACGAATGGCTCTGCCCCGATCACGGGGGATACGCCGCCAGCAAGTATCAGGAACGTAGAACATTGCTGGCGTCTGGGGCTGACACAACTAACGAGGCTCTGGATGAATGTCATTTTTGGAATTGGCCTAGCAGAATTAAGATCAAGCCAAGCACTTACGATCCGAAGTATCACGAAGTTGTTCAGTTCGATTACACAAAGGTGGAGAGAAAACATGAGGCGCAAGAAGGCCCATACGCTGATTTCAGTGGAGAAGACATCCCATTCTGAGCATTCGGAGCAGGTGGGATTTGTTAATTGGTTTCGGGAGAAGTATCCAAAAGTTTTAATCTTTGCGATCCCCAATGGTGAGAAGAGAGCGATTAGCGTGGCGACACGTCTGAAGGCTGAGGGGGTAACACGGGGGATACCCGATCTTTATATCCCCTCCTGCAATCTGTGGGTGGAAATGAAGCGCGTGACGGGCGGCAGACTTTCCCCCGATCAGAAAAAAATCATTAGTTATTTGGAAAGTGTCGGGCATACTGTGATTGTCGGAAAGGGCGCTGGAGATGCGTCCAGACAAGTGCTGGAGTTTTTTGATGCAAGATAGTTTGTTTGAAGACTTAGAGACAGATTGGGAAGCAGAATGGCACGGGATGCCAGAGTATGTGCAAGAAGATTTACGTCCATATCACGCAATTAATGTTCGATTCAGAAATCAAGAAGATTTTATGAAATTTAAAGAATTGATGGATCAGGCAATTAGCCCAAAACAGAAAGCCTGTTGGTATCCAAAAATGGATCACAGGATCACGGCTGATAAGAGATATGTTGATGAACCCTAAGTATCCAATTTATATTGTGTCCAAGGGGCGGTGGGATAGCCGACTAACAAGCAAAGCCCTTGATTGGATGGGTGTGCCTTACAAAATTATTGTCGAAGCCAGCCAGCTTGAAATGTACGCTGCTGAAGTTGGTGTAGATAAATGTCTGGTGCTTCCGACAAAATATCTGCTTGACTATGATACGTGCGATGATCTTGGCGACAGCAGATCAAAAGGCCCGGGGGCCGCTCGTAATTTTGCTTTGGATCATGCAATTGATTTGGGAGCATTTAGGCATTGGGTGATGGATGACAACATTGCATATTTTCACAGGCTAAACCGAAACCTTTTGATCAAGGTCACATCAGGAACAATATTTCGGGCAATGGAAGATTTTGCAGATCGATATAAAAATGTGTATTTGTCTGGGCCTTGCTATGATTTTTTCGTGAAAGCGAAGGAACCTCTACCAGCGTTTGTCAAGAACACGCGCATTTACTCTTGTCTGCTGATCCAAAACGATATCCCCTATCGATGGAGGGGGAGATACAATGAGGACACAGACCTATCGTTGCGGGTGCTGAAGGACGGACACTGCACTGTGCAGTACAACGCCTTTCAGCAGGAGAAGGCTACCACACAGACGCTGTCTGGCGGGAACACAGAAGAGTTTTACGCGCACGAAGGCACCAAGCCCAAAAGCCAGATGATTGAAGACTTGCACCCAGACGTGGCGAGGGTAGCTTGGAAGTTTGATCGGTGGCACCATGAGGTTAATTACAGGCTGTTTAAACGGAATAAATTTTGCCATGTTGACGGCTTTGACATGCCAGTTGGCGTGAATAATTACGGGATGAAAATTCAAAGGAAATCACATGGCTAAATGGAGTTTAAAGGACATGATAAATCGGGAAGAATATGAGCGTGTGTGCGATGAGAACAGAGAGTTAAAAAAGTTGCTGATGGAGAAACATTATGACGGGCAGCGCAAGGCAGCATTTGCTGATTATTTAGAAAGAACACTGAAGCCAAGGGAGGAATAAATGAAAAGTTTAACGCCAGCGCAGGACGCTGAACTGAAGTTTTTACGAAGAGAGGTCGATATGTGGCAGGACAAAGTCCACCAGAAGGGCGACACTGTTTTGCCAAACGCGCCAAATAATTTGTGGGTGGCGCGGGAGGAATTAGACAGGTTTGTACGAAATTTGCGAATTAACGATTATCACATCTGAGGGAGAAAACAGATGGCTTGGAAGTTACTAGAGTTCGAAAGATTACAGGCTAAAACAAAAGGGCCAGATGGTAAGCGGCTTCGCCCCACACTGCCCTGCGATATGGGAAAGCCACAGCCCCGCAAGATAAATACCAGCGCGTTCAAGCCGATCTTGGTAGCGTTAGAAACGCACGGGCCAATGACCAGCAGAGACTTGGCGCGGCTGTTGAAAAAAAACAGCCACAATATTTGTGGGACAATTCGCCAAGCTATTGCGGCAGGACTGATTGAGCAGACGCCTCACGCTATTGAACGTGAGGATGCGAACGGCCACATGGATTGCTGGCTGTATCATATAGCTGCCTAAAAAGTCATCGGGGGAAAGTCGCCCATTTTATTTCCCCCGATATTAAATGTATTTAATTTGTATTTGCCTATTGTAACTCCATATATACCTGCTATTTATAATTGTATAGCAACCAAGGAGAGATCAAATGAAAACTGTTCAAGACTATATCAACCTTGCATGGAAAAAAGTTCAAGAGGACGGCACGTTTGCTGCCAAGGCTCACCAGAAAGAGGCGCTGGGTTATTTGAACCTCGCTTATGAAAATGTTCGCAACGCCAACCAGACTTGGCAGCTTGCGCCTGAGACCCGCGCCAGTAATGAAGATTACTGGGCATTGCCTTTCGATCTTCACCAAATACGTGACAAGCACACCCGCTTGTTTAAAGACGATCTCTGTGCTGATCTGGCTCGTTTGGTTGAGCTACGCAGGCTCTTCAAGAACGCTCAAGTGGTCAAGCCTGCGCCAAAAGATGACCGCATCACCGCCAAGCAAAAGCAAGTCACTGAGACCGTTGTTGACATGATCAATCGCCGTGTTGCCCAGTACCATCAGGCAGTCGAGCTTGGCCGTCTCTTTGGTGACTTGCCAGTGTCTGTCACACCTCACCTTGTGACCAACGAACACAACACAACTTTCACCCGCTGCTTTTATTACCTTAACGGCAAGCTCACAGCTCTGTCAGTTATCATGGCCGCGCTCGACACGCTGAAGCGTGAAGAAAAAAAACCCCGCTACACAGACGTAGTAGATGCCCCCGCAGACTGGCAGTTTTAACCCAACAGGGGCCATCGCGCCCCCACCAACCAAGGAGAGAACAAATGAAATACGACTGGGAAAAAGAAATTGATCTTGAGGGAATACTGAAGCGGATCAATGAGCCGCTGCCCCTTAATCTTTCTGTGATCGGCCTTGCAGTAGTTAACACAGACGCCTTCGAAGGGTGCCTGCAAATTGATGTTGACCACTGCCAAGTCTGGATCGGCAATAAATCTGTTGACGTGATGCAAGACATCAAGGGCGATGCCTCTACCGCCTATGAAGAATGCCGCAAACGCCCAGAGAAGGAGACAGGCCAATGATCCCCTGCCCAGAGTGCGACCACACAGATTACCACGGCAAGGTAGAGAAGGAAGTCCACCAGAGATTTGGTGGAACGCTAGAGCCTGTTGGACAGTGGGTTGATTGCGACCACTGTGATGGAAGTGGAGAAGTTGAGGATGAAGAAGATGAAGAGTGATGAAACGGTGGTTAAATTTCCGCAATTATCGGAGGCTGACAAGCAGTTTGAAGAGCTTGAACGTCAGCGTGATTTAATAAAAGAGCAGGCTGATTTAATCAAAAACCATCGGACAAGCCCTTCAGAATATCCTTGAGCGATGGCTTTTGTTTTGAGTTTGGCATGTAAAGGCATTCAAACGATTTGGGACATTCGCGAAAACTAAGCGTGGGGTAGTGATAACCTAGCGTACCATTTTTGCCCGAATATAGGCATATGAGTTCAGTGCCGTTTGTTATGTATTTCCACCTGTAGCACGTCACATATTCTGGGTTGAGTAGTGATGACGCGAGGATGAGCGGTATAATTGTATTCATAACACTGATACAATCAGGTACATACCGCCACCCAAAACGCCAATAATTAAAATTGACAAACCTAAAATAGCCATATTGTTTTGTATTTGCCGTTTGGCCTCGTCAGCAGCAAAAGCGGTTTTTTCCCGTTCAGCCCTGATTTCACGGCGCATACCCAGCATTTCATCGTAGCAGCCATATCCAAATCTGAGGTCAAGTAAATTTTTAATTTCGATTTCTCGCTCTTTTAAAGTCTTCTTATGGATGAGTATCTGAAGGGCTTCTTCTTCTATAGATTGTCCTTGTGTAGCCCTCTCAAGAAACGTAGGATTTTTTCGCTGTGCCTCTGCACGATTGATATCAGCACACGCAGAATACCACGATCCTAATTGCTTGGAAACGCCCTCTAAATCCTGAGCATGTCCAATAATTTTACGGAAACTGGTATAGGCCGTACTGGCTATGGCAAACGCGCTAACTGGGTCAATCATTGTTCATGCCCCCTAAAAGTTTATTACGGCCACCATAGCGCGTCTGAGGGGCTGTGAACAGCTATCCTATTGTGCGGCCTGCTGGACTTTACTAGAGACAACCTTCTGTTCTTGGATGGCCTTTATGAGAGCCGCTGTGGCCCCCTCTGGGTCAATCTCCATTGTTGGCACACTGACACTGTCAAACGCCGCCTGTGCCTCTGGCGTGGCCGCTTCTGCTGGCCCCACACTGCTTTCATTTGTTGAAGACGCCAACAGTGCAGCCTCCAAGAACCCACGGCCATCACTAATATTGAGAGCATTCGCAAGCCGCTTAAACGCAGGCGTTTTAATTGCAGCAACAATTTCTGGTTCAGACGCTGAGACGGCAAGTTTTTTAAACGTAGAGCTATTAAAGAAATTACCCGCCGCAGCAATTTTAACTTTGTCTTTTTTTGACAACAAAATCTCACCCAGAGTGTCCATAGCCATAGCCCCAGCTTGGCCTCCACCCATATAACCAACGCCAGCACGAATAATTCTATTCCCCATAATTCTTTGGAAAACAGTTTTTACGGCTCCTTCGGCAGTAATCGCCTGCACCAGAGCTTGATTGGCTTTACCTGTCGGAATAACCGCAGCACGGCCCTGCGTGATGAGCTTGGAGATGTCATTAAGATCATTGAAGACCTTTTCCGTTTCGGGGCCAAGCACTTTAATGACCCGTTCATAAACATCTTTGTTTGTCTTGAGCGCATTAAAAGTTGACGAAAATTTGGCAAAATCAAACGGCCCATCAAATGCCTGATTATCAGACCTAGATATTGCGCCAAGTGCAGTTGCCAACGCTTCTCTTTGCATTTCTTGGGGAACTAATTTTAAAATCCTGTTTAGGTCTGTAATATCTCCTTGTTTTGCTCCTTTTGACATCGCACTTGTTAAAATTCTGGCTATACTTTTTTCGCCATCTTTAGCAAAGAAATTAACCATACGTTTTTCAAGAATTTTTTGCTTTGCCGTTGTTTGATTTGCCAAACGCAGTGTGGCTCTAGCTTCGTCTCCACCAACCCTCTGCGCCGTTGCAAGATAATCTTCGGTTAATGCTCCATATATACGTTTTGCAGTTCCTATATCCATATCAGCATATTCGCCGTCACCTTGATTTACGGCTCTTCCAATGCTGGTTCTGAATTTTTTAAGTGCGGCATAAGTTAAGGGTGTGTCTGGGTCTGTTAATTTATCGAAAAGAATTTTTTCTTTGCCTGTCAAGCCGCCTACGCCGCCAAGGTCTTCAAGCATTTTACTCAACAGAATCATACTATTTTGTGGTTCAACCAGTGATTTTGCTGGGACTACTGCGTCAACCTCGTTGTACAATCCTTTTGCGGCTGTTTCTAACTCTGCTCTAACTTTTTTGACTTCTTTGTTAATTCTTAAAGCCACTGTTGAAATGTCAGGTGTGGCATCCATTTCTGCCATTACTTCACTGGCGCGTTTAGATGCAGCCACAACAACATTTCTAAAATCTGCTTCGGCTTCCGACCCTGCAAGTGATCGGCTTAGACCAGCCGCACTTTTTAGCTGCGTGTCATTGCTTAAAATATCTGCTGGCACGTCAATGCCAAGGCGCTCTGCCGCTGCCGCTGCGTCTGGATTTACTTTGGCCGCTGCCGCTAGTGCTTCCGCTGCCTTCTGTGAACCTCTGCCGCCAGTGGATGCCACACGAATTAACTCGCCCAACGCATCTGGAGTTAGGGTGGGAGCCGTCTGTGTTGCCACCCGCGCCGTGGGAGCCGCTGCAACGGGGGCAGGGGCTTGAGCAGTACGCATTGCGGTGATCTCATCAGGCGTAAACTGTCTAGCCACCTTCGCCTCTGTTATGCCGCCCACACTTGGATTTAGCATTTGACGGCCACGCATCAGAGAGCTTGGAGAACCCATGAATGCGTCTGGCATTGACATCATGTCATTCGCAAATCTTGTTGCGTTTCCTTCGCTCATGCCTGCCTTCATAAACAGGTCTGCAATGCCACCAATAACGTATCCAGCGCCCTCTGAGGCAGTGCCTGCAACAGTTAGCCCTGCGTCAGCAATAAGCTCTATAGCCAATTGAAGAGCTTTTGGTATAGAGATCATGGGGCCGTCTGTTAGTGACGGGTCTTTGGCCTTCTGGTCATCGCTGTAGCCGTACAGCAATACTTCATCAGGTACGTCAACAATGCCGCCCTCACCAGA
>ENA-OSJC01002978-OSJC01002978.1-marine-metagenome-genome-assembly--contig:-NODE-2978-length-12414-cov-3.715895_pt1 | contig 12414 bp, 11 predicted proteins | sample MGYA00237885_ERZ534234 | MGnify/ENA primary metagenome ERZ534234 (study PRJEB26413, sample SAMN06343907) | marine metagenome | isolation source: coastal waters | place: Atlantic Ocean: West Antarctic... | reverse complement strand
ACATATATATACAGGGTAGTAGTGTATACATATATATATATATATATATTATTTTTTTTTAAATTTTATTAACACAGTGACATGATACATAACAGTGATTTTAGGTATGACCTTAAGGTTGGTAAGGTAGCTGAAGATTTATTAGCTAACCTACTAGAGAACAAAAAGGTTGAGGTGAAGAGGGATATGAAGGCAATACTTACTGGTAATATATTTGTTGAGTACGAGAGTAGGTATAAACCAAGTGGACTATCTAACAGTGAGGCTGAGTACTACTGCTACTTTATTAGTGACGATAGGATGTTTGTCATAGAGACAAAAGAACTAAAGATGTTATGTAGAAAATACATAGGTACAAAGAGAGATATAGTTGGGGGTGACTCTAACACAAGCAAGGGTATACTACTACCACTAACAGACTTAATTAAATAATAGTCTCTTCAAAGAGACTTTTTAAAACAGACAGATGGAGATTACAATATTTAAAGACATAAAGGATACAGCACAGCCTTTCTTCAGGGATGTAGATACAATCATAGATAGGATAAGGGATGGTGCATCAAGTGATATCGTGAGGGGTATACGTGATGAGTCAGACAAGGAGAGGAGGAACGAACTAAAGCAGAAGCTACCCGCAGTATGCTTTAGTGGAAAGTTTAATAAGAGGAACGACTCATCACTTGTTACCCATAGCGGTCTGATATGTTTAGACTTTGATGGCTATGAGTCAGACAAGTTATTGCTAGAGGAGAAGGAGAACCTAACTAAGGACAGGTATACATACTCTGTATTCATCTCACCTAGCGGCATGGGATTGAAAGTTTTGGTTAAGATACCAGCCGAGGAAGAAAACCACAAGAAGTTCTTTAACTCACTAGAGAAACACTACAGCTCTACATACTTTGATAAGTCTTGTAAGAATGTATCTCGTGTATGCTACGAGTCTTATGACCCGTTAATATATGTCAACGAGCAGTCAAGTATATTCAATACTATTATTGAGCACGAGTATCAGGAGGTTGTTAAGCACCAAGACGCTCAGACAATACCAATCACTGATGAGAATAAGATAGTAGATATACTAATGAAGTGGTGGGAGCGTAAGTATGGAATGAAGGAGGGGGAGAGGAACAATAACATCTTTATACTAGCCTCTGCGTTTAACGACTTCGGTGTAAACAAAACGTTAGCCGAGTATGTTATGAACGGTTTTACATCAGATGACTTCACCCCATCAGAACTACGTAGAACAATAAGGTCAGCGTATGCTAACACACAGAACTTTGGTACTAAGTACTACGAGGACGAGGACTTAGTGAACACAGTAAAACAGAAGATTAGGAGGGGTATATCAAAGAAAGATATTAAAACCAACCTAGAAGAAACATCTGACCTTGATGATTCTATAATGGACAATGTCCTTAGAAGGTTTGAGGAGGAGCAGGATGAACAGAAGTTCTGGACTAAGAGCGAGAAGGGGGTGGTTAAGATTGTGCATATATCATTCAAGAACTTCCTTGAGGATAACGGCTTCTATAAGTTTAGCCCAGAGGGTAGTAACAACTATGTGTTTGTAAGGGTGACAAACAATCTTATTGAGCACACATCAGAGAAGCAGATAAAAGACTTTGTACTAGAGTTCTTATTAGATGTGGATGATACAACCATATACAACTACTTTGCGGAGTGTACTAGGTACTTTAAGGAGGACTTCCTTACATTACTAAGGTCAATTAATGTATACTTCACCGCTGACAATAAGGACACAGCCTACCTTTACTATAATAACTGTGCTGTTAAGGTGACCAAGGATGATATCACACCAATAGACTACCTTGACCTTGGTGGGTATGTATGGAAGGACCAGGTTATAGATAGGGTTTTTGATATATGTGATGTAACAGACTGTGACTACAAGGTATTCATAAGTAACATAGCTGGGGGTAAGGACTCTAGGGTAAGGTCTATGGAATCCACTGTTGGGTTCTTACTTCACGCATGGAAGAACCTATCGTACTGCCCAGCTACAATACTAAACGATGAGGTTATATCAGACAACCCAGAGGGTGGTACGGGTAAAGGTCTGTTCATGACAGGTGTAGGGCACATGAAGAAGCTTGTGGTGATTGACGGTAAGTCGTTTAACTTCGAGAAGTCTTTCGCATATCAGCTTGTGTCAGCAGACACACAGATACTATGCTTCGATGATGTCCATAAGAACTTTAACTTCGAGAAGCTATTCAGTGTAGTAACCGAGGGGTTAACACTAGAGAAGAAGAACAAGGATGCAATAAAGATACCGTTTGCTAAGTCACCAAAGGTTGCTATCACTACCAACTACGCTATACGTGGTAAGGGTAACTCATTCGCTAGGAGGAAGTGGGACCTAGAACTTAATCAGTTTTATACCAAGGAGTTTACACCCCAGGTAGAGTTTGGTAAGCTAATGTTTGTTGAGTGGACTGACAACGAGTGGTGCCAGTTTGACAACTACATGATTAGATGTCTACAGTTGTACTTAGAGAAGGGGTTACTTAAGTCTGAGTTCATTAACCTTAAGACAAGGACCCTTGTTGCGGACACATCCCATGCGTTCATTGAGTGGTGTGGTGTGCTAGAGGGTAAGGCTCACCCAAAACTAGTAAGGGACAAGAGGATATATAAGAATGATTTATACATGGACTTTACAGAGGAGTACCCTGACTACTCTAATAGGGGGTCATCAAACCTTACCCGACATAGTTTTGGTAAGTGGCTCCTGTCTTATAACGAGTATAAGTTTGGAACCCAGGCTTTAGAAGGTAGAGATGCTATCGGTAGGTGGGTTGAGTTAGTAAGTAAAGTTACAGAGAATGTTGAAGTATAGGGACTATCAGACTCACATAATAGGGAAGGGAACCCATATACTAAACATGTATAGGTTCCTCTACCTAGCTATGGAGGTTCGTACAGGTAAGACACTAACAAGTCTAGGTATAGCAGAGGGTATGAAGGATGTAGAGAACGTACTGTTCCTAACAAAAAAGAAAGCTATCAGCTCTATCGTGTCCGACAGTGAGATGATGTGTCCAAGCTCTATATCGGTCTTCGTTATAAACTACGAGAGCATACATAAGATACCAGACATCAAGTGGGATATGGTTATATGTGATGAGGCACATGGCATGGGTGCATTCCCTAAGCCAAGCGGTAGGGCAAAGAAGGTTAAGGGGTTGATGGTAAATCATAACCCATACGTAATACTACTTAGTGGTACACCTACACCTGAGTCCTATTCACAGATGTACCATCAGGTATACTTTATACCGAGCAACCCATTCGCATCGTATAAAAACTTTTATAAGTTTGCCTCAGAGTTTGTTAGGGTCATACAAAAGAAGATGGGTGGACTTTATATCAACGACTACTCTAATGGTAGTAAGAAAATAATAGAACAAATGTCTCCCTACACTATTAACTTTAGTCAAAAGCAGGCAGGCTTTGTTGTGGACACACAGGAGCATGTGTTGGAGGTTGTCATGAAGACATCCACTACGAACCTTATATCTAAACTAAAGAGGGACCTAGTTATTGAGGGTAAGGATGAGGTTATACTAGCCGACACCGCAGTAAAGCTTATGACAAAGGTACACCAGCTGTGTAGTGGGACTATTAAGTTTGAGAGTGGTAACTCTATGGTGATAGACCTAAGCAAGGCTAAGTTTATTAAGAAGCACTTTAAGGGTAAGAAGATAGGTATATTCTATAAGTTTAAGGAAGAACTTAACGCAATAAAGCAGGTGTTCGGTAAGGACATATGTCAGGACCTTGACTGCTTCAATACCACAGATAAGAGCATAGCACTACAGATCGTGAGTGGTCGTGAGGGTATATCCCTGAAGGAGGCTGACTGCCTGGTGTACTACAACATAGACTTCAGTGCAACATCATACTGGCAGAGCAGAGACAGGATGACCACCAAGGACAGGCTAAATAATAATATCTACTGGATATTTAGTAAGGGCGGTATAGAGAGTGAGATATACAAGGCGGTGATTAAGAAAAAGGATTATACCCTTGCACATTTTAAAAGAGAATTATTAAATTTGTAAAACAACAAACAATGAGAGAAGTAGGAAGTTTAGAGATAACAAGGTATAATTTTGATGAGGTTGATGGTGACCCAAAGATTATAATATCTATGGTTAAGGTGTTAGACACTGAGGGTAACTATATAAAGTTTGCAAAGCTTAGAGAAGTAGAACACTACCTTTCAATGTACCCAGTAGTATTTAAAAAGAGGGGTGAGTAGATGACCGAGCAGCAGATACAGACCAAAAGGATTAAGGAGCTAGAGGCTGAGGGGTACTATGTAATAAAACTTATTAAGACCAATAAGAATGGTATCCCTGACCTTATAGCAATACCACCTGACTGTGATGTTTTATTCTCAGAGGTGAAGAGGTCTACTGGAAAGCTGTCAAAACTACAGGAGTATAGACTAAAAGAATTAGATAAGCATGGATGCAGGACGGAAGTATATAAAGGATAAAGGTTTTGATGTGTCAGAAGACTTTGTGGAAAGTCTATCTAACATAGACATCCTAACTGGAATAAAGATTGCAAGGTTTATAGACGAGAAGGTAGATGCCGTTGACATAAACAGCTTGGTGTCTACTGTGTTAGGAGGTGTAGTTATAGATAACGATGACGAGCCTATCACATTCGCCCTAGAGATTATAAAGGACGAAGAAACAAATATAATACTATCAGATATAAAGATGGTCTCAATGGATGAGTACCTAGACTTAATTAACTTAAATAAAAAATCAAATGGAATCACTAGAGGTAAAGACACTAAAGTACTTAGTAAATAATACAATGAACGTAAACGTAGATATGCCTACAAGAAAATATAGGTTTATAAAAGCCAGGGCAATCTGTTATAAGATACTAAGGGAGCAAAATAATATGTCGTATTCAATGATAGGTAGGTTCTTTAGTAAGAATCATGGTACAATCATACACGCACTTAAGGAGTTTGATGCTATGATAAAGTATGATGAGCAGATGGATGAGGACTATAACAATGTACTTAGTGTGTGGGGTAGGCCCAAGGATGAAAGAAAAAAACATATTGATGCACTCGACCTTGTTATAAAGATAGACATGGAAAAATCTCTTAAACATTTGCATAAGCAAAATAAAATATTATCTTTGAATCTATTAAGGGTTCAAGAACAGTTAAATAAAATATTAGAACCAGCATAATTAAATACAATGGACTGTAGATATAACATAGATGACATAGACAAGATAGTGGACTACACTACCTGGTCAGACAAGAGGAAGATAGACACGCTTCTTCATATTAATAATGTCATGTACTCCAACCTAGGGTTAGACTCATCTAGACAGGAGAGGTCAACCACACAGCAGCTATCAAAAAAAATATACAAGGCAATAAAGACAGTAAGCCCAGAGCTTGGTAAGTCTTTGCTGCTCGACATGGAATCATAATGGGGGCAGTAGCACACGAGGACGAGGAGATGATAACACACGTAGAGTTTATATGTTCTAAAATCCACGACTTTGCTGACGACCTATATGAGGGGATGATGGACAGAGAGCACGAGGATGTAAAGTCTAAGGCACAGGATACCATTAAGGTGTTATCAGGGCTTATTCAGTCTCTTACTGAAGAGATATAATGGCCTACAAGACTAAGGAGGACCAGGCTGCCGCATCTAAGAGGCACTATGAGGACAACAAGGTCAAGGTAAAGAAACGTTCATATGAAAGGAACGTTAAGCAGAGACAGAGGAATCGAGAATACATAGCAGAGGTTAAAAGTAATTCACAGTGTATTGACTGTGGTGAGTCCAACCCATTAGTATTAGATTTTGACCACGTAAGGGGGGAGAAGGTTAATAACGTTTCAGACATGTGTCACAGCTGCTCCTGCATAGAGACCATACAGAAAGAGATAGACAAGTGTGAGGTACGGTGTGCCAACTGTCATAGGATACAAACACATAACAGAAGAACAAAATGATAGACCAAGAATTATTACAGGAACTGGAGGACAACGAGTGCCTCATAGCTGACGGATTTGATGACGCATTAATAGGTATAACAGAGGGGTCTAACCCTGTCTCTGTTTATGACACCGATAAATGTATCGAGGTACTTATGCGTGACCACGAGATGAACCACGAGGACGCATTAGATTACTTCTACTTTAATGTAGTGGGTGCGTACGTAGGGGAAAAGACCCCTTTATTCCTACGAACATTATAGTCTAACTTTTTGTTTAAATTTATTACCTCTTGTTCTACTAGGGGTGCCTGTTGATTTTCTTTTCTTTTTCTTTGGGGCATAGGTCATAGAGTTTATACCGTAAGTGTTAAGTATAAAATTAAATGATGTCTTTAATGCACTTGCTGGTTTCTTATTCTCACCTACCAGCCCCATATCCTCTATAGTGCTAGATATAGTTAAAGGTACAGCTATAGATTTTATGTAGTCGTATGTTGTAGCGTCCTCCGCATCTGCATATATGTCTGACGGGTGTGTATTTGTCATTATATTATAAGTAAACCTTGCTGTTGGACTAAGTTTATTAAAGAAGAATCCAGGTACCTCACTAAGTGATGTTCCGTTGTATTGTTCGTTAAGTTTTGTTGTCTTACCCCCACTTACTTTCTCGCCTGTAAGTACTCTTGCTAAGGTTCTGGTCATAATACCCCATCCAGCTGATGTGTCATACCTAGTATTACCCCACCTTAACTTATTAAAGTCAGTGTCTCTAGGGTCTAAGTTTCCTACGTCTATCTCCTCTTCTTCCTCATCCCCTATTAAAGATGATAGTGCATACATACTAAGCCCTAGTAAGCCTTTCATTATACCCTGATACCCTATAAATGTAGTGATACTTTTCAATGCTTGCTTTCTAACATACTTCGTTGTCTCTGGTGACAGTGTTAGTTTAGTTAGGTTATACATACTTGTAATCATCCTAGGTGAAAAGAATATTAAATTTAAAAACTTATTTAGATTTTCATCCTTAAACAACTCACCTCTACCCGTACTGTAGTTTATAAAATTAGCTAAGTCTTTGTATGCCTTAGGGTCATTTTCTGGTGTTATACCCAGACCTTTTAATGCTTCCACACCCGTTGTAAATACCTCAGAACGAAGCGTATTTAAAAATGAGGAGTACGCTCTTTCTGAAGCAGCAAATCCCATACCTACGATGTTAACATTCTTACCTTTTATTTTTATTTTACGCTTCGTAAGGTTACTTAAAAATATCTCCTCAGACTGATTAACCTTACCACTCGTGTCGGTTATAGATAGACCTGACTCTATCATCAGTTCATAGTTTGCAGAGTTCTCTAGTTCAGCCATAAAATCTTCATACCTTCCTTCCGATAGTGCTGTATGCATAACCTTGAAAGATTTAAAATAAGCCTTTGGGTTAGAGGACCCTAAGAAGACACCTTGTCTTCCTGCTGCGGACAAGTCAAATGAAGCTAGCGTACCCTTTGGTAAACTTCCTACCTCGTATAATGCATCAAATATTTTCTGCATTCTAGTTCTTCTTTTCTTGTCCTCCTTTTCAAACTCTTCGTTAAATGCATTCTTTGCTTTTAACATTTCTCTTTTAGCCTTAGCAATCTCTGAGTTTATTTTTATTTTTTTCGGTTTAGATTTAGAGAAGTCTCTGTTCTTAAGCTTATCCTCATAGAACTTTTTCTTTAAGTTTATCTGCTTAATAGCCTTCTCTACCCTTTTAGACTCAGCAATACCTGTATCCTCTAACAGTTGTTGATACTCTTCTCTAGCCTTATCTATCTTCTTATCTATTTCTTGTATCTCCTTAGAGGTAACCTTACTAGCCTTTACTTTAGTTTGCTCCTGACCCTTTAATTTTAAGAACTCCTTTCTTTCAAGTAGGTTTCGTAGTGATGTATCCTTTCTTTTTAGAGCTGTTTCTATTCTTATCTGAGCTGCTTCATCTGTCTTGTCAAACATCTCGTTGTACTCCTTCTGTACTAACTCAAGCTCCTGCTTTAATATTTCAGCCTCTTCATCAAGCTTTAATGATGTCTTCTCATTCTTAATTACCTCATTGTTCTTTAAGGCCTCTTTTAATTCAGATAATCTGTTAGACACCCTTGTCTTATACGATGATAGTGCTGACTTGTAGTAACTGTCAATGTCTGCACTGTCTTCTATAGGTAGACCCTTTAACAGTCTCTGTATTTCTTTTATCTTTTGTAGTTGTTCCTTAGTGTATTCAACTAAACGACTTCTTTTCCTAGGCCTCTTACCCTCAGCCAGGTCCTCTAGCTTAGACAACTGTGACCCGTCTATCTTTAGTGATGCTAACTTTCTTTTAACCTCATCCTTTGTAGGGTTTGTTTGCAAGCCATACTTAGTAATAGCATCCCTCACCTCTCTCTTGGTTACGCCTGGGTAATCGTCTTTAATCTCTTCGTAAACCTGGTTAGTAAGGTCTGTGATATTATCTACCCCACTCTCTACTAACTCATATAAAAGCCCTTTAGGGATTTCTATTCCGTCTTCTACAATGTCGGGGTCAACCTCAATTTTAGTGGAGTCTATTAAGGCATCCTCTAAGTCTCTCTTCAATCTTTTCTCGTCAGAAAGTTTTTCTCCAGCTTTTTTTAACTTATCTTTTATAGACTTTATTCCTTCACTTATAATTTGTTTTAACTTACTATCCTCAATAATATCAACGGTCTTTGCGTAGGTCTTTATTGATAACTTTATAGCTTTTATACCAGTTAGAATTGTGGATGTAACAAGTGTTGGGTCACTATAAGACCCTGAGAGTAATTTCTTTTCTAATGCATCAAGCTTACTTATAATACCCTTAACCTTAGTGGTCTTTGAAACTCTCTTATTATTTTCTGTTCTTGTTTCTTGTCTGTTAACCTCCTCCTTGATATTATCTACAGCTTGCTCTTCCTGTTCAACCTCTCTTCTCTTATCTAAATCTTTTAGTTCTTTTTCTTTTTGTTTAATTTTTTCTTCTAGTAGAGTTAATTTAGCTACTACAGTTGGAGGCATATCATCTTCATACTCCTTCTTCCATTTTGCTTTTGCAGCGTTTACGTTAAACGCAATACTAGAGGTCTTATACATTTTTTTAAGCATAGATATCTCTTGCCCCTTCTCTGTCTCTGTTGTGGCTTTATTCTCATATATCTCTGCCATTTCATCAGACAACTTATCCACTATAGCCATGTCGCCATCTAGTATAGCTTGGTTTAGTTCGTTGTTTAACTGCTCCAGCATTCGTATCTCAATAACAGTCTTCCTACCACCTCTAATTAATCCGTTTTTTGTAGACTCATAAGCATCTCTAATTCCTAATTTTTTTATTATTAGGTCAGCATCATTAATTGCTTTTTCTTGGTTCTCGATTTCGTAATTTATATCAAGCCTTTCTAACTTTTCTTTTACAACGTCAGCTGTATTTTCAGACTCTAACACCCTCTCAGCAACCATTTTTTTCTTCTTGGCAACTGGCTTCTTCACACCGTATGACTCGTCTATCTCAGCCTGAGTGAAACCTAATCTCTTAAGTGCTGTTACAGTGTCAGACTTAGAAAACCCATCCTTCTTAGCTGCATCCCTCACATCCTTAATAGACGGACCACCCTCCTGCTTACGGGTTTGTGGAGTGGTAATAGTTTTAACTGCACTTTGAACTGAACCACCGTAAGGAGATATACTTGAAGTTTTTTCTGAAATATTTTTACCAGCTATTTTTTCTTTAATATCGGCAGGCATAATTTCTTCAGCGTTCAGTTTAATATCTGGTACACCTACTACTTCTCCTAATATATCAGTAGAGTAAGTAGAGTGTTTAGATTTACCCCCTATTTTAGATGGTTTTAAAACCATCATTATATCATTCTGAGCAAAATTATTGTTTTTATAAAAGCCATCCCTTAATTCATTTAAGTCTACAAATCCACCTAATTCTTGAACTAATTGATGAAACTTAGTATTTGGTTTTTTTAATTGTTCATTAACCGATATTAAAAAAGTTTTTCTTTTAGGACTTCTTCTCATAGATGGCCAGCTATCAAACTCTTCTAAAGTTTCTCTTATTGCTTTTACTGGTTTAGTAGCTAATGCTTTTTCTTTAAAAGATTTATAATCTCCTAAGTTATTTGCGTAAGCATCAAACACTTTTTTATTGAATAACTTACTTACTGTAGGAGACCCGCTAATAATAAATATAAAATCAGCTTTTTTTATGTTTTTATTTAATTTAACATCATCTAATCCACTAGCCCATATAGCTTTCTTTTTTTTGTTTTCAGGTTGTAAAGCAAAACTAGGCCCTGCATCCATTTGCACACCTTCATATTCTCCTAGCCCTAATTGGTCAGCTACCCAAAACCAAACTTTTTGGTCCTTTTTAATTATGTTATCTATAAGTGAAAGTAAATCTATTTTGTTTTCAGGAGTCACTAATGACATTTCATAAGACTCCTCAAATTCAATTTGTTTTCTTTGTTTAATAGAAGGTTTATTAATTGCAGTAGGATTACCTATCGGAGCAGTTGATTCAAGCATACTAACATCCCTAGAACTTATGACCTCACCCGATGCAACCTTACCTGACACTGTGTTCAGTAGGTCTATTATACCCTCGTCTGTAAACTTTTGTGCACCAAAGAACTTAGCCAGTCTGTCAAGCCACTTCTTAATCAGTGTCTGTGTAGGTTTAGGTAGCGTATCAAACTCTGCCGCCAGTATACCAAACAACTCAGCTATACTCTCCTCACTATATAACCCCTGTGGATACGTAGCTGCAAATTTATCTAGCTCAACTAACATATCAGGCGAAGCAACCTTTCTTACTGCGGCAAGCATACGCTCCGTTACTGCCTGTGCCTGAGCGTTAGTCATACCCTTACTCAAGAGCAGTGCATGGAACACCTCGTGTGCCACAGTGTTCTCCTGTGACTTAGATAGGTTTATGTTAATAACCTTTGTTTGGGGATTGTACGCTCCGTTAGTAGACTGGTTTCTATTTTGTTCACCCGTAGCCTCCCTGTACGCAGCATCAGTTTCGTGTACCACTATCTCCACCTCAGGTGCCACCTTAGCTAATGCCTTCTTAGCGTTATCGACCTGACGTTCTGTCTTCTGCTTCTGCTTACGTGTCTTGGCTGGTGCCTCCTCCGTCTTCGGTGAGAACCTCTCAACAAGGGAGTCTATTTTCTTTTCCGTTGTTTTTTTAGAACGAGCCTCGTTGTCTTCTTCGGTTGTTTCCTGCTGGGTAGTGTCTGTGGACTTGACGTCTCCTTCTCCCACCTCTCCGCTATCTGTGGTAGATTCTTGTACATCCACCGTCTCTGTGCTTTGCTTTGGAATGGCATCTAGTTTAGTTTTTAGTTTTTTAATTTTTCTATCTATCGCTCTTCGTTCTTTTTTTGCTTCTTTTATATTATAGTTATAGTCCTCTATTGCATTATCAGCATCTTCCTTTAAGTCTTCTTTTTCATCTTTAATTTCCTCTATTCTCTCATCTCGTTCTTCTTTAGATAATGACTTATCTGCTCTAACTTTTTTTATCTCTTCATTATTCTCAGCAATATCATCTTTTAATATTTGCTTAATATTAGAAATTTCCGTTTGATTATCTTCTATAATAACAGAGGTATCACCCTCAGTTAATTCATTGTCCAGCTCTGCTATCTCATCTGTTAGGACTTGTTGTTCCTCTGTAGTCTTTGGTTGTACAGCTGAAGGATTAATATTAGGACCTGCATCAGATTTAGCTTGTGATGATGGTCTACCTGTTAATACTTTTTCTTCTTCTGTAACCTCAGCTACTGGAGTTTCATCTACTGTTTCTTCTGTAACCTCAGCTACTGGAGCAGGAGTGATAATGCTTTCAGACTCCACTGTGTTTCCATCTCCAAACGTTTCCGCATAAGCTGGAGCATTTGCAATTACATTTTGAGCATCTTTTTTTGTTCCTACAGTTAATATATCCCCTGTAACTTTATTAAGAACCAACCACTTGTCGCTAGTCTTATCTCCCTGTTCATCTGTTAAAGCTTCTTCTTGTCCTTGACGGTTATCTAGTATCTCAAAATCTTTAGACCAAATCTTTTTATCGGTCTTATTCATTTCGTAAACCACTTGATTAGCTTCTTGTTCCGCTTTAGCTTTTTCAATATCTTCACTCGTTATGTCTGCTCCTGAAGCTTCCTCAAACTCTGTAACCTCAGCTACTGGAGTTTCATCTACTGCTTCTTTTTTAACTTCAGGTTCTACTGAATCTAAAAGTTCTGCTTCAATTTCTTTTAACCTTTCATCAGCTTTCTTAACTAACGCAGGATTCATTCCAGCCTTTTCTTTTGTAAGCCTATTCTGTTC
>ENA-OSJC01002977-OSJC01002977.1-marine-metagenome-genome-assembly--contig:-NODE-2977-length-12419-cov-3.050721_pt1 | contig 12419 bp, 8 predicted proteins | sample MGYA00237885_ERZ534234 | MGnify/ENA primary metagenome ERZ534234 (study PRJEB26413, sample SAMN06343907) | marine metagenome | isolation source: coastal waters | place: Atlantic Ocean: West Antarctic... | reverse complement strand
GGCCGAGTCGTAGGCTTTTTTGCTGAGGGTGACCTTGGGATCGAGGGGGATGATTTGTTGGGTCCGCGAGAGGAAGCGGTAGGCGGCTTCGTGATTCGAAGTGGACTGGAGCTCGCCGGGGAGGGGAGGAGTCAGGCCGGTGCTGTCGAGGGTCTTGAGGATCTCGGCGGCGGGAGCCTCGAGTTCCGGGGGGAGTTCGAGGGAGTGGCTCTCGTGGCAGACGAGGTTGTCGCTGACGCGGAAGTCGTTTTCAGAAAGCCAGCTAAGGAGGGCATCGAAGAGGCCGGGGATGCCGACGGGGGTGCCGAGGTTCTTTTTCAAAAGCTCGGTGCTCATGCCGGTGTGATCGGGGTGGGACTTGTGGTAGTCCTTGACGATTTTAGCGCTCGTTTTGGAGAGGTCTTTCCAGAAGGAGTGGAGAGTGACGTATTTGTCGCCGACGGGGCTGATGAGGTTAGCCTTAGTGAGTTTTTTGAGGGCGGTCTTAATTTCAGCAGGAGAAAAGGGGAGGGCCCGCGAAAGAGTGGTGATGGGGAGAAAGTGGTCGCGTTCGAGGTGGCTGCGAAGGATGAGACCGAGGTCGGTGGGATCGGAGGCGCGCTCGATGAGGAAAGCCTGGCGGTCTTCGTCGCGGAAGTGGCGTCGTGATGGATGCGGGTCGAGGACGACGGCGCCGCCGAGGGTGGCTTCGCCGGAGACTTCGCGCAGGACGAGGTGCTCGCCGACGAGAGTGTGGACGGGATGGTCGAAGCGGAGCTGGGCTAGGGCCTCGGATCCAGGAAGGATGGTGCTGCCTTCTTCGGCCATTAAGAGGCGTCCTTGAGAGCGCCCCGAGCCGTGATGGACGTAGATTTTTTGGCCATTTTTGAGGGGGCGAAGGGTGCCTTTTTGCCCGGGGATGGGCCGGGCGGCGCGGGTGATTTGGACGTCGATCTCGGTGGAGGCAGGTGCGGGTGTTCCTCCGACGAGGAGGTGGCCTCGGGAGATTCCTTTTTTCCCTTTGGTAGAGAGTGGAAGGTCGGGGAGGTTGAGGGCGGTGCGCATGCCGGGGCGGGTTTCGCCAAGGGAGGAGGAATGGCTCTGGATGGAGCGGATGTGGGTGCTGAGGCCGGAGGGATAGGTTGTGAGGGAATCGCCAGTCTTGACGCATCCGCCGGTGAGGGTGCCAGTGACGACGGTGCCGACGCCTTTGGGAGAAAAGGCGCGGTCGACCGCGAGACGGGGCTGGCCGTAGTCGCGGGGCTGGGGGGTATCCCAGAGAATCTTGGTGAGGGTGGCTTTGAACTCATCCATGCCGAGTCCAGTGGGGGCGGCGATGGGGCAGATGGGGGCCTTTTCAAGGGCGGTTCCCTTGAGGTCATCGGCGAGCATTTCTTTGACGAAGTCGATGTCCTCGCAGAGGTCGGCCTTGGTGAGGGCGATGACGAAATTGCTGATCCCGAGGTAGGAAAGGATTTGGAGGTGCTCTTCGGACTGGGGCATCCAGGAGTCATCGGCGGCGACGATGAAGATGGCAAGGTCGATGGCTCCAACGCCAGCGACCATGTTGTTGATGAAGTCGGCGTGGCCGGGGACATCGACGACGCCGATCTCGAAGGTGTCGTTTCCGGCAGGAGTGGGGAGAGAGAAGTGAGCGAAGCCGAGCTCGATGGTGACCCCGCGCTCTTGTTCTTCGGGAAGGCGGTCCGTGTTAGTGCCCGTGAGAGTTTGGACGAGGGTGGATTTGCCATGGTCGATGTGGCCGGCGGTTCCGATGATGTAGTGGCGGGGCATTTGGGCGGAAAATTCTAAATTCTAGAGGGAGAAATCCTAAACCAAGATGGGGGAAACTTAGAGGATGGCGGCGATGCGGCCTTTTTCGAAATCGTAGGGGGTCATTTCGAGGCGGACTTTTTTGCCTGGGGTGAGGTCAGGTTTTTCGGAGGCGAGAGTCTTGGAGGGGTGGCCGATGATTTCCTTGCCATTGGGGAGGCGGACGCGGAAGGCGCGGTCGCTCAGAACGGCGAGAATTTCGCCGGTGGTGGTGATCGGTTCAGTTGGCACACGGCGAGGGTGGCGAGAGATGAGATGAATGTGAAGTCGTGAGGTGACTTTTAGGGCGTTGGAGGGGACTTTTTCATGTCGAGGTCACGATGATTCCTTTATTTATGGGGTCCTCCTATGAAACTGCCTGTTTGCTTTTGTCACCTTTCTGCGCTTCTCCTCACGGTTTCACCCGTATCGGCGCTGACGCTTCAGATTGATTTTAACGACTCTGGCGTGACTCAAAGTGGATGGCAGTCGATTTCATCGGGCGACAACGACCTGGGCGATTCGTGGTCGAAGAATTTCCCCGGGGGGATCGGGTTGGATGTGGATCCGGTTGGTTCGGTGGCTCTGGATGACCGGGACCGGGGCACCAATAATGGAGGAGGCGGGGAGGCGTCGATGTGGCGGGATTTTCTTTTTGCGAACGGGAGTTTTAATAGTGCGCCGGGCTCCGGGCTCAACCTTACTTTAACCAGTTTGCAGCCGAATACGGAGTATCCTGTTAAGATTTGGGGCTATGATTCTGGATCGGGAGGCGGACGGGCCGCGGATTGGAGTGGTGGTGGCTCGGCGACTCAAAGGCTGACTTTTACGAGTGCTCCTGCGACTCTGGCAAACAATGTCGTGACTCTGAACGTGACGACGGATGGTTCGGGAAATGTCACCCTCACTGGGATCGTTTCAGCGACCAATCCGCAAGGTTCCCACAATGTCTTCATCAATGGTCTGGAGATCGGCGATCCGGTATCGACTGATGGCCCGACGGATACCGCGCTTTCTAGTTTGGTAGTAGCCAAGACAGCTCCGATCGGCACGGCGGTGGGAAGCCTTTCCACTACCGATCCCACCTCGGAGGACACCTTTACCTATACGCTGGTCACGGGCACGGGTTCCACGGACAACACGCAATTTACGATCAGCGGAAGCACCTTGGAGACCGATCGGGATCTGAGCGGGTTTTCGGGAGGAACAATTCTCTCGACGCGGGTGCGTTCGACCGATGCCGCAGGTGCCTTCATGGAGAAAGCGTTTCAGATCGAAGTGGTCAACGATTCCGATTCCGATGGGCTCGATGATTCCTGGGAGCTGAGCTATTTTCCCAATCTCACGACGGCGATTGGAAGCGGAAACAACGACAGCGACGGCCTGACCAACTTGCAGGAGCAGTCGGTGGGAACGAATCCCATCTTATCCGACACCGATAGCGACACTCTCGACGATGACGATGAGATCAACGTGCATGGAACGAATCCTCTCTTGGCGGACACGGATGGTGAGGGAATCAATGACGCGGATGAGCTTTCTTCGGCCAATGGCTACGTCACCGATCCGACGCTCGAAGATACTGATAGCGACGGCTTCAATGACGCGCTCGAGATTTCCGAAGGAACCGATCCGACTCAATCGGGGGACTTTCCAAACACTCTCATTCCTTTGCGGCTGAATGAAATTTTGGTTCGGAATCGCACGGGCCAGAGCGATGGATTCGGAAAGAGGGAGGATTGGATCGAGATCTACAATCCTAATAATACGGTGGTCAATCTGGACGCCTACTATCTCACGGATAATGCGACCAATCTCACGAAGTGGAATTTCCCCGCAGTCTCGATTCAAGCCAACAGCTACCTGATCGTCTTTGCTTCAGGGAAGGACGTGATTGATTCCGGAGGGGACGCGCATACTAGCTTTAGTCTTTCGGCCTCAGGTGAGTATCTCGCGATTGTGCGGCCGGATGGGACCACGATTGATGACAGTTTCTCTCCGGTCTATCCCGAGCAGTTCACCGATATTTCCTATGGAATCCCTGCAGGCGGAGGGGCTTCCGTCTTTTTTCAAAACAATACGCCCAGGGCCGTCAACAGCAGTGCGGCCAATCCGGGAGTGGTTAAGGATACCAATTTCTCAGAGGATCGGGGATTTTACAGCGCCCCGTTTGCGCTTGAGATCACTTCAGCCACTCCGGGAGCAACGATTCGTTACACGCTTGACGGTTCTAAGCCGACGGCGAGTTCCGGCATCGTTTATTCAGCCCCGATCACGATCACGACGACATCGACAGTCCGGGCAATCGCGACCTTCAGTGATTGGCTTCCGACCAATGTTGATTCGCACACTTACCTCTTTATCGATGACGTGGTCCAGCAAGGGACTTCGGTCCCCGGATGGCCCAGCGACTGGGGGAACGATAGTGACGTTGGCTTGGTGCCATCGGATTATGAGATGGACCCGCGTGTTGTGAACAACACGAATGGCTTGGGAGTTTACACGGTACAAGAAGCCTTGCGCGATATTCCGACGGTTGCCATTTCGATGAGCCAGGGAGACATCACCGGCGGAACTGGTGGAATGTTGACTAATCCAAAGGGGCGCTTTGAGCGCGAGTGTTCGATCGAATATATTCTTCCCGATGGCTCTACTGGTTTTCAGGAAGATTGCAAAATCGAGACGCAAGGAAACGCGAGTCGTCGGCCCGCCCGAATGCAGAAGCACTCGATGCGCCTGACCTTTAGTTCCACGGTGGGAATTCCTAAGTTGAATTATGATCTCTTCCCTGATTCCGAGATCAATGAGTTCAACAAGCTGGTTCTCCGAGCCTGCTTCACCGATTCATGGGCGCTCGCTTCGTGGAGTTCGTCGCGCTATCGCCCAAACGATTCGCAGTATACCCGCGATGTTTGGATGAAGGATAGCATGTCGGACATGGGCCATGCGAGTGGTCACGGAAACTTCGTGCATCTCTATTACAACGGCGTTTATTTCGGGGTGCACAACCTCACCGAGCGCATCGAGGATGACTGGTATGCCGATAACCTTGGTGGCGAAAAAGAAGACTGGCTCGTGAACAAGGATCTAACCACGCCGCCTGCTCGCTGGAACTCGATGATGGGAATTTTGAATGGAACGATCACGAACAATTCCGTCTACGAGCAGTCGAAAGACTATCTCGATATGGAGAACTACATCGATTACATGTTCCTTCACTTTTTGGCAGATACGGAGGATTGGCCTCACAAAAATGGTTATGCTGCGGCGAACGCGACGAGCGGCGACGGGAAGTTCCGCTTCCAAGTTTGGGACCAGGAAATCGCGCTCGATAAGTATGGATGGAATCGCTACTCGAGCGGATCGGGTGCGGGTGCTCCGTTGCAACGGCTGCGTTTAAACGACGAGTTTCGCATGCTCTTCGCGGACCGGGTTTATCAGCACATGTTTCATGGAGGCGCACTCAGCGAGCCCCAGGCGCAGGCTCGCTTTCTGGATATTTCAAACGCGATTGATAAAGCGATTGTGGCCGAGTCGGCACGCTGGGGAGACACGCAGGCGAACACGCTCTATGGAAATACCGCGAGTAGTTCGACGAACATTGACAGCGATCACTATCCGCCGCTCATCAATAATCCGATCTACTTCACGCGCGAGCAGCACTGGATTATTGAACGGGATAACGTCCTTAATAATTACATTCCGACGCTGCACGATCAGAGCGACAGTCGCTCGACCATTCGAGAGCTGAAACGAGTGAATCTCTATCCTTCCATCGATCCGCCGGAATATGCGCAGCATGGCAGAGTGGTTCCGGTAGCTTTCGAACTGGGTGTCACAGCGGATGTCGGCACCATTTATTATACCCTCGATGGCAGTGATCCTCGGGAAGTGGGAGGCGGCATTCATCCTAGTGCTGGGAGTTTGGCAGGGGGAAATATCGTGGATACCTTCCTTGGTTTCGAAGCCACCGGCTGGCGCTATTTCGATGGCTCGGCTCAGAACGCTTCCAATGTGGTGGTCGGTCATGCGAATTATAACAGCAGTGACTGGAAGCACCCGGATTTTGTCGACACTGCATGGACAAGCGGGCAAGCGCCCTTGGGTTTCGGAGCGGTCGGATCGCTGACCTTGAATGCGAGCATTCCAAGAGTCACTCCAACGAGGACCATTTACTTCCGGAAGGAGTTTACGGTGACGAATGCTTCGGAATACACGCAACTCACCTTCGATATCATCCGCGATGACGGAGCGATCGTTTATCTTAATGGAAAAGAAGTGGATCGTACGAATCTTACGACGGGCACTATTTCCTACGCTGACAATGCCTCGAGTGCGTCTCCAGAAGATGAGGTGGTGAGTCTTGACACTCTGACCCTCTCTCCGGGTGACTTGCTGGAGGGCGTCAACACGATCACGATCGAAGTTCATCAGGCTAGTGATGGCAGCTCGGATCTTGGAATTGATCTTCAGGTGCGTGGCCTCAAGCCTAATGGAGGCGGAAATTCGATCATCATGAATGAAACCGGAACGCTCAAGGCACGGGCCTTCAGTGGTGGTGAATGGTCGGCGCTTCAAAGTGCGGAATTCATCGTGGGGACGCCGGCTTCGTCGAGCAACTTGGTCGTTTCGGAAATCTACTACAACCCTCCGGGAGCCGATGAGAGCACGGAGTGGGTTGAGCTCATGAATATTGCGGGTGGCACGATTGATCTGACGAACGTTGCGCTGACCGGGATCACTTACACTTTTGCTTCCGGCACGCTGCTTTCGTCGGGACAACGGATTGTCTTGGTGAAGGACCAGACCGCTTTCGAGGCGGCTTACAATACGGCGGGAATCAAGATTGCTCCGGGAGTTTTTGTTTCCGGTCTCAGTAATAGCGGCGAGGAGTTGGCGGTTGTTGATTCAACAGGATTGGTCGATATTCAGCGCTTTGAATATCTCGATTTGAACCCCTGGCCGACGGCTCCCGATGGCAATGGCTATTCCTTGGTTCTCATCGCGCCCGACGATTCGCCGGCTCATGGGCTAGCAACGAATTGGCGTTCCAGTGCCGCGATTGGGGGGAGTCCGGGGACTTCGGATTCGGTGATCTTTAGTGGTGATCCCAATGCGGACGCGGATGGTGACGGGCTTTCGGCATTTTTGGAATATGCCTTTGGCACGACTGCCGGTGATGGCGGGGCGAGTCCTGAAGGGGGAGTGGCGGTGAGCACGGGTTTCTTTGATGACGGTGTCACGCCGAGTCTCATGATTTCCTTTCGGAGAAATATTGCAGCTGACGATATTATTATTGGGGCGCAAGTGGCGACGGACCTGCAAGGGTGGAGCAATATGGGGGCGGAGCTGGTTTCCGCGATCGCCAATGGCGACGGCACGGAAATGGTGACTTATCGCTCGATGACGCCCTATGCTTCGATTCCGCAGCAGTTCATTCGCTTGATCGTGAGTGAGAGGTAATACCACTCCGCATTCCAAAAGAGCGAAATGTAATTTTTATACATTCTCTGAGCCAGCGCTTCGCGAATTGAGGAGGAGCCGAGCGCCTTCTTGGGATGGCGGCGTTTTTCCTCAGTGGTGGTCCCCGGACCACGCCTTCGCCATGTCTTGCCATCTCAAGAAATCACTCCAGTATTCCGCTCTTTTGAAACTCTACGTGATATAAGAAGATAGTCAGGAAGGCTGTCCTACCTTTGATCTTTTTGAAGCCAGGGCATCCTGCTAAATTCTATCGCATGCGATTGTTCATTCTTTTTCTCCTGTCGATCTTTCCTGTAGTGGCCCAAGTCGGCGATCAGCAGGCCAAGGATAAATCCCGTGATCCTAGCAAGGCGAATGAGAAGGATGGGCGGAATGAGAAGGTGAAAGCCAAGACCCCGGAGAAGGATCCGGAGTTGGCGAAATATTACATCAATCTAAAAACGTCGCCTCGGCCGGAAAAGGCGGAGCCGGTGGTAACCACTCTTCCGCTGAAGCTGGAAAAGGGAGCGCGGATTGCCTTGATCGGGAATCTTTTACTGGATGCGGAGCGACGGTATGGGCATCTGGAAACGTTGCTTCATCAGCATCATCCGAATCATGAACTGACGGTTCGGAATCTGGCTTGGCCGGCCGATGAGGTGGATCTCATGCCTCGGCCGGATAACTTTGGTGATTTGGATCAGCACCTTCATTATTTTAAGGCCGATGTGATTATCGCGGCTTATGGGTTTAACGAGTCGTTTGCGGGATTGGAAGGATTGCCTGCATTTGAGAAACGGCTTGAGAAGTTTCTTATTCACCTGAGGACACAGGGTTATAATGGGACGTCCGGACCTCAGATTGTTCTTCTTTCGCCGGTTCTCGGTGAGAACAAATCCGGTGTTAGGGGAGGGATGATGAACAGTAATAATCTGGTTCTCTATACCCATGCGATGGGTAAGGTTGCCAAGAAGAATGGGGTAGGATTTATTAAATTGCTCTCTCGTGATGTTACAAAAAATCAAACGATTGATGGACATGCGTTGAACGAGACCGGTCATGGTTTTTTTGCGGACGCGACTTTTCGAGGTCTTACCGATGAAGATCCGACGGTCGTTGATAAAGCTCTTCGTAAGCTGGTGGTCGATAAAGCGACGCAGTTTTTTACCGCTATCGTCCGCTGAACACTTTTTACTACACGGGTGGGCGAAATAAGTCGTATGGCTATCTCGATTTTCTTCCGGCGATGCGGAATTTTGATCTGATGGTGGCGAATCGGGATCAGGCGATTCATCAAACGGTCTCGACGGGGAAACTGGCGCAACCTGACGACTCGAACGTTCCCCGACTGGATGAGGTTCTTCTTTCCCGCGGAGCGAACAAATTTCTCTCAGTCGCGGAAGAGAAAGCGGCTTTTAGAGTGGATCCGTTTTTTGAAGTGAATTGCTTTGCGTCTGAGGAAGATTTTCCCGAGATGGCCTGCCCGATTGCGATGCGATGGGACAAGCATGGTCGGCTTTGGGTGTCGACTTCGGTGACCTACCCGCACGTTTATCCGGGGCAGAAGCCATGTGATAAGATCATCATTTTGGAATGATACTGATCAGGATGGAAAAGCGGACAAGTGCTCCACTTGGGCCGACGATTTACACATTCCACTGTCGTTTGTTCTGGATGGAAAAGGCGGTGTTTACTGCTCCGAGCAACCACACCTAACTCATCTTACGGATCAGGATGGCGATGGGAAAATGGATCATCGCGAGATCGTCTTTACGGGATTTGGTTGCGAGGATTCTCACCATTCGCTTCACGACTTTACCTGGACTCCGGGAGGAGATCTTTTGTTTCGTGAATCGATCTTCCACAACACGCAGGTTGAGACGGTTTATGGTCCGATTCGGGCGAAGAATTCATCGTGGTTTCTCTATCATCCATCGACGCGCAAGCTCACCGCTTTCGGTGCTTATCCCAATACGAATCCCTGGGGAGTGACTTTTGACAAATGGGGAAATCATGTTGCTTCCCACCCGGTTTTTGCGTCGACCTTCCATGCCACGAATCCGGCTTATCCCACGCAGCACCCGAGAGTGGGAAAGAATTTTCAGGCCTACTCCGGAACCTGTGGACAGGACTTTGTGAGCCATGATTTTTGGCCGAAGGAGATGCAGGGAGGATTTATCAAAGCGCGCTACAAGCCAACGAATAAGATCGAGTTTCACACGTGGACCGAGAAGGAAGATCACTTTGAGGAGGAGTTTCAATTCGACCTCATTTTTTCGCGGAACCTTTCCTTTATTCCGGTGGATTTGATGTTTGGACCAAGGGGTGATCTTTATATTTGTGACTGGTATAATCCGGTGAAAGGGCATGCGCAGTATTCGCTGCGTGATCCGAGGCGTGATCGAAAGGCGGGACGGATTTGGCGCGTGATTCCGAAGGGAGCAAAGCTTCCCGAGGCACCGAAGATTGCGAGTGCTTCGATCGATGAACTTTTAGAGCATTTGGAGTCGCCGCATTATCGGACGCGGTATCGGGCAAAGGTGGAGTTACGGGGTCGTGCTGCTGCGGAGGTGGTGGAAAGATTATCGGTTTGGCGGAAAGATCTGGAGGAACCGTTGCAGCGTTTGGAGGCTTTATGGCTTCAGCAGGCTTTTGATATGAAGATTCTAAGTGATGAGAATTTCAACTATTTGGAATCACTCATTCGCGGTGAGGATGAGTTGGTGGCTACTGCTGCATTCGGGGTGCTTCGTTTTGCTAAGTTAGGACCCGGTCAAATGGATCAACTACTTGCTTATGGAGTATCTCATTCTTCACAGCATGTCCGCAGGGAGGCCGTGATCTGCGCGTCGTATGTCTTGTCGTCGGAGAGCAATCCCTCGCTCGGGGCCATTGACATTTTATCGAGTCGTAGACAGTCAGTTGTCCAAATCATTTCTCCGGTGCTTGATCTTCCTGCGGGACAACATCTTTCCTATGCCGTCACCACTGCCTTTAACTCGGCGGCTCTGAAGCCTTATTGGCTTCCGGATACGGCGGAGAAGTTGAAGAAGTTTGCGACCATAGAGGAAGTTAAGAAGGATAGCCGCAGTATGGAGCAGAAGAAATTCGATCGGCAGAAGAACTTGGTGACTTTAAAAGTGGGCACGATTCCGGAGAGACTTCTTTTTACGAAAGACAAGCTAACGGTGAAAACGGGGCAGCCGGTGAAGCTGGTTTTTTCAAACCCGGATGTGACGGAACACAACCTTCTCATTCTTGCAAAGGATACGCCGATTCAGGAGATTGGTGAGGCGGCTAATTTGATGGCAGCCGATCCGGAGTCGACGAAGAAAGATTATATCCCGGATGACAAGCGCATCATGCATGCGACGAAGATGTTGAAGCAGGCGCAGAGGCAGACTCTTCGTTTCATTGCTCCAAGTGAGCCTGGAAATTATCCCTATCTTTGCACCTTCCCCGGGCATTGGACGATCATGAAGGGGGTCCTGGTGGTGAAGTAGGGTGTGGCCGACTTGCACTTGGCAGGAGAGCTGCCGGGGCAAGAAAAAGAGCCACACCCAATATGGGGGTGACTCTTCGGTAAATTATTTCGCTTGATCTTACTCTTTCTCAGTTGCTTCGGCCTTCATCTTTTCGAGGCGGGGTTTGAAGCTGGCGGCTCCCTTTCCATATTGGCTTTCGGGATTCACGGCGACGATTTCGTCGAGAAGTTTCTCGGCGGCCTCGAAATTATTGTCCTTCATGAGGATGTTGAATTTGATGCTCAGGATTTCTTGCTTTTTCTCGCCATCGACCTTGTGAGTCTTGATGAACGAATCGACGAGAGCGAGTGCTTCGTCAGTCTTTCCAGCTTCCATGGCCGTCTGGAGTCCGCTCTCCAAGCCAAACATGGCTTCTTTCTGCTTCTTCTTCGCAGTGAAGCCGGTGACATCTTCGGGGTCGTTCTTGATAATTTCTTCTTCGGCCTTCACATAGTGTGAGGCGTGGCCTTCGGGCATTTCTGCGAGGATTGCGAAGAGGGCTTTTGCCTTATCGAGACCTTCGGATTTTCTGGCGGTTGCGAGTTCCTCACCGAGTTCCTTTTTACTATTTTGAATTTCGGAGAGGTGCTTGAGGTAGGCTTCGGGACCACCTTCTTGATAACCTGTTTTGGCGTAAGGGCGGCCTTGGGCATCCATGAGGAGGATGCTTGGAAAACCCTTAATGGCGTAGCTGGCCTGAAGCTTTTCGTTTTGGGCGATGGTGGCTTCGTCCATCTTCGACTTGTCCCTGGGGTAGTCGAGTTCCACGAGGATGTAGTTTTCGGCGATGCCCTTCTTGAAGGGATCGTGCTGAAAGACTTCTTTGTTAAGCTTGATGCACCATCCGCACCAATCGGAGCCGGTGAAATCAACCAGAAGGTCTTTATTTTCGGCTGCGGCCTTCTTTTTGGCGGCTTCAAAGTCGTGCATCCAACCCTCACCACCAGCGAAGCTGAGGGAGGTGGTCAGGAGGGCGAGGGTGGTAATGAGGGATGTTGTTTTCATTCTTCGTTTGGTAAGAGGGTGGACCCTCGCTCTTTATTCCCGTGGTGTCGAATTGAATTCCGGGGAGAGATTCAAGGGGAGACGCTTTTTGCGAAAGTGAGTTCTGAGGTGAGTGGGGTTGATTTTATCAAGGTGGTCGATGAAACCCACCCGCGTGGCCGCTTGTTTCTTACCCGGGTGGCTTGGAGAAGGCGCAGAAGTTTGTCTGCGACACCCTGGAGTCTGGTTTCTTGATCAATGACGGATCTGGTCAGTTTACCTTCCGGGTTTTTCCGCGCATCGCGCAGATTACGACGGTGCAGGGATTTACTTTTTTCGACTTCAATGGGGACGGGCACTTGGATCTCGCGAGGGCTCAAAATTTCTACAATCCCCAGTTTGAAACAGAGCCTTATGCCGCTGCGGTTGGGCTCTTAATGGCGGGCGATGGTGCGGGGGACTTTACTCCAGTTGAGCCGAGAGAAAGTGGCATTCTTTTACGTAGTGATCCCCGTGGACTGGAGGCTGTCGATCTCGATGGTGATGGAGTCCTCAATTTCGTTTGTCCGCTCAATCACGCTCCCTTGCTTTGGCAAAAGGGAAACTCTCTCAAAAAATGATTCTTAAGACTGCTTTTCTCTCTGTTTTTACCGCCTC
>ENA-OSJC01002976-OSJC01002976.1-marine-metagenome-genome-assembly--contig:-NODE-2976-length-12419-cov-5.700697_pt1 | contig 12419 bp, 10 predicted proteins | sample MGYA00237885_ERZ534234 | MGnify/ENA primary metagenome ERZ534234 (study PRJEB26413, sample SAMN06343907) | marine metagenome | isolation source: coastal waters | place: Atlantic Ocean: West Antarctic... | reverse complement strand
TTATTAATCGCTAAAGCACCTCCATTACCAGCACAGTTAATTATGTGGGAACCATAAAAACTGGTTATTGACATATCTGAATAATAGCCAGAGCCTTGACCATTTATTGTTGCACCAAGGGTATCAGCAGAGTCCTCAATGACTATTAAATTGAATCTATCTGCTATTTCTTTAATTGCAGGCCAGTCACAAAGATTACCCATCAAATTTGGTGCAAGAATAGCCACGGTTTTTTCAGTAATTTGCGCTTCGATTTGACTGACATCAATACAGTATGTTAATGGCTCAACATCAACGAAAACAGGAATTAAATTATTTTTAACCAAACATCCAATAGATGTAGAAAAAGTTAGCACAGGAGTTATAACCTCCCCACCAAGGGGAAAGCCAAACGCCTCTACTCCAATAAAGAGTGCTGAAGATCCAGAGTTAACATAAAGACAATGCTTCTTATTAAATAGTTCGGCAATCTTTCGCTCAAACTGCCTAGAGTAATTACCAAACTGGGTTGATTCAGATAAACACCTAACTACAGCATCAATTTCTTCCTGCCCATAAACAGTTTTCGCATAGGAAATTTGTTCTAAATCACTCATATCATTCTTCATTTATTCATATCAATAGTAAAATTATTAATTTCAGCAATGCATACTTTTCTCATGTCGGCTCCATCTAGCCAAAGTTTATGCCATCGTATTATATTTTCCAGCGTCATTTGTAAATCCCAAGTTGGCTTCCAGCCTAGTTTTTCTGAAGCTTTAGATATATTTAATTTTAAAAAGTGAGCTTCATGTGGATTGCTATTTTTGTCCAATTCCCAGGTTGCATTTGGCCAATAAGAAATCATTTTATCTAGAATCCAATGAACTGGCTTAACATCTTTTTCATTAGGACCAAAGTTCCAACCCTCAGAATATTCCTCATTATTATTATAGAGTTTTTGTGCTAGCAATAGATATCCTGATAATGGTTCAAGAACATGTTGCCAAGGTCGAGTAGCATTAGGATTACGAACAATAACTGCCTTATCTAATTTAAAAGACATTAAAATATCTGGAATAAGCCTATCGTTAGCCCAATCACCTCCTCCAATGACATTTCCTGCTCGGGCTGATGCAACCCCAATACCCAAATCTTTAAAAAAAGAACGTCTGTATGATGCAGTAACTAATTCTGCGCAGCCTTTACTGGAACTATAAGGATCAACTCCCCCCATTGGATCAGCCTCGTTAAAACTTTTATCAAAACCTAAATTTTCATAACATTTATCAGTTGTAATATTAATAATAGCTTTTAATCTCTTACAACTTCTTGCAACTTCTAAAACCTTTGCAGTTCCAATAACGTTTACTTCATAGGTTTCTATGGGCTCATCATATGAATATCTTACTAGTGGCTGAGCCGCCATATGAATGAGAATTTCGGGATCAAACAATAGCATACTATTAGCGAGTTCTTCTTGATTTCTGATATCACCAATAGATGATTCAATTAATTCATCAACTTTAGCTTCAACATATAGAGAAGGACTGGTTGGCGGTTGAAGGGAATAACCTTTTACAATAGATCCCATTGATGTCAGCCAAATTGATAACCAGCTTCCTTTAAATCCTGTATGACCAGTTATAAAGACGCGCTTACCATTCCAAAAATTTGGATCAACCATTAATTTAATTCCATATTTTCCACGGTGCAAGTTTTTCTTCCCATAATCCTTGCAAATATTTTTGATCCCTCAAAGTATCCATTGGCTGCCAAAACCCATTATGTTGAAATGCTGTTAATTCTCCTATGCTAGCAAGAGATTCAATGGGCTCTTTTTCCCAAATTGTATTATCATCCTCAATTAAGTCGATAACTTTTGGAGAAAGAACAAAAAAACCTCCATTAACACGTGAATCCGTTTCTTTTGGTTTTTCATTAAAACTTGTAACAAGATTCCCATTAATACCAAGGACACCAAATCTAGCTGGAGGCTGAATAGCAGTTAAAGTAGAGAGCTTTCCCATTTTATTATGAAAATCAATTAATTTAGTAATATCAACATCACTCAACCCATCTCCATAAGTTAAGCAAAAAGCCTCTTCATCTTTAACATAATTTATAATTTTCTTAATCCTTCCACCTGTCATAGTTTCAAGACCAGTTTCAACTAAAGTTATTTTCCATGGCTCTGCATTTTGCCTATGGAAATGATATTCGTTTGTTTTAAGATCAATTGTTACATCAGACATATGAAGGAAATAATTTGAGAAATACTCCTTGATTAAATAACCCTTATATCCCAAGCAAATGATAAAGTCTGTTACATTATGAGAAGCGTAGATTTTCATTATATGCCAAATGATAGGCTTGCCTCCAATCTCTATCATTGGTTTTGGCTTGTTTTCTGATTCCTCAGAAATTCTAGTTCCAAGGCCGCCAGCTAAAATTACACACTTCATAATCTTTTGCCTATTTAATAAACTTAAGAGTAAATTTTATAACAAAACAAATAGCTAAAAAATAATAATATTTTAGATATTAAATATAATTATTAAAGGCACTTAAAGATGATTCAAATACAAACAATTATTTCTTAAGGATAAAATAAAATAGAATGTTTTTGAATAAAGATAGCGTATAAAAGAATGGAGGAACTTTAGATACCTGGTTGCCATAAACTGTGGGTATCTTAAACTCACCAATAGTAAGATTCCTAATAATTACTTCAAACATCATTTGCTGATCCAAAACAAAATTATTTGATAAATTATCATAATTAATTTTAGTGAGCTCCTCAACTCTATAGCCTCTGAATCCACTAAAATATTCACTATAATTTTTTCCTGACACAAAATTAATTATTTTGGTAAAGAAAGGATTAGCGAAATATTTCAGTTTAGGCATATTCTCTTTAACTGACTCAGCGTCCAAAAAACGAGACCCATAGACAAGAGAGTGTTTTTCCAATAACCTCAACATTTCATCAATTCCAGATGCAGGATATTGATTATCTCCATGAATAAAAATAATTTTTTTAAAATTGTTTTTAATAGCATAGTCAAATGAAACTTTTTTATTATAACCATAGCCCATATTCTGACTATGAGAAATAACTTCTAAATTTTTAATATCCATTTTTTTTTTAAGATTACTGATGACATTTACAGTGTCATCTGATGAGTTATTATTTAGACAAATAATTGAGTAATTAAGTAATTCATATTTTTTTAAATCTAAGAACAAACTCTCAATAAATTCAGATACATTTAACGTAAAAATTGATATCAAGACATCGTTATTCATAAAATTTCCTTAATAGATAATATTAGATTAATATTATGATTTAACTTTGAGTAATGAAAGCAATACCTAAAAGAATCAAACACATTCCAGAAAATTTAGATAAAGTAAATGGCTCATTAAAAACTATAAATCCTACAGACATAACTGCGACAAAACCCAAGGCAGTGAATGGATAAACCATAGTTAAGGGTAGCTTATTTAAAGCAAGAATCCAAAACATTGAAGCCATAAATCCAGCACCCAAACCTAGAATACAAGCTGGAGTAAATACTATTTTAAGTAGGCCATTTATTACATTAATGTACCCACTATCTATTGGATCTCTCATAGATGCAGAAAATTTAAGAAGATATTGAGCTATAACATTAAGAAAAACTGCAACTATAACAAAAATTATAGCTTTATGATTCATAAACATTTGATAATTCTCAATATTAAAGAGTTGGATATAATTATATATAACTTGTTGTTTTTATTGTATGTAAATATTTTTAAAATAAACATCATGATTGATAATATTAATTTATTGTAATGAAAGTAAATTCACAATTTTTTGTATTTCTAAGTCATCGATACCAAGGTCAACTTTGGATGTCCCTGGAATAAATTTAGTAGGATTTGATAAATAGTTATATAGGTTTTTTTCCGTCCAATTACCTTCTTTGTTTACAATTGCATTTGAATAAAATAAGAATGAATCACTACCAATTTTTCTATTGAAAACTTTATAAAGTGAGGGGGCAGTCATATTTGGAGAAGATTTGGACAAACTATGGCAGCCAAGGCACTTTGATAGGGCTTCAATATTATCATTTGTTTTTCCAAATCGAAGGTCTGAATTGTATCTTTCTTTATCGATAGACAATGTAATCAACTCGCCACTATCAGTAAGCAAAATAATTTTATTATTAAAACTAGCAATATCTCGTATTCTGCTTCCAATCCAAATAGATTCTAGGGAAATAAAATTCTTATTTGATCTGACTAATCTATATAAAGATCGTCCCTTTAAAGAGCCTACAATTATATTACCATCCCATTTTTCATGAAACCCATCAACTTCAATTAATGCTGAAATACCTATACCTGGGCTAAAATCAAATATTGGGTCCACAAAAGTACTGGAATTAATTTCTTTTGGTGAAGCATAGGAATATTTACCATAATCTGTTCCAAATGTTCTATATGGATAACCATAATTATTACCTTTATCAATTAAATTTATCTCGTCTCCTCCCTGAGGACCGTGCTCAGTATTAATAAGAAAACCATTTTTTAATAATACAAGGCCTTGAGAATTTCTATGTCCTTGAGAAACAAATTCACTAAAACCAGTATTTAGGTTAATCTTAATAATTTTCCCAGATGAAGATTTTATATCATCAGTAGAGATGTAAATCTCACCACCAATTTTTTTCTGATAATTATTGCCAACTGTTAAATAAAGGAAATCATTACTTAAAAGAATCTTTCCTCCTGCAGCTGAGGTATTTGATGCAAGATCATCATAAATTTCAGTCTCATAAACTTTAGACCAATCAGAAACTGCTGAAAAATCATTTTTATTAACCTTTATTGAGGAAACTGAAACTCTTGTGCTATCTTTCTCTAAAAATTCAGAATACGCAACATAAATAATAGAATTTTCATTATCATATTCTATTGAATGTGCCCTTAAAGAATCAACTGTTAAAGAAATTTTTTCTCCAGAATATTCAGCTATATAACGATTAAGATTATTTGGAACCAATAACTCTGTATCTCTTATTAATGAGTTTTCATAATAAAAAATTTTTCCTAATCGATCGAGAATTAATAAACCATTTGCAGTAGGAGCAATTGATCCACCCTTCAAAGCAAAATTTACACTATTAGTAATGAATTCAGTTGACTTATTTATAGGAAGCAAATGTGTATCAAGATTTTCAAAGCCAGATACACTTTCATTTTTTTTCATATCATTCAAGTGCTGTTTTACAACATCCTCTGAGTATTGTTTCTCTCCATCAATCAATACTTTTACATAACGCTCTAATTTTAAATATTGACCTCCAATCTCATAATAGGGAAAAGTTTTATTTGCATACGCAAAAAATAGCCAAATAACATTAGAAAAGATTAAGGCAAAAATTATTAAATAGTTGAGTTTAAATTTTTTCAAAATCTACTTTTAGGTTCCTATAAATTTAATTTTTATTTTTCTGAGCTATTATCTCAATATGCTGAACTAGATTTTCATATACCATCTCATATGAAAAAAATTTATTATAAAGTTTTAATGCATTTTCAGAAATATTTTTTTGCATGGCTTTATCTGATTTTAATTTTAGAATCAAACCTAATAGATCCTCACCAGAATTTTCATTATATGTAAGACCAATCTTATAGTCATCAATTAATTTCTTTACCTCACCTTTTAGGGGTGAAATTATTGGCAGTCTTAGCGCCATTGAGTCAATTATCTTATTAGGTATATTTGCAGTAAAGTTATCAATATTTTTATATGGCGCCAATGAGCCGATACATCTTTCAGCAAGCACTTCAATTTGAGGCCTGTTTATCCAGCCAGGAAAAATAACATTAGGAAGATTTTTAAACATTTCTTTAATTTTCTCAGAATCATTTCCTTCACCACAAATAATAAACTTAATATCAATCTTTTTAGTAAAAGATATCATAGCAGCTCTTTGAATAGGTTTAAATTCAAAAGCCTGAGACAGACTCCCAACAAAACATACTTTTGTTGAACTATCATTTTGTATATCTAACTCATTCCACCAATTATTAGCATCAATTACTTCGGTCTTTGTCGCCTTACTTATAGGAGAGGTAAGTGGAAAAACGTTGTAAAGTTTATTATTGTCTTCTCCATGAAAATTTTTAACCCAATTTATATATCCATTAGACATAGTAGTAATAGCTGTTGATTCAGAAATTACTTTTTTTGCAAGGTAGAAATATGGCCAGAAAATAATACTGCCAAAACCTTTTGCAAATTTTGGAAGTGAATCTACAAATAGAGTTGGCCATTGATCTTTTATATCAAGCAAAAATGGAATTGAGCGCTTACTAAGCCATCCAGATAAAACCGCTGCAGCTTCAATTGGCGGGTAACCAATAAAAGCAATATCAGGGACATTCTCTTCATTTTTTAATTCTTTACTTAATGAGTAGGCTAGTTGACAATGATCAATTATTCTTCCTAATCCAATATTCCTTTTATAACCTACACTTTTTAAAAGCCTTATTTCAAGTTTTTCAGAAATCTTTATCTTTTTATTTGATCTATATCGATGTTCTTTTTTTTGATGATAAAAGTCTGAACTCCATAACACTACCTCATGCCCAGAATTTATTAGAGAATTACTTAGATTAATTGCTCGCATTGGTCTAGCATCAGCACCATCAATTTGAAGTGGCTCGCCTGTTTGAAAAATCCAAATTAATAAGTTTTTTTTCATTTTCGAAACTTAATTATAAGATTGCCTATGAACAAATGAATCAATATTTTTAAAAGAGATATAACTAAATACGATGGCCTTGCATAAATTGGAGGTACAATTAAAGCAAATCGCGTTCTAATAACTATATTATTTACAGAGCGAATTGAAAAAAGTGAATGTATTTTTTCTGATAAATTTAAAACTCTATCTATTGGATTGAGTCCAGTTTCAGATCTTTGGACGAAGACAATTGATAGTGGTTCAATAAAAAGCTGATATCCTAATTTTTGAGCTCTATTAGTGAATTCATTATCACCACCATACTGAGGAAATCTTTTGTAATCAAATGAATTATTATTATCAAACACTGAGATTGGGTATAGAACCGACCTTCCAGTTAGCATATCAACCTTAACTCTTGAGAGGTTATCTAAATCATCGTATAGCTTTCCATAAAAAGGATGATATGGAATATTTAAAATCCATGAAATCATTTTAGCTCCAGAGCTCATGATTCTTTTATCTTTATCATTTGAAATCGATATAGAGCTAAAAATAGCCTTAGGGTTATCTTTAATTGCATTTACTAAAACTTCAATTGCATTTAATGACAGAACTATATCATTATTAATTGACATTACATAATCATCATTCAATGAATCGTTCAAAACATCTTTAACCCCAAGATGCATCGAACCAGTCCACCAATTTGAACCATCAGATTTTATGCATCTAATATTAGAATTATTTAAAGAGGTGAGCCATTCAAAAGTTCCATCAGAAGATCCATCATCAACCACACAGACCTTCCAATCAGTATATGTTTGATTTTCAATTGATCTAATACACTGCTTAGTTAAAGACAGTCTATTGTGAACAGGGATAATAATATAAACCAACTCTTACACCTTAAAAAATGATACAAATAAAGAATTTAAACATAAATTGCTTATTGAGATATTATTTAATTAGTGGCAAGCATTTTTTTGATATTTCAAAATTAGAAATTAAAATCGAAATTAATGGAACTATGATTAAAAAACCTGACAGACTATATCTTGCTAAAGGAATAACAGTGGCTGAAATTAATAAAAAATAAATAAAAATCATTGAAAATAAAGTTGAAAATTGTTTATTTTCTACCCCAGAAAAAAAACTCTTTCTCTTAATAAACATGAAGAATAAAAGAGAAAAATATATAAAATTTATTAAAAATACTTCTAATTCAAATCTTTTAGAATCAGTTCCAAAAAAAGTTCGTAAAGACTTCCAAACACCAAGCTCAATTATAACAAGAGGTGATTTAATTGTTTGGCTCACCATATAATCAAAAATTTCTCTTTTAGATTTTAATAATCCGTCTGATGACTTTTGATAAGTATCTTTCATAAACTGTAATAAGTCATCTGACATAAACTGGGCTGATTGAGATTGAGGGCGTTCAGGCATTTGCTCCCAAAAAAGTCCATAAACAAATACAGTTGTTGAAAAATTTCTAGATTCCACTATCTCTTGTTTATCATTTTGACTTATATTATCAGACAAGCTACTAGAATAAATTTGCCATGGAATTAGAATAATGAACATCCCAATTAATAGCTTTAGATTAATATTAATAGCTTGCCTCCTAAAACACAAAAATATATATATAAAAATAATTATTGGAAAAAATATTGAAAGGGATCTAGTCAAAATTAATAAACCTAAAAACGCTCCTGGAAGTAATAAATAATAGCCACTCAAATATTTTTTTTCTTTTATTATGACTGAGAATACAAAAATAAAAAAACATAATAAAAAATTAAAAATTACCTCACTATTTGGTTGTTTCAGGAGATATAGTCCTAATGGATAAGATGAATAAATAACAGACGCAAAGAATGCAATATTAATCTTTTTCATCCACCTTAAATAAATAATAAATATTAAAATTGATGATAATAGATGAAGTAAATATTGCAAATAAATTAATAAATTATATTGATTAATATTAGTTAGAGCTTCTAACTTATAACTTAGTGCAATAAATAATGGAAATAAAGGTGGACGACGAAGATGCGCAAGCTTTACATCTTCACAATTTTCAAGACATACGGATGGTTCAACATGATTATAACTTTCACCATTAACAATATTTAATGCGATTGGATTATATTCATTAATATAATCCATATTATCATTAATATGAAAGGAGTTTGGTAGAAGAAAAAGAAAAAGAAAAAGAATAAATATATTTATAACTATTGAATAACCTAAGATAATTTTTTTTCGATTAATTTTTTCAGTCATGCTAATCTTAAAAAATTAGATTTAATATAAAAAATATTATATTAAGTTTACAAAAATGCTTTAACTTATTCACCATAATTTATTTAAAATATTTATAAAATATCAAATTTTATTAGTAACTATTTTACTGATACTTTTAATATAGGAAGCTTTTCTGGTGCTAGCAAGTAAGAAGCCTGAAATTGTCCAAAAAAGTATACCTGAAATACTTAACTGGAATATTTCTGCACCCATTCCCATTACTAAATAAGATATTATTAAAGATATTTGTATATTTTTTTGAATCGTTTTTGGTCGATGAATTAAAATAATTAATAATAAAAATAAAGTAAATATAAGGGTCCCAATAATTCCAAGAACAATAATAAAGTATAAAAACTGATTATCCATTGCCATACCATAATAAAAAATTTCATTATTTATATGGCCCATTGCTAACCCGCCGCCAAAAACTAAGCTAATAAAACTATCTATCCACTCTATTTTAAACCATATACCTCTATTAACTATTACCTCTATAGGAGAAAAAATCGCATCTAATCTATGAAGTGAGCCAATGTTACTATTAATAGTAAATTGCAATGATACGAACATTAGAGCTAATAGAAAGAATGCACTTATTAGTTTCTTTTTATTTCTCTCCAATAAAAGCATCGTGATTAAAAAAGATAATAAACCAACAACAGCAATTTTTGAACCAATGAAAAATATTATTATTGCAATGAAAATATAATAAGCAGATGAAAATAAGTTATTATTTATTAAATGGGAATATACATAAGAAATAACAAAAAGAGATATGGCTATTAATCCTGAAGAAGCTGGTGATTGATTATGGCCATAAAATGTCACTCCATACATTCCTTGCCTTTGATCAAATAAAAGTTGAAATAAAATATATAGTAAGTTAGGAATGCTTAAAAAAAATATAACTAAAAAAAAATTGTTTATATCTTTATCTGATGATCTAATAATAAAATAATAAATACAAAGAAAATATGAAAAATATGATAATTCCTTAAAGAAAAGCACACTAATATTTTGAAAATAAACCGGATCACTAGCTAATGAAGCCATGAAAATATAAATAAAGTAACCTACAATTAAAAATATAAGTGGTCGGCTTATTGCGCGTCCAATTTTCAATAAAAGAAAAGGTATTAATACAACACCAATAACTCCAGTTAAATCTTCAGCTCTAAGACCATATTCGCTATTAAAATGCTCTTTAGAAACTAGCAGTATTAATGCATATGTTGAAATAATCAACCATTTTGAAAAAAATAGAAGCATTTAAAAAATTTTAAAGTACTGAAAACATTATAAGATTCTTTTAGCCTTAACATTGAGACTAATATACCTCTTACCCTTAGGAGTATTAATCTTTCCAGCTGCCCAATCACCTATTTCAATTCCAAAATCTTTTTGTTGGTCCCACAGCTCTATTTCACTATATCCAGTTATCTTAAGTGACTCTTTTAGACTATTAAAGTCATAAATAGATTTATGGAAATTATATGAATAGTCCTGTCCTCCCATTAATGGATACTTTATTAAATCAATATTGTCAAAATTACTATATATTTCTGAAATAATTTTAAAGTTAGGCACAGAAATTCTGATTATTCCACCAATTTTTAATTTAGAGTAAAAAATTTTCAAAGTATCATTTACCTCCTCAAATGATAAGTGCTCTAAGATATGACACATATATATCTCTGAGACCTCTCCATCTGCAAATTCTTTTAAACTTAAATTATCAGTTATTAGATGGACGTGATCCAGAGCCCTTCCATCAATATTTATCCACCCCTTTATATCAATTTCACCAGGACCAATATGAATTTTAGGGCCATTATCATCTCTATATACTTTAATTGGTGGTCTAGAATTATAATTTTTTAGGACATAAATTTGCCATTTAAAGTAACGGGAGATTTTTAAAACTGACTTTTTAATTAGACTTAACATTTGTTGGGCTCCATCAAAGAAATTTAATTATTCTTCAATAAATATGAAACTAATTTTTCATATTCTTTTTCAAATTTATTAAATTGTTTTTTATTATCCATTACTATTCCAGTACCTATTCCTACAGCATTAGTAATAGTCTTATTATCTAGAATATTTTTTAAGAAAGCAAAAGACTCATTGGAAATATCATTATTAAAATCTACTAAAGACTTATCAATATTTTTTAATGATTTAATTTTACTCAACTTAATTGTCCCTGGGAGGCCTTTCCACCATGGCTCACCAGTGACAATTGTTTTCAAACCAACTAGACTTCTTTCAATTGCAATAGTTCCCGTAATTGTTATTGGCAAAAAATCAGATTTAGAAACTGACAAATAATAATCCATAGGAAGAAATTTGCACCCTAATTCTAAAAGTTGCATATAGTATTCCTTGGATCTAGCCATTCCAACTCTTGTATGGCCTATACCTTTACCTAAATAACCTTTAGTTCCAGGGTGTTCTTTATAATATATTTCTCCTTCAAAACCTTTTGCTCTAAGCTCCAAAACAATATCAAGATGATTGGTAAACTCACCTCCCTCCGGAAATGAAGTTGCTTCAGGCTGATAATGAGCAACAATTAATAGTTTCTTATCACGATTAATGTCTTTATCACTTGATAGATTATTATCATAAAATTTAATTTCTAAAAAGTCAATATTTTCAATTATTGTAGCAATGCCATATGTACTTGAAAAATATTGTAAATCATCATTTTCACCATCAACATTCTCTAAATTATAGGGTTTATCTGTTTCTCTCCCACCAGTTCCACAAACTATTAATATCATCTTTTTGTTAATCTTTAATAATGTTTTTTCTATTAATTGTTTATTGTGATCATCTCCGCACATATAAATATCAATTAAACCACTACCAAATAAACTATTAAAAAATTTTTGTAGTTTTGGTGGGGCATTTCCATGGTCGCCAATACTTACCCAAGGTTGATGACCATATGCTATTTTCCATTTTGCAGTAGATTTTTCAATCTTTGATTTCATATATCGTATTTGTTCATCTATTTCCTTTCGAGTTTGTTTATCAACATTAGCATCTAGAGCAAAAAATTCTATATTACCTCGCTTGAACGTATAATATCGCGAAGGCATATACCATTTTTTACCATTCTTTTGTGATAATTGTCCATATTTAACTTGTAATAATTCCCTATCATCTACTTGACATTTACAATAATGTTCACCATAATCATGATTCCCTAATGTCATATAAAATTTAATACTATCATCTATTTTACTATATGGTTTTTCAAACTTGTTTATAAATTGTATATCATCTACTGTTTTAGCACCACAATCATAAATATTATCGCCCAATCCAGTGACGAATTCTAAATTTTCTTTTTCTATTAACTTTTTC
>ENA-OSJC01002972-OSJC01002972.1-marine-metagenome-genome-assembly--contig:-NODE-2972-length-12420-cov-7.778255_pt1 | contig 12420 bp, 11 predicted proteins | sample MGYA00237885_ERZ534234 | MGnify/ENA primary metagenome ERZ534234 (study PRJEB26413, sample SAMN06343907) | marine metagenome | isolation source: coastal waters | place: Atlantic Ocean: West Antarctic... | reverse complement strand
GATGACAATCCTCTGGTTGGCGCTCCTCACACAGCCGCAGTTGTGAGTCAGGATGATTGGCCGCGATCTTATACTCGAAGCCAGGCTGCCTACCCATTGGCGTCTCTGAGAGAAAACAAATACTGGCCGCCGGTCGGGCGGCTAGATCATGTTTATGGCGACCGCAATTTGGTTTGTTCTTGTCCAGCGATAGCAGACTATGAATAACATGCAGTTGAAGTAGACGTTTTTGCTGAGTTTAGGTCTGAGATTTTGGTTGGTCAGATAATGTTTTTTTATCTTGCTTTATCAAGCCTAACACGCCGTATACCAGCAAAATCTGCGTTGATTGCTTTTGGCTGTCTAGTTGTGTACAGTTGCCCGCGCTCGAATTGACCCTGAACCCCTTTGGTTGTTGGTTATTGCGACTTTTTTGATTTTACTGTTCAGTTTAATTTTAGTGATAATAAGACGAGTATGCCGGTGCTCCTATTGATGTCTGATCAGTAGATAATCGGTATCAGTTTACGGTGAGGTGTCCGAGTGGCTGAAGGAGCACGCCTGGAAAGTGTGTAAGCGTTAATAGCGTTTCGAGGGTTCGAATCCCTCTCTCACCGCCATATAGATTAATTAAACCTCTGTTTTTAAAGGGGTTTTTTTATGGCTAGAATCTTTACCCATTAACCTACCCACTAATAGGGTATCTATAGGCCGATAATTCGTAATCCCTAGCAATAAAACCCCAATTCTCAGATACGCCGACCCTACCCCGGGGGTACCCCCCCTTTTGTCAGAAGGGACTCCGCTATTCCCTAGTATTACTAATACGCTTGAATGGATTAGGTGATGTAATTGTCTAATTGCTGAGAGGGCATAAACCTGATTTTTCCCAATCTACATTAAAAAGCAGGCTATTGGCAATTGCCAAGTTATTACCCGCTCATTGGCTGTACAATTATTGAGCACAAACTAATGGTGCGCTAAGTTTTTTTGGCCTAGTCTATAATTAACTCAGGAAACCACTTTTGGAGTTAAGTCGTGTCCGAGGGGCGAAATATTTCAAGTAATACCCGTTTGTGAAGATATCGTTATATATCAATTGATTGCGGAGATATTTTCACGATTTTGGTGTTTTCCTCAAATATTGAGCAATTATTTTCGTTTTCTTATGGCGGTTTTTTTACCCACTGGTACTTCTAACTAGTAGTGTTGTATATTGACGATAGAAATAGTGTAGCATGCCGCTTTTCGACACACAGGGCGGCGGTGATACAGCAGCACCTCATCTGGTCAGGGAGACTAAAGTTGGTGGTTACGCGTTGGGTCTATGAAACTGAGTACTTCTCAATGAGATCGGGAGCTGTGAAGGTTCTCACCTCGGGCAGTACATAAAATGAGCAGCGCTGACAAACATCCAAATAGATTGGGTACGAGTACTTCAAGGATGTTTGCCGTCTTTACCGAAAACGAGTCGGTGCTGAAAAAGTACCTGAGGCGTTTTGCATCAAGTTCCCATGATATCGAAGACATATGCCAGGAAACCGTTCTACGCGCTCTAGAGGCTGAGAAAGCTCGAGAAATCAAAGAGCCCCGCGCGTTTCTGTTCGGGATTGCCAGGAACGTGGTGCGCAAAGAGCTTGACAAGAAGTCACGCGGCCTATTGGACTTTATAGCGGATTTTACGCCGGATGAGTACTCCTCTAATGAGCCGACGATCGAAGCGCAGCTCGACTCGCATGCCCGCATGCTGAGGTTTGGCGAAGCCTTGATGGTTCTGCCCAGTCAGTGTCAGCGAGTATTCGTACTCAAAAAGGTCCAGGGCTATTCCCATAAGGAAATCGCCCAAAAGTTGCGTATTTCGGTAAGTACGGTTGAAAAACACGTGGCAACGGGGCTTAAACGCACAAAAGAGTACATGCAACTGCACCAAAATGAGCAGGGCCCGGGTGATGCTGGGAAAACTGAAAATAGAAGAATTGTGTCTAAATTTTAAGATAACTGTAATGGCTTGAGTAATGAAAGAAGACAGACTAGTCAACCACACTTCCGATGTTACGGCCGAGGCTTGTGCCTGGATTGCTCAGTTGGAAACGGGTGATATGACGCGGGCCGATATTGATGCATTCCGGGAATGGATGCATCGAAGTCCGTGCCACGCAGCGGAAATTCGTCAGCTGGGGGAGTTGTCAGCAGAGCTCAATGTGCTGACTGAATATTCAAATTCGCTGCAGGAAGCCATAGACCACTATAACTCCATCACGTCCAGGCGCACGCGGAATGCATATTTTACACCGTTACGGATGGGTGGCTGGATTGCTGCCATGAGCTTTGTACTTGCTACCGTGTTGTTTGTCAGCGGAGAGTCCAGCCCGCCCAAACAGCCGCTACAACTGCACACAGCTGTCGGCGATTACCTCCAGCAGGAATTGCCAGACGGAACAACAGTTAAATTGAATACCAATAGCCGAATCGAAATCCAGTATGTGGCAGCCGAGCGTCGCGTACACTTACTACAAGGAGAGGCTTCATTCGAAGTTGCACACAATCCCGATCGACCGTTTGTGGTTGAAGCAGCGGGAAAAATGGTGCAAGCCGTGGGCACCGCATTTGTTGTGAGACTCGCCAAGCGTGATTTCGAAGTGACAGTTACCGAAGGGCGAGTTCAGTTTGAACAAATATTGACTCGTAGCGAAATTATCGGCCCCGTTACTATCGCGAAAGACGGCTCACATAATGGGGAAAAGGTAGTAGAGGCTCGTACATCCATTATGCTCGAAGCCGGGCAGAGATTATTCATACCGGCACAATCTGTAGCTGAGGCGGTGCAGGTTATTTCCGAAGACGAATTACGGAGGAAGTTATCCTGGCAAGAAGGACTACTTGATTTCACCGATACGCCCCTGGGTGAGGTGGTCAGTGAGGTGAATCGCTACAATATTATTCAAGTGGTGATAACAGATCCGGCACTAAGTGAACTCAAATTCGGCGGGATCTTCCGGACGAAAGACACCGAATTGCTTATGGAGGCTTTGGAGTCAGCGTTTGAGATTAAATCCGAGTATGTCGATGACACGACTATTCACCTGAAATCGACCAAGCGCAACAGTGACGTCTCAAAAGAATCCGTGTCGATCTAGAAAAAATGAAATCCTTATGGAGGTTTTTTGTGGCGAGAGGTACTTCTACTCTGAGACCGCGAGCCAGAACTCTTCAACTTGACTTTGGCTCGTCTCCGATGGGTAACAGATATAACGCGTGGGCTTTTCGCCGTATTGTTTTGGCTGCCTTGCTCACTGTAGTTCCAGTAGATCATGTTGTCGCCCAGGAAGTCTTTGAATTAAACATTCTGTCTACCAGGGCAGAACACGGCATCAAAGAACTTTCACGGCAAACTGGACAATCCGTTATCTATCAGGCGGCTGAGGTTAAAGGCGTTACAACAAACGAGTTGGTTGGACGCTTTTCTCTAGAGCAGGCTTTGGAGCATATCCTCAGGGGAACAGATCTTTCTGGCGGTCTCACTCACGGCGGAGTCATTACGATTTCGTTCGAAAATTCAACGCATGAGATGAGGGAGAAAGAGACCATGAACTCCAAAATAAATGTATTTGCAACACTGATCAGTTTTCTAATGGGTAGTGGTGCTGCGCACGATGCTTCAGCACAGCAGACCACTGATGAGGTGGCAAGTGCTAGCGGCTCTCCCAGGATTGAAGAAGTTATTGTTACTGCACGAAAGCGTTCAGAAGACCTGCAAAATACTCCTATCGCAATTACCGCAATGACTTCTAGTATGCTGGCTGATAGGGGAGTGCTAAACGCAGAAGACCTGCAATTTCACGTCCCCAACTTTACCTTTGGAAAAAATATCACGGGAGGAACCAACATAGCAGTGCGAGGTATTGGAAATGAAAATATAGCTATCGCCGGAGATGCTGGCGTTGCCGTGCATCTTGATGGTCACTACATCCAAAACCCGAGTTTCATGACTCAGGATTTCTATGACGTCGAGCGTGTTGAGGTACTCAGGGGGCCGCAAGGCACGTTGTATGGGAAAAACGCTATAGGTGGCAGTGTCAATATTATCACTAAGCAACCAACAGAGGAATTTGAAGCTGGATTGGAAGTTCAAGGTGGAAATTTTTCAAGCCGCAGTGTGCGAGGCTATGCCAGCGGTTCGCTTGGGGATAATCTGCAGGGCCGTATCGTCGGAGTTAACAGCAAAAGGGATGGTTACACCAAAAATGTGACCTACGGTTCCGATCAAGACGTTTCTGATTATACTGCGGTGCGCGGTTCCATATTATTTACTCCAACTGAAAAGTTGGAGGTATACCTCACCGGCCATGATTACAAATCCGATGACACCGTTGCGCTTGTAATCGATCGCTACCCGACAGAGGAGGTGTTGGCCGGTTTTGTAGCCAACCCGTGGCTTTCTGCTGATCCCTATGAACGAGACCCGTCTAAGGTACGAAACGATATTAGAGCAGAAGGATCCTCCGACTCAAGGGGGTACTCCGTGGATATAACTTGGGAATTGGAAGACATGATTTTTCGCTCCCTGTCCTCCGATGTCAAGTCAAGTAATTACAGGAAAAACGATATAGACGGCTCCGATCAGATTTTTTCCTTTACCAGTAACGACTATAACATTGATCACTTCAGTCAGGAATTTCAGCTAATGTCTACAAATGACGGTGGTATTCAATGGATTACGGGGTTGTACTACTACGCGGAAGATTCAACCGGAATTATTAATGTTGATTTCTTTGATGTTTTTGGCGCCCCACTACCAGACACCACTTTATTCAATATTCCAGACACTTTGGAAGCCACGTCCATTGGCGCCTTTGCGCAGATTGGTGTTCCTGTCGGTGAAAGATTGGAGCTGACGTTTGGTCTGCGCTACTCAGGGGATACTAAAGAGTATTCTAATGGATTTTTTGCCCCTGATTTTGGCCTGTTCGGCCCCGCTGTCCATGATAAAGAGACCTGGAGCAAGAACACATGGAAGTTGGGTGCAAACTATGCACTTTCTGATGATTCAATGCTCTATGCCACTGTCTCTACAGGTTACAAAGCGGGGGGATACTCCTTTAGTAATATTCCGTTTGACCCGGAACTCGTTACTGCCTATGAAGTGGGCATGAAGAGTCAGTTTAGTGACAACAAAGTACGACTCAATATCGCGGCCTTCTACAACGACTATACTGACAAGCAAGAAGAAAATCGAGATCCAGTGACTGCGGTGGCCATCTGGGAAAATGCTGGTGAGGCAGAGCTCTATGGTTTGGAATTAGAGATGCTCGCATCGCCTTTTGAAGGTTTACAACTCGACACTACGTTTTCCTACTTACATGCTGAATACACCGACTTTATGACGTCTGATCAACTCAATGCAGACATCGGGCTACAGGATCTCTCGGGAAATACTTTACCTCGGTCTCCCAAATACAAAATTGCTTTGGGAATGCAGTACAGATGGGATTTGGCGGAAAACGGAAGGATTGCTGCGAGGATTAATTATGCCTGGCAGGATGAGCAGTATTTTCGGTCGTTTAATACCACTAGAGATTTGCAGAACTCCTATTCCAAATCAAGCGGTTCATTGTCTTGGCTGAGTTCCTCGGAGGTCTGGTCGGTGAAGTTATTCGTGGATAATATCCAGGACAAGGAAGTAGTTGGAAACATGACGCAAAATAGTCCGATTCTCGGTGGCACTATGAACTATACGTATGAGCCGCCGCGTACCTATGGCATAACAATTTCTTACCAGATATAGCTTATATAGATTCTGCTGGATTTGGGTAACGTGTAGCTGCTTCTAAAATTAATCGGTGTGGGAGATGGGACATGGTAATGGTACGTATCAATAAAGTTGATCTGAATTATGAGGTCTACGGTACTGGCCCGATTCCGATGGTATTCATACATGGATATGCCTGCAGAGGGGAAATTTATAGGGAGCTTTTTGATGAGCTTACCGACACGTTTACCATTTACGCGCTTGACTTGCGCAGCCATGGAGGGTCAGCCCACGTAACAGATAATTGCACTATTGCCCAATGGGTGGACGACATTATTACCTTCATGGAGGTAACGAATCTTCAGCGTCCGGTGTATGCGGGACACTCGCTGGGCGGAGCGCTTGGTCTTGCCGTTTCCCTAATACGGGACAATGTCTTTCGAGCGATTTGTTGTATCAACACGTTTCCGGCCTCTGGCAGTAACGGTGTGCCCGACGAGGTGATTCGTGCTGCACTTGCGTCGCATGGAAATAAGCCCGTGATGCTCCAGAATTACGAAGACATGTTTGTCCGCCAACCCACGAACCTCGTAGAAGACTGTGTTGATGCCGCTTTGCTCGTGGCAAGCGGTCCCTACGAGCTCTATTTGACGGTGGAGACGTTGAACTTTGATATAACCGCGGAGCTTGACCAGATTCAACCACCCGTATTAGTGCTTGGCGGAGTAAAAGACCGCGTTTGCCACCCTCCCGCCATTCACGAAACGGCACTTGGCCTATCACATTGTAAAGAAGTGACCTTCAGCGATGAAGGCCACATGATGCCACTGGAAAGTCCGCGCCGCACCGCCATGGAAGTCAAAGGCTTCGTCAATGGATTGTAGGTCAGCGGCGCGGTTTGGTTGTACCACAGATTCAACCTAGGCCATCAGGATCAGGATCTCGAAGATCTCCTCGCGCAGCGCTGCATCACTCAGTCATGGTTCGACATGGCTATGGTATATCAAATACGCTCGGAGACTTTAGAACGGTACGCGTTAAAAAAGACGCGACCGACCCTTTTAACCTTCAAGAAATACAATTAATTGTTGACGCTGCGATAGGAATTAACCGGCTAATGCTAATCTTTTCCTTCAGCACAAACAGCAATATGGATGTTACTGCGCTGCAGGACGCCGCCACTGATATCAGAGCTATTAGAGTAGTTTGTGGCGCTTCTGAGTTTTCTGATCGTTGTATCTTTATTTCCGAACGCGATTAAATAAGCATAGGGGAATTCATCGCCGTCAAATGGCTGTAATGCAAGATCTGATACTGCCTCTTCAATCTCTACTGCATTCAAGTCTTATGCTCCTAGTTAAACCACCTTAATTGCTATGTAGGCCTGAATCTGAAAACCTTTATTCATTTTGCTATATCTGGATACCATTTACTAACAATACGCTCTATTTCTTTAAGTTCTGCCACCTTTGCTGGCCGGGCGGCACGGATAGATCTTGCATCAATAGGGTAACTGGTTTCGGCATAGATTGAGATACTCAGTCAATTACTGGCTTTCTACCTCTTCTTTTAGGGCCTACCATCACACCAGCACGGTGGGCAATATCTTCTAACTGATCAAACTCTGCGACCTTATGGCTGTACTTACTAATCGCCTCTAGTGTACGTCTGCCATGCTTGTAGTTAGGATGATCTTCGCCTTTTAGTATTTGAGGCCTTGCTCCGTGGTATCGACATGCTTTACAGCCAAACGCAGCAGGGTTTTTGCAACGCTGCCCTGTCCGGCGATTCTTTGCTGTGCACTGTGCTTTTAGGTTAGGTAGCGGCAAGGCGTGCACTCCTTTATTAATTAATCGCTCACCCATGGAAGACTTGCCACTACGATGGAAACTGGTATCAATATAAGACTCACAATAGTCAAAACCATGCTTTTATTGAGTTTTGAGTTTCCGGTCCAAAAGTCACAATACTCAACCCCCCCTATAGGGGGGGTGTATGGACAGTAAAATAATTGAGTAATCATCTCTCAGGTAACCAATACCAAGCATCACCCTCATCATCTAAGCCCGATTTCAGATAACCATTACTGCACAGTTGTTCGATTAGTCTCTTGGCGGTATTTTTCCGTTTACTCTGGTCGACAGTACCAAGTGTTCCAACTACCGCAATCACAGCTAAATCTAATGAAGTACAGTTGGTATAAAAAGGCGCTCCGGCCATACCCGTAAAGGAACTATCACTGACTATGCTCTTTATTGCCTTGAATGCAGGTTTTTGCCTACTGCTAGTTGGCTCTGACATTTGTGGCACGAAAGAGCTTACAGGTTCGATTGTGCAAGACGTTTCGTCATCACCATCCTCATCTTTACCTACAACATGTGATTGAAGCCTAAACCCACAATTAACTTGATCAACGTCATCCTTTGATTTGGCAAGACTCCAAGATTTAGTATTCGACTTATCATTCTTTGTCACGGCTATAGCAGAATCGAGCGCAGCATAGAGTGAACTGTGCCCTCTCAGACCTTTTGCTTGATCTTTGCCCGTATGATGTATTAGGACAACTAACCCCTCTATAGCTTGCTCTAGACACTTTGCGGCAGCTAATGTCAGCCCCATATCACTGCTTGAATTTTCATCTCGCCCGGGTGTAGCACGATTGAGGGTATCAATAATAAGTACCGATGCCTTGGGCGTCTGATCGATAATTGCTTGGATGTCGGCAGCGTTAGTGAGATCAAAGTCCGCAAGCACGGCACTAAAATTCGTCGGCAGTCTCTTGCTCCGACCAACCTCCCATGCTTTAACTCTATTCTGTATGCCGGCCGATCCTTCGAGCCCTATATAGATAACTGAAGTCGGCTTACATTTTTTTTCAAACCAATCACTACCAGAACAAATAGCGGCCGCTAGATCAATCGCAAGAAAACTCTTACCGCTGCTGCTAGGGCCATATATTGCAGAAACTCCACGAGTAGGTAGCACGCCCTTAATTCTCCATTCCATCTTAGGCAACGCAAGTATGTCGTCTCTATTTAAGAATATATATTTTTGTGCCGTCACTGGTGGAACAATACCAACCTCATCAGTATTGGTTAAGTCGTTAAAAGGAGATACCGCAGTCCATCCATTGTTTCTTGCTTCAGCGATCAGAGTCCCAATAGTAATACCCCTCTTAGGATCAAACTCGTCCATAAGATTCGTTAAAGCTGTCTCTGCCTGTTGCGCTGTCTCTTTAGCCCAGTGCCTAAGAGATGTCTTACTCCAGTCCAAAAGAAGAGAGGGCGCTATATCCCAGCCAAGAGAACTGACCGACCATATAATGTTTCTCCACTTACCATATTCACAATCGGCTGAGCAGTATCCTAGGAACTCTTTGATCTCTGCTATATTGAATTCAGTCTCGTCCCGAGTATTGACGCTAGAGTCCAATGCCACCGATGGTTCTGGCCCTAATGATTTTTGATCAAACTTGATCCTATCGAGGCATGCCTCAATATTTACTGTGTCTCCATCAACCGACAAAAATACGTAGTCCTCAATACGTTCTATAGGGCATCTAGGCAAATAGAAGTATCGAGAGAGGTCAGTGCATGCTGTATCGATAAAGTCCGTTATACCTAAATTCTGGGCAACGTGGAGTAACAACGATTTATGGTCGGCTGGCTTAATCGGTTCTGATATATCCAGTACCAATCTGAATCGCGGATTATCTGGTGTGTGATTATAAGTCGAGTGTAGAATCGCCTTATAACCACTATCCCTAATCGCCTTTTCCAACTCGGCCTGAGTAACAATGCTACTTTTATTATCGATATCGAAGACTAATAATGAGGTTGAAATTACCCGATCATTAGCCCTAGGACCATCGGGGATGTTTGCTGCCACCCAGCCGCGACCTTCTTTAGCTCCTCCTATGACACGCTTAAGTCTTTCGCAGAGAGAAGGCCAGCTTATAGGTCGAGCTTGCATGGGATGGCTATGAGAGCTACTAGTGGCAATATTTAAGATAGCTGCTTGCATAGTTCCACCTCAGCCATAATCCAACGTCCTAGCGCTAAAGCTTCCAATGAAAGGTCATAGATAGCTCCTTCGCCAGAAGCAAGATGTCTAGCAGTCTGCTTCCAGTTACTTTTAAGCGCTTGCGAAGCCTGCTCTGCTATATCTAACAGCTCTACAACTCGGGCATTTACATTCTTAGTTATTTCATCAATATCTTGTTGCGTTAAATCCTCATACTTTAATGCAGGCAATGCCGAAACGACCTTAAATCCCATATTATAGGCAATGTTACGCGGCATTTTTTTGGCATAGAAAGCCTTATCGTACGAATCGCAGCCTCTAAGGCTATTGCAGGCGTTTTTGTTTCCGACAGAGCATTTACCAATGTTAATAAGGTTATCTGGAAGAGACTCTAACCGTCCGTGAAATTCTCTAATCTTGTACAGAGAACTCGCTACAAACGGATATTTTTGCCTATCTTTTATGCCTTTGGAATATGCTTCGTGACAGGGGTATTTATATGAAGTTGTCATCTCAAACCTCCATCAGCGTTAAAAAGACTGATTTACGCTTAGCGTGGAGTTCTGCCACAAGCATCTGTATTGCGCTTTCTGATAATCCGGCTATTTGTGCAGCATTGAGTATATTGACTTCGTTAAGCGGCCACCCAACACTAGCATTATCGCCATAACCTAAGCTAACGGGCTTTGTAAATAAACCGTTTTGAATATCTCGATAGTGCGAGCTGCTGGAACGTGCTCGTTGGTGAAGCACTTGGGGTTTCCTAAGAATCATCTGATTCATCTTTATTTCCTCACGATAAGATTAAAAGCCAAACCTAAAAAGGAATGGATAATTAACCTCACTGGAGGATGAATTCAGTGACTGAGCTAAGCTCAGAAGGTCTTAGTGTCTTGCGCAATAATCAGAGATATATTCTCTGACAGGTAAGCTTTTTAACTGGTTTTACCTCCCGCCAGCATCAGAAATTAGCTCTCTGATAAGTAATGCTTTTAACCGGGTTTACCTTACTCTTGAGCGGCCGTATTGGATTCATATTTGGAAGACTACCGTGGCATTTAAGGCCATGCAAGCGATAAATTTTTCTTCTAAAATTTCGTTACCACTATGCGATTCTATTTGGCACCAAATGGCACAATACATCATCAAAACACATGAAAATATTTTCATCAATATGAGGTGTATGAGCCACAAGAAGACCATTTATTTTAAATAATCACACCAATCCTGCATCAGCGTAGTTCTTTTATTAATCGTAGTAGACCTTTGATATGCCGCCTCTGCCTTATCCTTTAGCTGATGGGCAAGACAGTGCTCAATAACTTCTCGAGGGAACGAGGTCTCTTCTGCTGCCCAATCTCTGAATGTTGAGCGAAACCCATGCACAGTTGCAATGCGATTGCTTACCGGATCTAAAAACCCATTTCCGGCTGGTAGGTCTTTCGCATGCAGACTTTTGATTACTTTGCCTAACGTCATATCAGAGAGAATTCCAGAGGTCCCTTTAAATACTAGGTCTGAGCCATTGCCCACCGTAAATGCGCTTAGAATACTCATACAGCCTGATGAGAGGGGTACTACATGTTCCTTGCCCGCCTTTATTCGCGATGCGGGTATTGTCCACGTCTTATTGCTAAGGTTGATTTCGCTCCACGTGGCGCCTCTGGTATCACCCGACCTAGCTGCAGTGAGTATGGTGAACTCAAGAGCTTTTGCCCCTGTCGTTGGCACTAGTCTTAACTTGGTTAAGAATCTACTAGCATATGCATGAGGTAATGCAGGGTGGTGCTCTGGCCTCTTAAGTTTTTGTGCAGGAGGCAGAATAGTATCTAGATGGCCGTTAAGCCGTGCTGGATTGTCACCTGTTCTAAATCCATGGGTAGTGGCGTAAGCTAGAACCCTTTCGACACGAGCCCTCACTCTGCTAGCAGTTTCAGTTTTAGTGGTCCATATAGGTGTTAGGATCTGCAATATGTCTTGAGTTGTTACATTGGATACAGGCATTTTCCCTATTACAGGAGACGCGTATTGTTTCAGTGAGCTCTCCCACTGAGCGCGAGATTTAGCATTACTCCACTGCTGTTCAATACGCAGGATATATTCGGCAGCACATTCATCAAACGTTCGGAGATTAGCTCGAGCTGCTGCTTTACTAGCGCTTGCCTTCTTGCGCACATCTACAGGATCATGCCCCGAAGCAATCTGGACCACCATCGCTTTAGCTGCATCTCGTGCATTCTTTAAGCTAATTGCTGGGTAACTACCTAAGCCGATATCTCGAACCTTTTTTACCACGGTTACTCTAAGTATCCAGCTTCTGCTACCGGCTTTTGTAACTTGGAGCTTGAGACCGGAAACCCCTCCAACCGAATGTAGGCCGGGCGCCTTGATATGGCTCACCGCTATTGCGCTTAACTCTATTATTTTCTTTGGCATAACTCATCTACCCATTAACCTACCCATTAATAAGTTTAGCATTATATGGGTTCATGTGGGAATCAATGGGTGCATTTGTGACATATAAGCTTATGATAACGTGTTATACAGTATATATAGCTTTAATAGTGGGTAATCCAGCATAGGTATGGCGGACTCTCTCACCGCCATATAGCTACTTTAAAAGCTCTACAGCCCTTGTTAGCTCTCGTTTCTTACGGGACTGATGAGGA
>ENA-OSJC01002969-OSJC01002969.1-marine-metagenome-genome-assembly--contig:-NODE-2969-length-12427-cov-4.993846_pt1 | contig 12427 bp, 16 predicted proteins | sample MGYA00237885_ERZ534234 | MGnify/ENA primary metagenome ERZ534234 (study PRJEB26413, sample SAMN06343907) | marine metagenome | isolation source: coastal waters | place: Atlantic Ocean: West Antarctic... | reverse complement strand
TCTTAAATGTTTGAAGATAATCAATAGTTTGTATACCATATATCTCATAATATTGTTGAGGGCCACCTATCATTGCTTGAGCCTCACCTACGCGTAACCATTTGAATGGTGATAATGTTTTAGCTGCTGCAAACGTACCTATCTTAGCAATACGATTAATAATGTATGGCATATCAAAGAACTTTACATTCCAACCAGTAATAACATCTGGATAGTTGTTTGTCCAATATTTAAGGAAACTTACAAGTAATGCTTCTTCGCTATTACATTTACGATATTGTACTGGTGCACCTTCAGCAGGTGTATAGTCACCTAAGCCCCATACATGATAGATACTAGACTTACTACTCTTTAATGCAATAGAAATGATAGGATGCTCTGCAACGTCAGGACTTGGGAAGCCATCGTCAGATGCAACCTCTATATCAAGATTAACAATATTAACTAATCGTTTCTTAAACTTTATTTCTTCTGGAAATTTATTTGTAATGAACTGCTGTACAAACCGTTCGTTACCATAGATTTTAGTGCCGGCGGTATTCTTCATACGATCATAGAAATCTTTAGCAGACTTCATATCGTCGAATTCCATAGGCATCAGTGGCGTACCATCCAAGGCTTTCCAGTCTGTTTCTTCCCGCGTAGGTACGTAGAAAGTAGGCTGGAATTTGTACTTGTGTGTTATCGGTTCGCCGTAGTCATTGTATCCTCGATAGAGAATAGAATTACCTAGCTTTGTAACATTGGTATAAAAGCTCATATAATCTCCTGTGATATTATTATTATATCACGAATTTAGATACATGTAAACATTTATTTTTGATTTTGTAAAATTAATGGGTAGACCATTACAGTCTACCCGTTTATTTATATTACCACACCATGTGTGATTTATATCTTAGTTTTTCTAACCTTCTCTCCAGGTCGCACATATCTACTGATTTCGATAGGTACTCTTCGTGAAGATCTATTGAAGGAAACTTGAACCATTTAATTAATCGTTTAATCATGAAGGGTATTTGCTGATACTGCGTAAATCTTGACGATTTAATGCAGCGTATACGGTATAAACTGATTCATTACGATATTCAGTTTCTTGTAACATCCTAGCTATTTCCATATTAGCAGAACGTTGTCTACCTTCTTTTATTGATCGACCAACCCAGGTTAAAGCCCTAAGTATGTTTTTCATTAAGTTGCTGACGTGTGTCATGTTTGGTTTCCTCGCTGTTACCAATGTTAATTTTGCGAGGACGCATTTCTTCTGGGATGACGATCTTCAAGTCTATTGCTAGGACTCCATCCACGAGATTTGCTCCGTGTACTTCTACGTATTCGGACAGCCGGAAGGTGCGTCTAAACTTCTTCGTGGATATACCGCGATGAATGAACTCTCTACCTTTAGTAATATGATCCCCTTTGACTGTAAGTGTACGTTCTTTGACGTCTACTTCCAGTTCGTCTTCACTGAATCCAGCCACAGCAAGTTCAATGAGAAATGCTTCATCACTGATTTTTACTATATTATGTGGAGGGTAGTGATCGTTCGAATGTTTGGTTGTATATTCAAGTTCTTTGAATAAATGATCAAATCCGACGAATGAACTACGGGGGAAGAATGTGTGTATGCCTGTCATTTTTTTCTCCTTTGTGAAAAGCAAGATAGTAATATGCACCGGCGGTTGCCGCATGCACGGGTATTTATACTAGTTATTAACTAATATTTCTTAAATAGTAGCTTTTTTTCCAATATTATATTTAGGACAAAGCTCCCATTGATCTTTTTCTTTAAATGGTATGATCTTAATCTGGCGTAATGGAGCACACTCAAGTGTTTCTCTTTTAACCATGGCCACTAGTCCCCAATCACTTAAGAGTGTTGTGATAGTGTTTCTGCGCTCTAGATCATTTAATTCAAAGTTTGATTTTTTTCCATCTAATAGGAATAGTTCTTTGAAATGGACGATAAAGTATCTTCCTTGTTTATGTAGTATATGACATGATTGGAATAGTTTTTTGTCTCTACGGGATGCAACACCTATTCGTGTAAGTGTCTCTCTCACTTTGAGAAAATCGTCAGGTTCGTTCAGTGTAACTTCTAGCATAGTCGCTGGAGTCCACTCTATATTATTTTGTTCTTCCACCTTTATTCACCTTTATCTTTAACTCTGAAAGCTGTGAAGATGAGAGTAACGGTAAAACTTGGCGAGCCTTTTCATTGCTATAGCCATAATATTCTTTAACCACGTCGATATCATTTTCTAGTTCAGGTTTGTTCCATTTCGAAAAGCGCTTTCGCTTCCTGACTATATTTATAAGAAACGAATATTGTAGCTTGTTATCAAGGTGGTGCTTCATATTCATTTCATTTGCCATCAGAACTGTATCATTAAAGTATGATAGAGATCTATTGACCATATATGGCAGATATGCTTTCTCTGCAATGTCATCAACCATGATATCTTTTTTAGTCATGTTGATTGAGTTAAGGTATTCGAATGGATTCAAAACGATAACTCCGGTCTTTCGCCCCATGATTCATCCATACGTTCGATAAGTAGATCTTGTGTAAGAGTAGTGCTCTCACCTTGTATCATATCTCTACCATCGTAGTATAGCTGAGGGACAGTCTTATGACCAGCAAGCTTTAATAGCTCTTTACCTTTTTGGTCATACATTATGTTGGCTTCAACGTATTGCTGATTCCAACTTGTTAGTTTCTTTTTAAGGATGTCACAGTATCCGCATCTATCTTGAGTGTATAACGTTAGCATTATTCGAACTCCACATTTGCCATTACTTCGGTCATGCATGCGACTATATTCAACTCATGATCTGCAACAAACGCATTCTTGTATTGATAGTCAGCTAGTATCAGCACAAGCTGTGGAATACTAGTTGGTTTAACATTATCAATCATACGATCATAGATGCCACGGAATATAGCAGACGCATCGACGTCAATGTTATTTACCACCCAAGCACGCATTTTCTTGAAATCTTTTTGCTTTAAATGCGATAATAGTTCATTATATTGATTAGAGTCACCTATGTTTACGATGCTCTCATCAAGTTTATTATTGATGCTGCATCTCTGTAGTTCATTAAGAATACGACGCCAATCAGGTGCATGCTTAGATATAACATCAGCAAGAACTTTACTTGTAAAAGATATCTGTTCTTCGTATAATATATTAGCGGCACGATCCATGAATTTGCCACATAGCTGCGCAAGATCCGTTTTAGTTGTATTGAATTCATATACACTACATCGTGAGTGTAATGGTTCGATAATACGGTTCTTGAAGTTACATGTGAGAATAAATCGGCAATTATTAGAGAATTGCTCGATGAACCCACGTAATGCAGGTTGAGTTGATTGTGGATTTAGATAATCGGCTTCGTCGAGTATGATAACTTTCTTGCCACCAGACAGCGATACTGTTGATGCAAACTGTTTTATCTTACCACGAAGAGTGTCGATGTTACCTTCTTCAGAGCCATTGATTATAATGTAATCAACTGCCATCTCGTTACAGAGAGCTTTGGCGACTGTAGTCTTACCAAGGCCAGCTGTACCGGTGAACAACATATTCTGCAATTCACCGGCATCTAGCATATTCTGGAAGGATTGTTTGAGACTATTCGGAAGAATAATATCATGTAGTTTAGCTGGTCGGTACTTTTCGACCCATAAGAATTTATTTCTATTCATTGTGTTCCATTTTCAAGTAGTTTAATAATAATATTATATCATATATGGGAACAAATGTACACTTATTCTTGTGCCATATTTTGTATTTCAGTTTCAGCAAGTGCTACAATTTGTACACATTGATCACGTAGTTGGCCGATAGTCGATAGCTCTTCGCCACGAAAACCACCGCGTTGGGAAACAGTATCAATAACTGCTATAGTACTACGAGATGATCTATTAGCAAGATCTATAATAGGACTTAAAGTATTTGGTGTATCTTCTGAGCTACTAACTCCATCAACTTCAACCACATCGTTAACTGTTTTAATTTTATTTTTCATTTATAACTTCCTTATTTTTCAAGTGCAATCCAGTATTGAATAGGCTTTTCTTTATGTATAAAATTAGAGATATTTTTATTTGATATCTTTACATCGTAATCTCCGGGAACGATCTTAAGGTTACTTATATTGATTACATATTGACCTTCACCTTGGCCTTGACCAGGTACATCAATAGAAAACGTATTAGAAGTAGGATTTTCAGTATCAAAGACCATGAGTACAACTCCGTCTGTGTCTTTACTTTCTACTTTCATGCTAGTATGTCCAAGTGCACTCGCTGCTCGCTTTACCTTGTTCAATGTATCATTATCTAGAGTAAAACTAATTTCAAAGCTTTCCATGTTACCAGCATTTTGTATCATCTTTTCTGTTGGTGAGGTTAGCATTTCAGGATCAGTAAAGAAATACTTTATCTTAGACCGACCAGTTTGATCGCTTATTGTGACCCATTTTTCTTCCATGTCAAGCTTAGGTTGATCAACAAGAGATAATACATTTAAGAACTCATTGAGATCATAGATGCCTACATCTTGATTAAACTCTTCTTCAACAGAGCAAGAAGATAATATATTCTTTGCTTCTGATATAGTAGTAATAGTATTGCCTTTTCTTGCAATAAAATTAGGATTAATAGAACTATAGTTCTTTAATATTTGCATTGTGTTTTCAGATATATTCATACTTATTCCTTTATATATACGTCAATTATACCATGATTTAATCATGTTGTACACCGTTAATTTCATTTTTTATTCGATATTCAATGTCACTTTTAAATTCCTCATGATTAACAAAGTAATCACTTAGCGGTCTTGATGGTGCTAGTGTTAACGGAATTTTTACACCAAAATATTCTTCTAAATCGTTAAGTCCCTGTATTGGATTTTCGTAATTAATAGTTGTAACATAATTAGCATAAGTAGGAAAGATATTATCAATAAGATAATTAGCATAAAGCATTTGATTGATCTGTTCACTAAACCATACTAGCATCTTATTATTTGGATCATACACCATTTTTTTACTAGTAGATGTCCAAGTCTCATAAGACTTAGGAGACAATTGGCCATCATGATATTGAGCATGTTTTACATTGTTTTTAGCTAAAAGAATAATTTGACTAGCTAATGTTGCTAAGTAATCATTTCTTCTTATAAGAATAAGACCAGCATTATTTTCATTGCACATTTCTTTTAACTGATTAGTTTGATTAATTAAAATTCTAAATCCATCATATTTTTCAAGTAGTTTTTTTGTCAATCCTATATGATCTTGAAAATTATCTATTAGGTTCATCTTACGCCGTTGAGGCAGCCAAAATGGTTCACCGTCACAGACTGACTTTCCTGCAGCCGACAATGATGACATCAAAGCATTTGATCCAGTTCGTGGCACAAACCCAACTATAAACTTTTTATTCATTGATGTACTCATATCAAACATTAGTCTTGTACACTGTTAATTACTGCTGTACTAAAGTTTTTTTGCTTACTAAATTCAATCTTATCTTTAAATCGACCATCTAGTATCTCACCTTTATGTGATATAACAAATACATTCGTATCCGAATCAAGAGTATTCAGTATTTTCATTAGATTTTCTACACCATCATGGTCAAGAGAAGAGTCAAATGTCTCATCAAGTACCAATAGGTTTGTAGCCACTGAGTTCTTCATCTTCGCGATCTGACGCCATGCAAAGAGTAATGCCAAGTCAATACGTTGCTTCTCACCTTCAGAGAATGAATCATATGAGAATGAGTCACGATGACGAGATCGTATTGTCTCTACAAATGCTTCATCTAGATTGAAATGTACAAAGAAGTCAAGAGTCTGTAGATACTGATTTACAAGTTTATTAATAATAGGTAGGTATTCTTTGATTACCTTTGTCTTAATACCAGTATCTCTTAGCATCTCATTCATTACATTATTATAAGAATAGTCTTCATTATAGGTTAATCGCTGCTCTGTATAAGTATCTCTTGTTTCTATTAGTTCGACTAGATCATTATTAGCTTTAGCTGTATCAGATGTCTTACCACTTAACTGTGTCATCTCAGTATCACTATCATCCATCTGTCTCTGTAACATAGCAATCGATTTGTTGTTTGCTAGGATCTCTGCGTTACGATCTCTGACATCTTTGGCTCGTAAATCTAATACATGAATAGTATCAGCTATCTTTGTCATTTGTTCGCCTGCTTGATCTATTGCAGACTGTAATTCTTTTGCTTTAGTAGTTGACTCTTTTAGTTTAGTATTACGTACAGACTCAGCTATATCCTGATCACATGTAGGACAATGTGTATTGTCTTCATAGAACTTAGTATCTTTAACCAGAGTATTGATTAGACTTTTAAACTGATGCTGATACTGAGATAGTGATGTCTTTTTATCATGCATCTTATTAAGTTTTTCACTTAAACCATCTTGTAGACCTTCGATAGTAGTAGTATTTTGGAAGTTAACAAGCTGCATATCAGCTATCTGAGCACGATATGTATTGATTTTCTGAGTGATATTCTTTGCACTCTCTTGATTTAATGCACCAATCTCACGTATGTACTTACGCTGTAGATCTATCTTTTCTTTTGTAAACTTTAAGTTATAATCGATATCTTTGAGCTGGTCTCTAAGAACTGTATTACGATCTTTTACGATCGAGTTCATCTTAGAGAATATATTAATGTCCAGAAGATCCTCAATAACGTCACGCCTGTGCTGTGCAGGCAACTGCATGAAAGGAATAAAACTGCTACTGCCGAGAACAACTATTTGGTGGAACGACTTATGGTTCAATTTGACGATATTTTGTTCGAGGATCTTCTGGTACTCTTTGGCATGAGAAGACTGATTCATCATAGAATCGTCCTTCCATATCTCAAAGAGCGACGGCTTGATCCCACGTTTTACTCTAAAGTCTGATTTTCCGATAGTAAATTCTATCTCTACAATGCATTCTTTATTGTTTATCGTGTTCACAAGTTGTGGCTTATTGATGTTACGATGAGGTTTACCAAACAAGGCAAACGACATAGCATCTAATATTGTAGACTTACCTGACCCATTTCCACCAACGATAAGTGTAGATGAGCTACGGTTTAACTCTATTGTAGTAAATTTGTTTCCTGAAGATAAAAAGTTTTTGTATTTCAGTTTAGTAAATATTATCATGCAACTTCTAAGGCCTGTGCTTCTGTTAATAGGTTACGCATATTAGCCTTTAACTTATCTTTGTCAAGGACTGTATCCGTAGCGTCAATGTAACTGTCAAGGAGTTCGCCAGTATCTTCTACAGATATAGCATCATCAGAGACATTTGTACCAAGGAACTCGTCAAAGTTCTCGGCAATCTTTAATTCATGTATAGGTCTATCTTGTATTCTATCAACAAACCTATCAAATGTATACAGATCTTTCTTAGTAATTACAACAATCTTAACAAACTTATTGTCACAATGTGATACATCATAATCATTATAGTCTGTTTCTGTGTCATTGTACACTATTTTATGAAATAAAGTATGATTATTTTGTATGGCTGTTAGCTCACGTGTATCTGTGTCTAGTATATGAAAGAACTTAGGATCATGTGCATCTGACCAGAATAACTCAAGCTGTGTACCTAGATAGGTAATATTGTCTTGTGTTGATTTAGTATGGTAATGACCACTTAGAACACGTTCAAAGCGCGAGAATGGCTCTCTAGCCATACCTCCATGCTGTTGTATGCCTCTCATCATATCAAAACCACCTAATTCAAGATGTGCACCAAGCCAGTCTGCTTTACAGTTGGCTACAAAATCCATCGATTCTTCTTTATTCTCTGGTGTAATCCAAGGTAGTAAGCCCATCTTAAATCCGTTAAAGTCCATAACAGTCGGCTTCATTACGATATTAACTTCGTTCATATAGTGACCAAGTAGTTCTTTTAGTGAATTTAACTCATTTGTATTTTTATAGAATACATCGTGATTACCTGGAATAATATCCATTGTAATACCATACTCTCTTAGTTTGTCAAGAAATGAATGTCTATTACGATTGAGTGCTTTAAAATTAATAAACTTACGATTATCAAAGTAATCGCCAAGATGTACTATATGCTTGATATTGTGGCCAAGAAGATATGGAAACAATGTTTCGTTATAAAACATATCAGCATTATCTAGGAATATTTCAGAAGAATTACGAGTACCACAATGGGTATCATTCAATATACATATTTTCATTAATTTAGAATCTCGCTTAAATCAGAATCGCCTGAGTTAGCTACTGCTCTATTTTTTTGTTTCTTACGTTCTACTTTAGCTATTTCTTTTAATGCAGTATCTTTTACTTTAATTGTATCAATACGACTTTTCAATGTATCAACAAAATGTTGAGCTACATTATTAGCAACTCCACTTGATTCTATATCTGTAAAGTCTTCGATAGTAGACTGCGATATAAATTTCATTTTAATATCTTGTTGTCTTTTTTCTTTTGCTATTCTGCGTAGAAACGCATACCACGATATTTGAGTAAAATACGCAAAGGCATTAGGATTGCCAGTACGTGTGGCTGCTTCGATATTATAATTTTCTATTGCTTTGAGACAGTTTTCAACTGCATCCATCACCATCTCTTCTCGATACGTATATCGTACGAAGTTAGATTTATGAGATAATCCTTCTGCAATCCGAAGGAAACACTTTGCTATATAGTCGGTAACAATTGGAAGTGCTACGCTTTTACTTTTAGCTTCTTTTACTATTGTGCAATAGTCGACTACTGCCCATGAAAATTCTTTATTATTAACATAATGAGGTTTGTCCTTTGGTTTTATTTTAGCCATTTTGGTTCCTAGTGTATCTTGTTGAGTCTATTATAGCACAACGCTAAGGGATTGTAAACATATATTTTTTAATTTATTTTAGTATATACGTCATTTAACTGTTTACAAATACACAGAATCAGTGTATAATTAAAGAGTATATCGTTGAGGAGAGGAGAGTACCTAATTAAGCTTATTTGGATCTATGCTGAATGGAATAACATTTTCAAAGCTATCGTCCGAATCAGCACCTTCTTTGAAATACTGAAATGGATCTTCGGCTTTAATATTATTTTCTTCTGATGCTAAAAGCTGTAAATATTTAGTGTATTGTGTTTTAAGTACCTGACTTGGATGTCCTATCGTAATAATATGATAAGGCATAAGAGAACATAAAGATGAGTTATCATCTTGATATGTCATAAACGGTCTAAACGTAAACCATCTTGTTCCTTGTTCAAAGTTTTCTTGTATAATGATCTTAGCAGCTTTGCGTATAATCATTACTTCTTGTTCATCAATTTCCATATCAGGCCATTGCACAACTTCACACAATAGCTCTTGACCATTGCTTAATACTATTTGTCTTACATCTGGTTTCATTTTAATTCTATCTCATATACTTTATAGTTAAATTTCTGTTTTGAATAGATCTTAATGCGCTCGGCCGAATGCTCTAGTGCGAAGTTCTTTCGACCTAACCAGTGCAAATCATCGGCGATATCATATAGTTTGGCCTCACGGCCGTCGTCACTCTTTCTTAGGCTTCTACCTATACTCTGTAATACTCGAATCTGCGATTTAGAAGGAGATGCAAATATTATATTATGCAGGTTACGTATATTTATACCCGTACTAAACGTGCCCATACTTGCTACAATAATCGAATTTGTTTGTGTTTCAACAATACCTCGAATAGCTTCTCTATCACTTGTAGCGGTTTCACCACTCACATAAAATACTTTTCTACCTTCCTCGGCTTCGTCTCTTATCATATCAAATAAGACTTTACCATGTTTCTCTACAAACTGAAATAGAACTAATGTATTGCCGGTCTGAGTAGTAGCAAGATTTCTTATGAACTTGTTTCTACTTTCATTACGTACAATAAGATCTATCTCTTGTTGATATGTCTGTACACCACGATTCTTACGTATCTCTTCTGAGTACTTAAGTTTGATAACGCTAATGTTTAGCTTAGCAAGTGTATCATTGTCCTGTAGTTTCTTTGTTGTTGTTACATTATATATCTTACCAAACAAGCCTTGTAATACTAGCTCGTGTGTAGTTGTACCATCTAATGTACCGGTTGTACCCCATCGATATTCAGCTTCACGTGACTTATTCATTATCGAGTTAAGAGATTTTGATTGGAAGCCATGTGCCTCATCGCCGATAATGCAACCAAACTGTTCAAACCATTTACCAGGTAACTTGTATATAGACTGCCAGGTTGATATAACTGTTCCGGCATTTGTCATTTTTTCTTTACCAGAATATATCTTATGACATCCATTTTCTACAAGCATGCCATAGTCTTTGAAATCAGCATACATCTGATCAACTAACGATGTAGTCGGTACAATAATAAGAACTTTCTGTATGCCACTGGACAACATTGAAAGATAGTATTTTATTAGAACATATATTATAAGTGATTTGCCTGAACCTGTCGGGCTAACTAATACAGATCTTTTATTATGTAAGGCATGACATATGCCATTGAACTGATAATCTCGTATCTCAATTGGTTTGCCTCGAGATCTTATCTCAAGACCTTCGATGAAATCCATTATTGCTTTTGGATCTATATCATCTTTATCATCTGGAGAACCATAGTTATTCTCATCAGACATTTCTATCTCATAGTTACGTTTAGTACAGAAATCTTCTATGAATGGATATAAGCCTACATGAATCTCATTAGACTGAACGTTAAATAATCGTATCTTGCCGTCCCATACTTTATTACGAAATGCCGGCATGTATTTGTAACCAGGCACAAAGAACGAGAAGAAATCACTCAATTCTTGACCAATACCAAAATCACATCCCACATGCATAATGCTGTGGTTCTTCTTCTCAAGTACTATTTTATCCATATAGTATATATAGTGTTTACAAAGCATCATAAACGTGGTATAATAGTAGTATGAAATTAAACTTAGAAACAATACTAGAAATGTGGAAAGAAGATAGTCAAATATCTAATACCTCACTAGACGAAGTATCACGTGTAACACCAATGCTGCATGCTAAATATCTTGAATTAAGATCTACTTCTAAACTTCAGCTTAAACGTATGGAAATGCAACAGAAGATTCTGCTTAAAGAGAAGTGGCTATATTATAATGGTAAGATGACTCAAGAACAAATAGCAGAATATGGCTGGGAGTTTGACCCGTTCAATGGTTTAAAAGTTCTTAAAGGTGAGATGGAACACTACTATGATTCTGATATTGATATACAAAAATCTGAAGAAAAGATAGTATATTGGAAAACTATTGTAGAGACATTAGAAGAGATAGTAACTAATCTTAACTGGCGTCATCAGACAATAGGTAACATGATACGATGGCGAATGTTTGAAGCTGGTTCTTAAGTAAAACTAAATGATGTAAATCTAAATGTCATTGGAAACGATACATATTGCAATGTACCAGGTGTTGAAGCAAATTCTATATCACCAATAAAGGTAGGGAATGCACTCTTATATGTAATAGTTCTTGCTAACACGTTTCCACTCGTAAGTATTAATAAACTTATATCATATTCTGTTTGGTCTTTTGAATCTGTAGCAATACTTGTAGGCCTTTGCATATTTTTATATACAGTATCCTCTAACCAAGTTCTCATCTCTTGATATATTTCCATTTTTTCATCAAGCATAACTAAGCAGTTAAGTTCAGTATAATCTATTTTATCGCCAGGAAATGCAGCATCTACTCCGCGGAATGGCAGCATTGCTGGAGCTAAGTTAATACTTGGATGGTTAACACTCTGAGCAAAGAATTCCAAGTTAGGAAATCTTACTCTATTCACCACTAGCTTATAACCCGTAGGCTGTAGAAAACTAGGTGGCTGTAATGTGGATGTAGTTGTTGCCATGAGAACTCTCTATTGATATAACCTATTTATACGTTTAAGAATATAAAAATAAAAAAAAGGGAGAGCCGAAGCTCTCCCAGTTTATTACCGAAGTAATGTGGCTTATGCCATTATGTTGTCAACTCTGAAGATACGGTAGTATTGGTTAGTTTTAACCGCTGCTAGACCGTTTGCAGGTGTTGCGCCAACGAATGGATTAGATACCATGCCGTAACGAGTTTTGAACCCGATTTTTGGCTGGAAGTTATCTTCGCCAACAGCACGAACCATAGTTAATGGTACGTATGGACAATAGAATACACCAGCGTCATAAGGGTTAGTACCTTTATAGCCAACGTTACAGTAATCAGTAGCTGAATACGGATCGATGTATACTTTAGTACGTCCATTAAGAACACCAGCGAATGTGTTTCCTGTGTCATCAACGTTCAAGCTTGTTGACAATGCTGGAGAATAATCC
>ENA-OSJC01002967-OSJC01002967.1-marine-metagenome-genome-assembly--contig:-NODE-2967-length-12428-cov-4.133107_pt1 | contig 12428 bp, 10 predicted proteins | sample MGYA00237885_ERZ534234 | MGnify/ENA primary metagenome ERZ534234 (study PRJEB26413, sample SAMN06343907) | marine metagenome | isolation source: coastal waters | place: Atlantic Ocean: West Antarctic... | reverse complement strand
CAGGCAGTAATTGCCCAGTTGCCCGCTATGTATGACGAGCCGTTTGCCGATTCGTCGCAAATCCCTACGCACTTGGTGTGCCGCGCTGCACGCCAGCATGTTACTGTGGCCTTGTCAGGCGATGCGGGCGACGAGCTATTTGGCGGCTATAACCGCTACTTTTGGGGACCTCGCATCTGGGCTAAATTGGCTTGGCTGCCCTACTCGGTGAGGCAGTCGCTGGGCACGGCCATTAGCGCCATGCCGGTTGCAGGTTGGGATGCCTTGAGTCGTCCGGTCAATGCCTTGCTGCCGGGTGACAAGGGAGTTGCACAGGCCGGTGACAAGGCCCACAAGCTGGCGGCCCGCCTTCGCGGTGTGCGGAACTTGGACGATTTGTACTTGAGTCTGGTATCGGAGTGGCAAGATCCAGCGCATGTGGTGCGCGGTGACAATAGTTGCACTGTTGTTGAGCCGAGCAGCCTACTGGCGGACCCGCTGCCTGACGGTGATTTGACCAACGTAGCCAACAGCCCGTTGAGCATGATGTACCGTGACAGTATGACCTACTTGCCCGATGACATTTTGTGTAAGGTTGACCGGGCGGCCATGGCTATCAACCTAGAAACGCGCGCGCCCTTTCTGGACCACCGCGTAGCCGAGCTGGCTTGGCGGCTGCCGTTACACATGAAGATTCGCAGTGGGCACGGTAAGTGGGCGCTGCGCCAAGTGCTATACAAACATGTGCCGCGCGAGTTAATTGATCGGCCCAAGGCAGGCTTTGGCGTTCCAATCGGCCAGTGGCTGTGTGGGCCTCTTCGACCCTGGGCTGAATGCCTGTTGGACCAAAATAGATTAAATATCGAGGGCTATTTTCACCCTAAACCAATTCGCAAAAAATGGGCTGAGCACTTGGCTGGCCAGCGCGATCATACTGCCAGCCTCTGGGCTGTACTAATGTTTCAGGCTTGGCTGCAACAGCAATGAAAATTTCACAGTTATATTTAATTACTTCTTCAAAAGCCCTCTTGATCCGATTGATGGTAGCCCATCTCATCGGAACAATCTTTGCTTATACAGTCTATCTAAAGTTTACATCGCTTGGTGATGGCTATCTGCCACAAAACTTTGCAGGATTTAACGGAGATTTCGATAGAACCTTATTGGTGCATAGCATTTATGGCTACTTGGGCGTTGTTCTTCCTGGTTTTCTAGTGCCAATGGTGCTTGGCCTAGTTGTGGCCATTTTAATCTGGAATGCTTTTCGAGATGTCTACACGCACGTTAATCGTAAGCTCTTCTGGGCCTGTAATTTATTTCCACATTTTTTATTTTATTCTGGGTATTCATCTAAAGAACAGATCGTAATTATTTGCGGAATTATTGTAATTAATTTTGCAGCTAAACGTTCGTTTGCCGCTAGCAGATTAACCATCAACCTGATTTTTGTTTTTATCGCACTGTGGTTTATATTTATTCTTAGGCTAAACTATTTTGTGATCTATTTAACAATATTTATAACCGCATTTTTTTCTCCTTGGCTGCATAAAATAAGAAGATTCTCAGTTGGGGTGTGGGTACTCGCCTTCATTCTCGCGATCGTGGGGCTAACGTTTATCCTATCTTTTGATGTAAAATTTTTCAGTGAAGATGTTGTTCTTTTTATGAAAAAAGTTGAAAACATGTTTTTGGCTTATACTGCTGGTTCCAATCGAACCAATATCCAGTGGAACGACATATCTGATTTTATGTACAATTCACTGTGGGGGATCCCGCAAGGGTTTATAGGTCCCACTTTAATTGAAATTATTTCAAAACCAATACAATCCCCTGCTTTTCTAGAGGGTGTGGTTTATTTGTATATATTATGCTATTTGCATGTTAGATTATTTCAACTTGCCAGCGCGTCTAGAATGCTAAGGGTGTATATTTTTCCATATTTATTCGTGGCGTTGGTTATTGTATTTGTTAGTTATCCGTACCTTATTTTTAACCCTGGGTCGGCGGTGAGGTATAAGCAAAACATGCATCCAATATTGATTTTCTATCCACTGCTAATTTTGACATATACTAGAGCTAATAATTTAATGAAGACCAATACAAAAAAAATGACTAATGAGTGTTGATATTTCAAGCATGGCTGGAAGCGAAACTCATATGAACCGCAAGCTATTGTTTGTCGTTAATGTGGATTGGTTCTTTTTGTCACACCGTTTGCCCATAGCACTGGAAGCTATACGACAAGGCTATGAAGTGCACATTGCCACTGCACTGACTGACAAACTCACGGTAATGCAAAACCATGGTTTGGTGGTACATCCTTTGTCTCTAGATCGAAGTAGCGCGGGATTGTTGGCAACAGGGAAGACGATGTGGCAGATTTTACGCGTATATAAACTCGTAAAACCTGACGTGGTTCACTTGGTGACAATCAAACCAGTATTGCTTGGGGGGCTGGCGGCCCGTTTGGCACGCGTACCCGCGGTGGTGTCAGCTGTCTCTGGCCTAGGTTTCGTGTTTGTGGCTAAGGGCGTTAAGGCGTCTATTAGGCGCTGGCTGGTGGGCAGCCTGTACGGTTTGGCACTGGGTCACCGCAATCTGAGGGTGATTTTTCAAAATCCTGATGACCTAACTTGCTTGTCAAGGCTTGGACTTTTTCCATACAGAAATATATCCTTGATTCGTGGGTCTGGCGTGGACCTGTCTCAGTACTGTGTAATGCCGTTGCCGACCGGTGTCCCGGTGGTTATGCTCGCGGCGCGCCTGTTGGCTGACAAGGGAGTGCGAGAATTTGTTCAATCTGCCAAAATACTTCGCCAGCGTGGGTTATTAGCACAAGATGTCCGGTTTGTCATAGTGGGTAAGCCCGATCTGGCTAACCCGGCTAGCCTGCGCCCAGATGAATTGGCACAATGGACCGAGGAAGGTGTAGTCGAGTTGTGGGGCTACCGTACAGACATGTCGCAAGTGATTGCAGCTGCGCATATAGTGGTTCTGCCGTCTTATTATGGCGAAGGGCTACCAAAAGTATTGATTGAGGCCGCAGCAAGCGGTCGAGTGGTGGTTACTACCGATCATCCCGGTTGTCGTGATGCAATTGACTCGGGCGTTACGGGTGTCTTGGTGCCTATACGGGATGCGGTAGCGCTGGCCGATGCGATACAAGAACTGTTAAGCGATCCTGTTCGATGCCTTGTTATGGGCCAAGCAGGGCGCGAACTGGCCGAGTCTGTATTCGATGTGCGGGAGGTTGTGGCAGCTCATTTACAGATTTACCAAGAATTGATGAAAATGAAGAAAGTTTTATTTGTTGTAAATAGCGCTGCCTTTTTTGTTTCACATCGCTTGCCAATCGCTCAGCAGTTAATTGAAGAAGGGTTTGAAGTACATTTAGCTACTTCAGGGGAGAGGTTACCAATATTTGATGAAATGGGCTTGAACTTTCATAAGCTCGAATTTTCTCGTAAAGGAACGCGTCCATTAAGAGAGTTTATGGTCATTTGGCAATTATATAAATTGTTTACTGGCTTGCAACCAGATGTTGTTCACATGGTTACTATCAAACCGTATTTGTATGGTGGGATTGCATCCAAAATGGCAAAAGTGCCCGCTGTTGTGTCAGCTGTTTCCGGTCTTGGAGTTGTTTTTATAGCTACGGGACTCAAGGCAAAGTTGTTAAGAGTAGTGCTGTATCCATTGTATAAATTTGCTTTCAGTCATAAAAACCAATTCGTCATTTTTCAAAATAGTGATGATGCTGATTTTTTGGTCAACTGGGTGGCTATGCATCCTTCAAAGGTTCGTTTAATTCGTGGTTCTGGCGTGGATTTAAACGTTTATCAATATAGTGCTGAGCCTATAGAAAAGCTTGTTATTACCTTTGTCGCGAGATTATTGGTAGATAAAGGCATAAGAGAATTTATTGATGCTTCTCAAATTATTCATAGTAACGGAATAGAGGTTGATTTTTGGGTTGTGGGTGATTTAGATGAAGGAAATCCTGCCTCCATTACCAAGGAAGAGATGGCGTCATGGAAGAAATTTCCAAATGTTAAAATAATCGGGTTTCAGAATAATGTTGCTGATTTATACAGTAAATCGAATATAGCTTGCTTACCCTCTTATAGAGAGGGGTTGCCAAAGTCTTTGATTGAGGCTGCGGCTTGCGGAAGGGCGGTGGTAACAACAGACGTGCCTGGATGTCGTGATGCTATTGAGTCTAATGAAACGGGCATGCTAGTGCCTATTAAAAATGCCGTAGCATTAGCTGATGCGATTGAGTATCTAATTGAGAATCCCGATGTGCGAACAAGAATGGGTACCGCAGGTCGAGCTTTAGCTGAGAAAGAGTTCGCCATTGAAAAAATAGTGGCTGAGCATATGAAAATCTATCGGAAGCTTCTAGATCAAGCAGAGTTGCAGAGAAGATTTTTGTAACAGGTGCCACCGGTTTCGTGGGTAAAGCTTTAATTGAGAATTTATTGTCCGAGCCTTGTGAAGTTAAGGCGCTTGTTCGTCAGTCTTTTATGGCATTGCCCTTAGCTGTTGAGCAGGTAGTCATGGGCGATTTGGCGTTGAGTGATTCTTCTGGTTTTTTGAGAGAGACTTTTAAGGGTGTTGAGGTTGTAGTCCATACTGCTGCTCGCGTTCATGTAATGAATGATGCTTCTTCTAATCCTTTGACTGAATTTAGAAAAGTAAATCGTGATGCAACTTTGGTTCTGGCACGTTTGGCGGCTGAATCTGGGGTTAAGCGTTTTGTTTTCTTGAATTCGATTAAAGTGAATGATGAAATGACTAGACCTGGTCATCCTTTTACACCGGATGATGTACATGTTCCTGATGATCCTTATGGTTTGTCTAAGTATGAGGCCCAGCAAGGCTTATTAACTTTGGCACAAGAAACAGATATGGAAGTGGTGATTATTCACCCTCCATTAGTGTATGGGCCAGGGGTCAAAGCTAATTTTTCTTCTATGATGAAGTGGATGAGTAAACCTATGCCTTTCCCGTTTGGTGCTATTCATAATCAACGTTCTTTAGTCGCATTGGATAATTTGGTGAGTTTTATTAGTTTGAGTGTCGACCGAGAAAAATCATCGAAAGCGTCGAGCCGGGTGTTTTTTTGATTTCCGGCGGTCAAGATGTTTCCACTATGTAATTACTCAAAAAGGTTGGACAAGCTCTTAATTTCCTATCCCTTTTGGGTATAAAAGCCTGTCTAGTTCCAGTTCCGGTTTCTATAATAACGTTTTTTGCTAAGCTTTTGGGTAAAGGAGATATAGCTAATCGTTTGGTTCTTTGCAGGTGATTCATTAGGTTGGACACAGGTGATTAACAACTCACCAAAATTTCTAAAGAGACTTAAAGATAGAGATTTAACCTCGAATAGGGTTAGTGTATATATTAAGGTTGTGACTTTTCATGAAAAGATTGGTTGATTTAATCCAAGGAGTGATAGGGCTAGCTCTAAATTAATCAATGCTATTAAAAGTAATCATGTTAGTAATATCGAAATATTGCCACCAGTAAAGCGTGAAAAACTTTTTAAATATTACAAAGATGCGGACATTCTATTTTTGCATTTAAATGACATTCCTGCCTTTCGGCGAGTATTGCCATCTAAAATATTTGAATATACCACTCTAAAGAGGTCTATAGTTGCAAGATTAAGCGGATACTTTGCCAAATTTTTAGTAGATAATGTGCCGTATGTCACTATATTTAATTCGGGAGATGTTGATGGTTGTGTGGATGCTATTAAAAAAAGCAGAAAGTTTAGAAATAAAAGATAAAAATATTCTCGTGAGAAATTTATGAACAAAATGGCGAAACATATTTTTTTATTTTTATGAAAAATATTCTTATATCTGGAGCTACTGGATTTATTGGACAGAGGCTTGTTGGAGCATTGGATGCTAATATTAGAGTATTATCTCGTGAAAAACAACCTGATTATGAGACTGTAGTTTGTGATTTTGAAAAAGAAGACATTCCGAAATCTGCATTAGAGTTAATAGATACAGTTTTTCATATAGCTGGATTTGCTCATGATATGCGTAACGCTGGCGAAATTGAAGAACTTTATCACAAAGTAAATGTAAATGCCACAATTCAATTGGCTGAACTTGCAGTGGAGTCTGGTGTTAAAAAGTTTATATTTATTAGTAGTGTTAAGGCAGGTGGAAGCCCTACTTTTGGGGTATGTGCAAGTGAAAAAGACCAAGGTGATCCAGAAGGAATTTATGGAAAGACCAAGCGAGAAGCAGAATTAAAGTTATTGAAAATCGGTAAAGAGTCAGGCATGCACGTATCTATTATTCGCCCATCATTAGTTTATGGTCCGAACGTTAAGGGTAATTTACAATTAATGTTGTCAAGCATTAAGAATGGTTGGTTCCCGCCTTTACCTGAAACTGGTAATAAAAGATCAATGATTCATGTGGATGATTTAGTTCGAGCAATTTTACTAGTTGCTGAAGATGATCGTGCTATTGGCGAAATATTTATTGCGACAGACGGCACTCCACATTCTTCTCGTGATATTTATAATGCTATGTGCAATGTATTGGGTAAGTCAATTCCAAAGTGGAGCGTTCCAAAGTTTTTATTTGATATGGTATCCTTGATAAGTTCGCGTATTAAATATAAAGTTAATAAACTACTTGGTGATGAGTGTTATTTTTCTCAAAAGTTAGAAAAACTGGGGTTCAAAGCGCAAAAAACATTAAAGGATATGAATGAAACGGATTTTTGATTTATTACTGGGTGTTGTAATCTTGGCTCTGTTAGTAATCCCTATGCTATTAATTTTAATCACTGTACGTCTATCATCTAAGGGTTCTGCTTTATATTGGTCAAATAGAATTGGTAGGAATAATGAAATTTTCAAGATGCCTAAGTTTAGATCAATGCTGATTGGCGCCCCAGATATAGCAACACATTTGTTGAATACTCCAGATTCTTATTTATCACCGATTGGCAGTTTTTTACGCTCAACTAGTCTAGATGAATTTCCTCAATTATTCTCAGTTTTAAAAGGTGATATGAGTTTCATAGGTCCGCGACCAGCACTTCATAATCAAGATGATTTGATTGCTCTGCGCACTAAAAAAGGTGTGGATAAATTATTACCCGGTATTACAGGCTGGGCACAGGTTAATGGACGAGATAAATTGTCAATTCCTGATAAAGTTGCACTGGATGTAGAATATCTAAATCGCCAATCTTTTTGGTTTGATATGAAAATTTTATGGATGACTTTCTTAAAGGTTATGAAAAGCGATGGAGTGAGTCACTAGTAAAGATGGTGATTGTGTTAAATTAGGTTGTTAGCTTTTTTGTAGTCAATTAATAATCAGCCAGTTATTATCATTCCAACTTTGGAGGTATCCAACGGTAAATAATGTAGAGGTTATCGGATTAATTGAGTTTATAGATCGATTAACGATTAATAGGGATTAGTTAACAATGATAAATAGAGTGATAAATCTTTCAAGAATCAATAAACAGCTAATTATGTTGTTGGTTGATTCTGTATTGCTTGTAACGATATTATTGGCATCATTCTCGATTCGTTTAGGTTATTGGTATTTTCCAGAAAATAATTTAATTTGGGTAATATTTGGCACGCCGATTCTTGCTATTCCTATCTTCGTAAGATTTGGCATATATCGGGTGGTAACTCGTTATATTAGCTTCAAGGCATTGTGGTCTGTGACGCAGGCAGTATCACTATATGCTTTAATATGGGGTGTGATTGGGTTCATGATGGCAATGGAGGGGATTCCGCGTTCAGTAATATTGATTAATTGGATGTTGTCTTTATTGGCCATTGGCGGGCTTAGGATTGTTGCGCGTGCTGCGTTTGGTGGTAGAGATGATGATAATAAAAAGCGAGTATTGGTGTATGGTGCAGGTGATGCAGGAGTGCAGTTGGTTTCAGCACTTGAACACTCCGGTGAATATCGTCCAGTTGGATTGATTGATGACTCTAAAGAGTTACAGGGTAATCAAATTAGAGGGTTAACTGTTTACTCTATAAAGGCTATTGACAAGGTGATTAATAAGCTTAAAGTGGATGAGGTGTTAATTGCTATGCCGAGCGCCTCTCGCGCTCGGCGTCATGCTATTATTGATACTTTAGAACCTTACCCAGTATTTGTGCGTATGCTGCCTGGTGTGTCAGAGTTGGCGCAAGGCAAGGTAAGTATTGATGATTTGCGTGAAGTGAGTATTAAAGACTTGCTTGGACGTAAGTCGGTAGAAGCTAATAAAGATTTATTAGGTAAAAATATTACCAATAAGGTTGTGATAGTAACGGGCGCTGGAGGCTCGATTGGATCAGAGTTGTGCAGGCAAATTGTCTTTTTAAAACCTCAAGCGTTAATTTTGTATGAGATGAGTGAGCTGGCGCTTTACACGATTGAAAAAGAATTGTCTAATATCGGTATTCATCCAATGAATATTTATCCAATATTGGGTAGTGTTAATAACAAAAATCGACTAAGCAATGTGTTGAAACGCTTTGATGTAGACACTATCTATCATGCAGCAGCGTATAAGCATGTGCCAATGGTGGAATTTAATAATATTGAAGGAATAAATAACAATATATTTGGCACTCTAAATTGCGCACAAGCCGCGATTGATGTCGGTGTAGAGACTTTTGTACTGATATCAACCGATAAAGCAGTACGTCCAACCAACACCATGGGTGCGACTAAGCGCGGTGCAGAGTTGGTGTTGCAAGCCTTGTCAGCCAAGCAGAACGTTACAAAGTTTAGTATGGTGCGTTTTGGCAATGTGCTTGGCTCTAGTGGCTCTGTTATTCCACTATTTAAACAACAGATTAAAGCCGGTGGACCAGTAACAGTAACTGATCAAAATATCATTCGTTATTTTATGACAATAGATGAAGCGGTGGAGCTGGTGATTCAAGCTGGTGCTATGGGTACAGGTGGCGATGTATTTGTATTAGACATGGGTGATCTAGTGCGAATTCAAGATTTAGCCGAGAAGATGATTAACCTAAGTGGGCTAAAGGTAAAAGATGAGTCAAATCCTGATGGGGATATTGAGATTAAATATACCGGTTTGCGAGCTGGTGAGAAGCTATATGAAGAGCTACTGATTGGTGATAATGTGAGTAAGACAGATAATCCACTGATTATGCGTGCACAAGAAGATATGATAGTTTGGGATGAGCTAAAGCCAGTGTTAGATGAGCTAAGTGATGCGATTGATAGTGATGATTACGAGAGACTACGTAAACTTTTAATTCAAATAGTGCCAGGTTTTAAGCCACAGTGTGAGATTAGTGATATTTTGTATAAGGATAAATGATAATAATATTAGTAACTACTCATTAAAATCTTTAAAGCGTGTAGAGAGTCTGACTGTAGTATTTCTTTTCATAAGGTAGATGTTTTATGCATGGGCTTGTTAAAGATGGTTTAGAAATTGTTAATCAATTAGCCACTGGTTTTTCAAGAAAGGTCAAATCTATTTAAATAGTTATATTATTAATAATTTAGCAAGATTCTTTAGGAAAGCACACCTTACCAAACTCTATTTAATTTAATTTTGCATAAAGCGGTAAATTAGCAAACAATAAGTTCGCAGTATGGGCTTATTGCTATGTGATTCCATGTTGTTTTGCAAAGTGGTTTGTAGCTTTAACGTATCCCTCTACACTGCCACAATCAAAGCGCTTACCCTTAAACTTATAGGCGATCACTTTGCCTTTTTTAGTTTGGGAAAGCAGTGCGTCTGTAATTTGAATTTCACCACCTTTACCTGGCTTTGTCTTTCGAAGAATATCAAAAATATCGGGTGTTAGAATGTAACGCCCAATGATTGCCATATTTGTGGAGGCATCTTTTGGTTCAGGCTTTTCAACCATGTCAGTCACTCGATAGGTGTCATCTGTACCATCAACAAGATTTCCAGTAATAATGCCATATTTATTGGTCTGATTCATTGGCACCTCTTCTATTGCCACTACTGAACATTGGTATTTGTTAAACACATCTATCATTTGCCTGAGGACGCCTTGGTCTTCGTTGTTAGTACATAAATCATCCGCCAATACAACTGCAAATGGCTCATGACCAATCAAGGGTTCTCCCGTGAGAATGGCATGTCCCAATCCAAGCATTTTCCTTTGTCGTACATAGGTAAAGGTAGATTGCTCGATGACGTTTTGGATTTCTTTTAAATAATGTTCTTGTGGGGTGTTAGCAAGTTGGGATTCGAGTTCGAATGCATTATCGAAATGATCTTCAATGGAACGCTTTCCCCGCCCAGTAACAATTGCCATATTATTTATGCTTGCGGCTAAAGCCTCTTCTACACCATATTGCAGTAAAGGCTTGGTGAGAATAGGTAGCATCTCTTTGGGTATTGCTTTTGTTGCTGGTAAGAAACGAGTGCCATAACCTGCAGCTGGAAAAAGACATTTGCAGACTAATGTTGAGTTATTAATTTTTAATGTAGAGTGCATAGAGCATGAATGGTTAATGTTGAATTTCGAAAATAATATTATAATATTTATCTAATGTTGCCTGATATCAATTTATCATTCAGCATTTTCAGCTTTTGAGTCAGGATTTTTTTGCCCGATTCAACGCCAGGTTGGTTGTAAGTATTAATATTGAGTAAGTCACCTACCAATTAGGTTAAAAGTTCGAAGTAGTATATTAGTTGACCCATACTAAATGCATTTGTATTGTACCCTAGAAGAAAATGTTATCCCATGTCTAGAATTCTCAATGGAATTCCAATCCAACAAACTCATTTACCAAAAAGAATACACTAAACGACAACAGATAATTTACGTTCTTATTCAATATCTCCATGATCAAGAAGGGTGGGGTAACCAAAAGATATCACAATGGTTGAACCAGAGTGGAGTAAAGACCCATACTGGGAAAAACTGGTTTAGTTTATCTGTAATCTCAGTTGTAAAGATAAAACATGAAAGAGATGTAATGAAAGATCAGATAAGGAATCAACATTTCCCAAGTAAGGTCTCAAAGTTTGAGGTTAATTACTGTTTTTTTTTTTGATTGAATAGAATCTACAATATGTCAATAGTTTAAAATTAACTAAAGTTTTTCACTAATTATTAAAACATATTATGAATTGTAGACATTGCAAGACCAAACTTCTGTTTTCATTTATTGACCTTAATAGCGCCCCACCTTCAAATTCTTTTTTGAATAAGAAAAATATGAGTGAAGCAGAAAAATGGTATCCACTTCATGTATTGGTTTGTAACTCTTGTTGGCTTGTCCAGACAGAAGACTTCGTCCAAGCTGATGAGATCTTTTCTCCAGAATATGCTTATTTCAGTTCATTTTCATCATCATTTTTACTTCATGCGAAGCATTATGTTGAAGATATGACTTCTCAATTTTTATTAGACAAGAACAGTACAGTAGTTGAAGTGGCGGCTAATGATGGCTACCTTCTTCAATATGTAAAAGATAGAGGAATTCCGTGTTATGGAATTGAGCCAACTAGGAGTACAGCAAATGCAGCTCGAGAAAAAGGAATTAATATAGTAGAGGAATTTTTTGGGGAAAGATTGGCAGACGAGTTAGTAAAAAATGACCGTCAGGCAGATCTTACTGTTGCAAACAACGTTTTAGCCCATGTGCCTGATATTAATGATTTCGTTAGTGGGTTTGCAAAAATTCTAAAAGAAGATGGTGTTGCAACATTTGAGAATCCACACTTGCTTAAGCTTGTAGAGCAAAAACAGTTTGACACTATCTACCATGAGCATTACTCATATCTCTCAGTGAGTTCAGTTATTGAGGTATTTAAAACAAATGGCTTAACTTTATTTGATGTTGAAGAATTGCCAATTCATGGGGGAAGCATAAGATACTATGCTCAAAGGTCTGATACAGGAAAAAAATTAATTAGTGATAACGTAAAATATTTTCAAGAAAAAGAAAATAATGCAGGCATGAATCATATTGATTTTTATCAAGGTTTTCAGGCTGAAGCTGAACTTATAAAAATAAATTTTTTAGCTTTTTTAATTGATCAGAAGTTAAAGGAAAAAACTGTTGTCGCTTATGGAGCTGCAGCCAAGGGGAGTACAATGTTAAATTTTTGCGGGGTAAGGCAAGATTTATTAAAATTTGTAGTTGATAAAAACCCTGCAAAACAGGATATGCATATGCCAGGTAGTCGAATTCCAATTAGGGCAGAAAAAAGTATAAGAGATTTTAAGCCAGATTATATTGTCATTCTTCCATGGAACCTAAAACAAGAGATAATGAGCCAATTAGATTATATTAGGCAATGGGGTGGAAAATTTGTTATAACTACTCCTGAAATGGAAATTTTATGAAGTGATAACTGTTTTAGACTGCACCTTCAGAGATTGTGGTTATTATAGTAGATTGGATTTTAGTGCCTCATTGGCACAAAAA
>ENA-OSJC01002966-OSJC01002966.1-marine-metagenome-genome-assembly--contig:-NODE-2966-length-12431-cov-3.627894_pt1 | contig 12431 bp, 10 predicted proteins | sample MGYA00237885_ERZ534234 | MGnify/ENA primary metagenome ERZ534234 (study PRJEB26413, sample SAMN06343907) | marine metagenome | isolation source: coastal waters | place: Atlantic Ocean: West Antarctic... | reverse complement strand
CGACGGCAGCGTTTCGATCTTCTCCCCGCAGAACACGCCGGCATTTCCAGGGAAGTGTCGCGCCCCACCGATCATGCCTGCAGACTCCGTCGTCCCCTTGTCCTCGGACTGCAAACTCCCCACCACGTCACGCACCTCGCTCCCAAGGTGCCACACCCCGACGTAGCCATTCGAAGCATTAAACACCGCCTTGCCGCTCGATTCGCCCGGGGCACCAGCCTTGCCCCAATGAATCTTGAGTTCCTGCTGTTCGTTCCCCCGAATCAAGGGGATTTTTACCCAGATGCTGGCCACCCCGGCTTCGGCATCCCACTGCTCGATCTCGAATGAGAGTGGCTTCCCAGCGGCGGAAAACCGGATGTCATTTCCATCGGCCGCTACCCCGGAAAAGGGAAAGTGATCGCGGTGCAAGCGGACAAGCAAAGGGAAGTCGATCAGCGAGGCTGAGGCCGGAAGGTCCGCGCCCTCGGGCGTGGTCAGGATGTAGATCGATCCTGAATTCTTCCAATCGTCGTATTGTGCCGAAGCATTGCTCCAAGAGAGGAGAAGCACCGCAACTCCCCACATCATGTTGCGTATGCGGGATGAGCTTGATTTGAAACTTTTCATGGTTTGTCTTGAGATGGGATGGCGCGGAAAGCGGGAGCCTTCGACGCCTCCATTGAAACGTATCTACCCGGGCCTTGGTATCACGAATCACGGAAATACTTTCAACGATCGCACCGGCCCGATGGGGTGAGCTTTTGCGGCCGATCTTTCCGGGAGAACGATTGCTCACCCGAGTTCCAGGACGCCCGCTGCGATCTCAGCTTCCTTACCGGGTTCGGTGCGGATGAAGAGTTCCTGCAGGCCCTTGGCGGACTGCGTGACGGCCTTCAATCCTCCCGCAACCGTCCGTTGAATCCGGATCGCTCCGGTCCTGCTACTTCTTGCGAGTGACTTGCCACCGTAGGAGTATCCGATAATCACTCCCACGACCCCATCCATGGCCTCGATTCGGCGAATCAAGACACGGCACTCCTTAGAGGTGCTTTGATGGCGTCCGCGTGAAGGCATAAGGTGGGGTGACCCTCGCACCGCGGCACCTCTAACACAAGGAAGGTCTCTCAATGACCTGTCCGGGATGACGCCTGCTTAAGCGGATTGCCGATGGAAGGAGCCCGGGCTCAAATGCTCGGCCACGTGTCGGCGACTTGGTATCCTACGGGCCACGGATCGTCCGGGTCGAGCATGAGTTGATGCGTTCCCGTGATCCACGCCCGACCCGTAACGGTCGGCATAATTGCCTTGGTCTCCCCGAGGGAAACCAGCGAATCAATTCCGCAGACAAATTCGGACCCGATGATCGAGCGCGCCCGGTATTTGTCCCCAACCTGCATCCGGCCCTGGGCATGCAGCACCGCCATTCGCGCCGAACACCCGGTGCCGGTCGGCGAGCGGTCGATCTTGCCAGGACGGATACACACCGCGTTCGACCCCACCAACTCACCGTTCTCCTCGGCAAGGGGACCTGCGAATTGGCAGAACGAGATGTGGTTCCACTCGGTCAAGACCGGGTGCTGGAATCCAAGTTGCTCGTTGGCCGCAGCCGTGATCTTCATCCCAATCGCTACCAGCTCGGCGGCTTCCTTCGGCACGATTTCAAATCCCAGCGCTTGCGCATCGACGATGACGAAGCTGTCGCCGCCGTAAGCGGTGTCGACCGTGAGGGTCCCGAGCCCCGCGACTTCCAGCGGAACCGCCAGCTTATCAGCAAAGGAGGGCACATTGGTGATCGTGATGCGCTCCGCCTTGCCATTGCGACAGAACGCCCGCGCCCTGACCAGACCACCCGGCGCTTCCATCACCAACTCCGTTTCCGGCTCGGTCATGGGGACGATTCCGGTGTCGAGCACCACGGTCGCCACGCAGATCGAGTTCGACCCCGACATCGGAGGCAGATCAGCGGGCTCGAGGATGATCCAGCCCACCTGCGCCTCCGGGTTCTTGGGCGGGACGAGCAGATTGACATGCCGGAACACGCCCCCGCGTGGCTCGTGAAGCATAAATTGACGCAGGCGATCATCCCTCTCAAGGAAACAGCGCTGCTCCCAGATTGTCTCACCGGGCGGCGGCGCCACTCCGCCGACAATCACGTCGCCTACTTCACCTTCCGCGTGGCAACCCACCACATGAATCACTTTCGATGTTCTCATTTCTTCAGTCTATCCCTCGTTTGTATTCCAATTTTGGTGTCAGTGAGACTAGAGGAGTGAGCGATCTCCATACCATCGAAAAAAATACGCAAGCCCTCGGCCGATTTCTCACTTTCCTCAAAGAAACCGAAAAAGCCGCCCTTGATGACTTGAAAACCAAGCGCAAAGCCACCCTCCATCACATCGAGAACAAAGTAGGACCTTTGCTGGTCGACAACTGTGATCGCGGCCACTCGGCCAAGTAAATCGTCGTGCAGTCGTGGGGCTCGACTCCAGAATGCGCAATAAAGGAAATTGACTTCAAAAGTGGATAAGGATTGAATTTTGAATGCCCTTTGGCCTCCTAACGATTCTGGTTTGTGGCATCGTCTCCCTCGCTACAAGTGGGGCCAAGTCAATCGACAACTTCGTGGCGGTCAAATTACACGAGAACGGCCTCGAACGACAACCCGAGGCAGATCGCTTCACGCTTCTGCGGCGGCTGTCAGCTGATCTCACCGGCTTGCCGCCGGGTATCGAAGAGATGAAGGCCTTCTTCGCTGACGAAAGTCCAGACGCTTATCAAAAATCGGTGGATCGCCTACTCGACGATCCACGTTTCGGCGAACGCTGGGGTCGTCACTGGCTCGATGTCGCACGATTTGGCGAGAGTGATGGAATCCTCACCGTAAATGAGGACAAAGTGCGGGGGGATGCCTGGAAGTACCGGGATGCGATCATCCGCGCCGTCAATGCAGATTTGCCCTTCGATCAGTTTGTGCGCTACCAGCTGAGTGGGGGATCGGATCCGGACTACGAGGCCCTGAAACAGTTCATCCATCTGGGGACGCAACTGCAGAACAACGCCGACCCGAACGACAAGATGTTCCACCGTCTCGATGACATGGTGGCGACCACTGGCAGTGCCTTTCTGGCAACCACTTTCGGTTGCGCGCGCTGTCACGATCATCCAGTCGATCCGATGACGACCAAAGAATACTATCAGTTCACGGCCATCTTTTTTGATCAGTTTAAACAGGAGGCGAAGGCGTCGAAGAAGCGCATTGCGCTGCGCATCACCGAGCCACAGGTGTTGAAAAAAGGGAGCTGGCTCACCCCGGGTGAAACAGTCGAACCCGGGTATCTCCGGATCATGATGAGGAAGCCTGCCGACTATTGGCAAAAGGATGCGCCCTCGAAGCTCGAAGCGCTAGCAAGTTGGATCACTGACGTCGAACACGGTGCCGGAAAGCAACTCGCACGGGTGATTGTGAACCGTCTCTGGCACCACCACTTCGGCCGCGGAATCGTCGCCACTCCGAACGATTTCGGTGAGCTTGGCGCGCGGCCGTCCCATCCGAAGTTACTCAACTGGCTAGCCGAGGAGTTGATCAAAAACGGTTGGCATCTGAAACACATCCACCGCCTGATTCTGACCAGCACGACCTATCGGCAGGGCGCCGCGACAGATCCGGCAGCCCTCGCTCTCGATGCTGACAACCAGTGGCTGTGGCAGCGTCGGCCGCTGAGATTGGAAGCCGAAATCATCCGCGATCGACTCCTAAGTGTCGCCGGTGTTTTGAAGCCAAAAATGTTCGGCCCGAGCCTCTCAATTGGAGCTTACAAGAAGCCTGTTGAGGACACCCCGGACAAGTGGCGGCGCTCGGTTTATCTTCAAACCCATCGCACCGTGCGGCACCCGACATTGAGCCTCTTTGATCCTCCCGACAGCGAACGCAGCACTGGGAGTCGCAACACGGGCACGTCGCCGGAGGGTGCTCTGTTCGCACTCAATTCCCCGCTTGTGTGGGATCTTGCCGGACACTTTGCGCAGCGTGTCCAGAGTGAGGTCGGTGATGATCCGACCGCGCAGGTCAGGCGGGCGTATCAGCTCGCCTTGTCCCGTCCACCGCGAGAGGATGAATTCGACTTCTCCGTAACAGTAATCCAGAACGGGACGCTGACCGATTTTTGCCATGTCCTCCTCGGCTTGAACGAATTTATCTATGTCCAGTAGCTCCATCGACCGCCGCCAATTCTTGCACCAATTCGGTCTGAGTAGCATCGCGCTCAACTCACTCCTACTCGCCGAAAATCAGCAAGGCGTGTTGGCCCCGATGAGCCCCCACATTCGTCCACGGGCGAAGAACGTAATCTTCCTGTTCATGTGCGGCGGTGCCAGCCACCTCGAGACTTTCGACCACAAGCCTACCCTGAAACGCTTCGCGGGAAAAAAGGCTTCCGAAGTTTTTAGCGCGAAGGAATTGGCTGGATTCAATCCGGAAAAGAGCTTCGAGGGCTCGCAGATCCTGCCCTCGGTTTTCGATTTTGCGCAGCACGGCCAATCAGGAGCCTGGGTCAGCGAGATTTATCCAAAGCTCACCGAAGTGGTGGATGAGATTTGTTTTCTAAAATCAGTGCACACTGATTCCGCGATCCATTCGGTCGGCGAACAACTGATGCACACCGGCCACAACCGGCCTGGGTTCCCGAGCCTCGGCTCATGGGTGACCTACGGACTGGGGAGCGAACGCCACAATCTCCCAGCCTACGTCGTGATGAAAGACGGTGTCTCCACGGCAGGCGATGGCGTTTTCCAGCAAGGGATGTTGCCTGGACGTCATCAGGCTGCGATCGCACGAGTGGAGCATGGGAAATCATCGTTCCCGCACCTCAGCCCGAGAAAAGGAATGAGTGACGCGCAGCAAACCGAGCACCTGGCGGCGATCAACCGACTGAATCGGTTGCACCGCGATCGCCACCTTGGGCAGCCGGATCTTGATGGGCGCGTCGAGACGCTCGAGATGGCCTTCGATCTCCAAAAAACGGCCCCTCAAGTTTTCGACCTATCGAAGGAGTCGCGCAGCACTCTCGAACTCTATGGGGACAATCAATTCTCGCGACACTGCCTAACGGCGCGCCGACTGGTCGAGAACGGAGTCCGTTTTGTCGAAATCCTCGATGGAGCAACCGGACGAAAATGGGACGCCCATGGAAACCGAGGTGGCTTGATCGACAACCATCGCAAAAACGCCGCGCGCACCGATCAGGGCATCACCGCGCTGATTAAGGATCTAAAGTCGCGCGGTCTGCTCGACGAAACGCTCGTTGTCTGGGCCACCGAATTCGGTCGCACTCCCTTCGAGGAGGCCAACAAGGAGAAGAAGATCGGCCGCGGTCATCATCACAAAGGATTCACCCTCTGGATGGCTGGCGGTGGCGTGAAGGGCGGTTTGAGCTACGGGGCTACCGATCAGCTCGGGATGCATGCGGAGGAGAATCCGGTCAGCTACCACGATTTCCACGCGACAATCCTGCATCTCTTAGGTCTGGACCACAAGCGACTCACATTTCGACACAATAGCCGCGAGGTGAGACTGACGGACGTATTTGGAAACGTGGTCCACGAAATTATGGCCTAAAATTTGGATAATGAAAAAATCTTTTAGAGAACACGTATAAGACTCACTCTATTCAGACTCATTCTATTCTTTTATGCTAAAATTGTGCGCTATTGCCCTATTCGCCAATCTTTGCGGAGTCTCCCTCGCGGCTACCGACGTTCCGGCACCTCCGACCGCCGAGCAACTTGAGTTTTTCGAAAACAAAGTGCGACCTTTGCTAGCCGACAAGTGCTATCGCTGCCACTCGGCCAAGGCAGAGGAGAAAGGGAAACTCAAAGCGGGCCTGCATCTCGATTCCCTTTCCGGACTCCTGAAGGGGGGAGATTCCGGATCCGCTCTGACACCCGGCGATCCCGCAAAGAGCTTCCTTGTCGAAGCGGTCAACTACCGCAACGAAGACATGGAGATGCCCCCGAAGGGCAAACTAAGCGACGCACAAATCAAGATCTTCACTGACTGGGTGCAAATGGGCGCTCCCTGGCCCGGAGCTGAAACCGCCACTGTGATCGCCCCGACCAAACCCGAGCAAGCTTACGATTGGGATCGCTTCCGCCGGGAACATTGGTCCTTCAAAGCGATGGTCAAAGCCGAGCCACCGAGTGTGAAGGACGCTTCTTGGCCACGCTCCCCCACCGATCACTTCACGCTCGCAAAACTCGAAGCCGCGGGGCTTCAGCCAAACGATGCCGCCGAGAAACGCACTCTCATCCGCCGCGCCTATCTCGATCTCATCGGCCTGCCCCCGAAGACGGAACAAGTCGAAGCCTTTCTCACCGACTCCGAATCCAATGCCTTCGCGAAGGTCGTGGACGGATTGTTAAGCTCCGAGCACTACGGGGAACGCTGGGCGCGCCACTGGCTCGACGTCGCCCGCTACAGCGATGGCCTTGGCGGATTTGGTGACGGCGGAGCGCTGCCCGACGCCTGGCGATATCGCGATTGGGTCGTCAATGCCCTGAACACCGACATGCCCTACGACGAGTTCGTGGCCCGCCAGATCGCCGGCGATGTCCTCGAGAAAGATCCGGACCCGATCGCGACCGGCTTCTTTGTCGTCGGACCAAGCTACACCTCCGACGGCGGCGATCCGGAAGCAGTAGCACAAGCAGAGGCCGAGACACTTTCCGATCGCGTCGATACCTTCTCCCGCGCCTTCCTCGGCCTGACGGCCGCTTGTGCCAGGTGTCACGATCATAAATTCGATCCCATCACGACGCAAGATTACTACGCTATCGCCGGGATTTTTAAGAACACCCGCAACGGCGAGCACCCGCTGGTTCCCCAGGCTATCGTCGATGCCTTCAAGCAGGGACAGGAGGCCATCAGAAATCAGAATGACACGATCAATCGATTTCTGGACGACGAGACCAAGCGGCTCAAGGTCAAGCGCAATGAGGTCGAGAAAACGTTAGAAGAAGGGCCTAAAAAGAAGGTCGTCGAAATGCGCGCCGAATTGGAGCGACTGAAAAAAGCCGCTCCGAAAAAATACGAGATCGCTCACGTCCTTCAGGATTCCGGCAAAAATGATATGCACGTCGCCCTACGCGGTGACCTGCGAAAGAAGGGCGAGTTGGTCCCGCGCCGCTTCATCCAGATCCTCGCCGGAGAAACGCCGCCGCTTTACACCCACGGGAGCGGCCGACGTGAGTTGGCCCAATCGGTCACTGCGCCCGACAATCCGCTCACCGCACGCGTCATCGTGAACCGGGTCTGGCATTGGCATTTCGGCAAGGCCCTCGTGCGCACGCCAAGCAACTTCGGCATCCTCGGCGAGGAACCCACCCACCCACAATTGCTCGACTGGCTCGCGACCGATTTCATCGAACACGGCTGGTCGCTCAAACGCCTCCATCGCCAGATCATGCTGACCTCCACCTGGCAAATGAGCAGCCGTTTTGACAAAGAGAAATTCGCCACCGATGGTGACAACAAATTGCTCTGGCGAATGAACCCACGTCGGCTCGAAGCCGAGATCTGGCGCGACTCCTTGCTCGCAGTCACCGGCGAACTCGATCGTACCATCGGCGGCAAGCCCGATCGGGAGATCCTGCAAAGCAAGCGCCGCACCCTCTACGCCACCATCAGCCGCACCGGCGATAAGTTTGAATCCGACGCCTTCCTGCGCCTGTTTGATTTTCCCGCCGCGGTTGCGACGAGTGCCTCCCGCCCGACCAGCACGGTCCCCCAGCAGTATCTCTTCATGCTGAACAGCCCCTTCATGACCGAACGCGCGAAGACCCTCGGCAACCATTTCCAGGGCTTGCAGGAGTCACAACAAGACCGAATCAAAAAAGCCTACCAACAACTCTACTCCCGCTCACCGGATCCCGCCGAGACCGAGCTGGGCAGGCAATGGCTCGGCGACAACCCGGCTCCCGAAACCTGGCACCAGTATGCCCAGGTTTTGTTGAGTGCCCACGAACTCATCCAAATCCAGTAGTCCTTATGAAATTCCTCGAACACGAACTCGCCTACCGCCAGGCGATGCACGCACAGGTCACCCGCCGCGAGGCCCTTGCAAAAATGGGGGCCGGAATCGGGAGCATCGGCTTGGCCAGCATGTTCGGTGGCAATGCCCTCGCCACCGACATCAACCCGGCGAACCCGCTCGCGCCAAAGGCCCCGCACTTTGCGCCGAAGGCGAAGCGGCTCATCCAGTTGTTCATGCCCGGCGGGCCGTCGCAGGTCGACACCTTTGACTACAAGCCGATGATCGCAAAACACGCCGGCAAACGTCCGGACAGCGTGAATCGCAAATCGCTCCGCAACACCAAGATGGGCCTGATGCCCTCGCCCTTCGGTTTCAAACAATACGGTGAATGCGGCAAGTGGGTCAGCGATATTTTCCCGGAGGTCGCGAAGTGCGTCGACGACATCACCTTCGTCCACTCGATGCACACCGACATCCCCGAACACGCCGGCGGCATCCTCATGACGAACCTCGGAGCGCTGCAACCCAACCGCCCGAGCCTGGGCTCATGGTTGACCTACGGGCTCGGTGCGGAAACCGAAAACCTCCCGGGCTTTGTCGCGATGTCCCCACGGGCCCAGCCGCGTGGCAAGCTCGCCAACTGGGGGAACGCCTTCCTCCCCGGCGCCTACGCCGGTTCCTACGTCAACATCCAGAACATGAAAGCGGACGCCGTCATCCGCGATCTGAAGAACTCCAACCTCTCGCGCAAGGAGCAGCGCAAACAAGCTGATCTCTTGACACAAATCAACAAACTCCACCTGGAACGCCTCGAACAAGACCAGAACCTCGAGGCTGGTATCCAGGCGATGGAGATGGCCTTCCGGATGCAATTTTCGGTGCCCGAGGTCTTCGACATTTCGAAGGAAAGTGCAGAAACCCAAAAACTCTACGGCGAGAGCGAGTTCGCCAAAGGCTGCCTGATCGCCCGGCGCTTGGTCGAGGAAGGGGTGCGCGTCGTGCAGTTGTCGCATTCCATCGACGGCTACGACATCGCCTGGGACACCGGGCACGGCGACATCGAGGGCGGGCACGCAAAATTGGCTAAGGCCTGTGACCAAGGAATCGCCGCGCTCTTGAAAGATCTCGAAGGACGCGGGCTCCTCGACGAGACACTCGTCGTCTGGGGCGGCGAATTTGGCCGGGCACCCACCTCCGAGGGCCAGAAGGGCCGTGACCACGACCACTACGGCTACACCACCTGGATGGCCGGCGGCGGAGTGAAGAAAGGTTTCAGCTACGGCGCCACCGACGAGTTCGGACTCTCAGCCGTCGAGAACCGCGTCCACGTGCACGACATGAACGCCACGATCCTCCACCTGATGGGCCTCGACCACGAGAAGCTCACCTACCGCTACTCCGGACGGGACTACCGCCTCACCGACGTCCACGGCAACGTCGTCCACGACCTCATCGCGTAGCAGAAGGACCGATAGGATACAGACGACTTGAGTGGTCCCGTTCGCTCAACAGGTCTACCAGGCCCCATCCAAAAAAACCCCACTCCTGCGCCAAGATCGCGGGCCTGATTCTGTTGATCCTGTCCGAAATCTCTTAGACAGCACCCCAGTTCCCTTTCATGTGATTGCAACTCTAATCCTTAAAGATAGGCTCCCTCACAAGTCCAATATGTTTCGAACCAAATTATTACCAGCAACTCTACACTTCTGCATTTTTCTTTTGCTTGCTGTGACTGGATGCGCAACAGGGCCAAACTCCCGCCTCTCAGAAGATCAACCAACTAGCCCTGCAACCCCAACGTGGGTTAGCGGTTCACATACCATAACGGTCGATGGACGGCACCGGACCTTTCTGCTCGACGTGCCCAAAAACTTAAAGCCAGGGGCCGCATTGGTCTTGGTCTTCCACGGCTATACAGGATCGGCGGTGAAGATCCACGCCTCTTCGGGATTTACACCACTGACAGAGGAACATGGTTTCGTGGCTGCCTATCCGCAGGGAACTATGGACGCTCGTGGAAACACGTTCTTTAATGTGGGTTACGAATTTCACAAAGAGAGCAAGGTTGATGACGTCAAGTTTGCAAATGAGTTAACGAGTAGGCTGGTAAAAGACCTCGCCCTGGATCCGGACGCGGTGTTCTCAACGGGAATGTCGAACGGCGGCGACATGAGTTACTTCCTCGCGAGCCAGCCGGATCCGTTTGTGCGTTCGATTGCGCCGGTCGCAGGCACGATGATGGTTTCTGGAAACGAAGCCTTCGTCCCCAAAAAGCGCCTGTCCGTGATGGAAGTGCACGGTACGGATGACACGATTACTCGGTGGAACGGAGATCTCGAGAACCGAGATAGCTGGGGCGCTTATTACGGCACCGACGCAGTCATGCGATTTTGGATTGATGGATTCTCATTGAAGAAATCAGAAATCACGCGAATCGAGAATATCCCAAACGAGCGAAAGCAGATTCAGTTGTACCGATGGTGGACAGCGACAGATGACACCGAAGTGCTGCTTTATGAGATCCTGAAAGGAAAACACAGCTGGCCTGTCAACCTAGGACGCCAAGAGGTCTCAACTGCCGCCGAGATCTGGAGTTTTTTCGATCGCCACCGATAGCCGCGAAAGGGTGGGTTGTCGAACGGGCAGAAAACCTCAAATCAATAACGTCCCGTTCTCCAAATGCACGCCAGCCGGAGGCGGCGTGAAGAAGAGTTTCAACTACGGCGCCACCGCCGAGCTCGAACTCTCGGCCGTCGAGAACCGCGTCCTCGCACATCGCTAAAAAGCGCCCCTGAAAGCCTCCCAGTGTTCGATATTGGGGGTTCTTTGCACAACCCCCAATTGGGTTATGCCATTATCCTTTGGGCCTGAAAATTTCTTCAATGCTTTTTCCAAAAGTATCTGCGAGGGCAAAAGCCAGGGTTAAAGAGGGGTTGTGCTTGCCTGTTTCTATCGCGTTCACTGCTTGGCGAGACACGCCCAACTTTTCCGCAAGGGCCGCTTGTGACCAGCCATTTTCTGCGCGAAGGACCCTTAATCTATTCTGCATGGGCATCACCTTTCTGCTGAATAAACTGCGCAATACTAGAGATGAAGGCCATTGCTGGCAACATAAAGGCTGGGCTAATCGGCGTCACCTCAACCATTTCACCGAGCAATCCATAAGCCATTGCAGCACACCCCACGACGCCAACCGCCCAAAGTAAACTTTCACCCATGACGCGCTGGATATATTCATCTAATGATCGGTAATGGCTGATGACCAACCGCAGCAGAAATATCACCGGAACCACCGGGGTCATTGCTAGAAATCCTTTACGGATGACTGACAGGTCATTGGTTTCGTTAATCACCACCGACAATCCTAATACGGCAAGGAACATTGCGATGTGGACCATAAACAGGACCAGGAATTTCTTATTATTTTTTCTCAATTTTTTACTCACTTCAATTTTTGGTTTTTCGTTTGTTATTGGGCCTCATTTATTTTCACAATGTCAGTAGTTCCTGACACAATGTAAGGTGTGCATTTACATTAATAGCAACGTCAAGCGAACCTTACAAAAAGATGGGTTTTCTTTACAAGTTACTGAAATCAGGCTCAAAAAGGCGGGTCTATCCCCGTGAAGGTCCCCAATGCATGACAGCTCCCTACCGTTGGCTGAGGGCACTCGACTCTGATAGATTTCACTGTGAATGCCCTCAAAAAGTCCTCTAGTTAAAAGGTTACGCACCCCAGAAGCCTCCTCATGGAATCCACAAGATCTTTGCCGAGATCCCGGTCCTGCTCGGTGGTTCGGTTTCATGGCCTCGTCCTGCCGGGCAATCGCTTTAAAGTGACCTTTCTTTTGCCTCCAGGAGCATCTTCGTCATGCAACAAATTCGGTTTTGCTGGGGATCACTTTGCATGTGCTGAAGGGCTATTTTCGTCTGGCATTCGAGATGGGAGGAACTTTAATGAAAAGTCTGATGAATAAGAAAACTTTATGGCCTATTGCGGCGATTCTCTGTCTTGGCGGATCGACGAAAGCGGAGGAATCGTCTGACGGTTTCGATCCCTTGTTCGATGGCAAGTCGCTGGCCGGTTGGCGCGAAGCGCCTAAGGGCAAGGTCGTGGCATGGTCGGTGAAGGACGGTGTGATCCGCGGAGAAGGAAAGGAGAATCGCCAAGTCTACTTAATCTATACCGGGGACGAGGCCTTGGGGGACTTTGAGTTGAAGTTTACTTACCGCATGTTGACGAAGGGGAATACCGGCGTGGAAACAGGTGCCAGGGTGGACAAGACCGAAAAGCGTGGCTTTGAAGGTTACCACGCCGATCTCGGGCATGTCGGAATTGGCGACGGAGTGCTGGGCGCCTGGGATTTCCACTTCGGAAAGAACACACGAAAAGAGTTTCCATGCAAGAGGGGAACCCGGCTC
>ENA-OSJC01002963-OSJC01002963.1-marine-metagenome-genome-assembly--contig:-NODE-2963-length-12433-cov-2.887990_pt1 | contig 12433 bp, 8 predicted proteins | sample MGYA00237885_ERZ534234 | MGnify/ENA primary metagenome ERZ534234 (study PRJEB26413, sample SAMN06343907) | marine metagenome | isolation source: coastal waters | place: Atlantic Ocean: West Antarctic... | reverse complement strand
AAGCAGTGAGTTCTGGCGAGCCAATTAAGCCACCTTGTCTTTTCTGTATCGCCGCAACAAAAGATGATGCCTCATGCATGGAATCAAAGGTACCTGTATCCATCCACACAATATTTGAATCTAAGAACTTTGCGTCTAATACTTTTTTTGTTAGATATTGTTGATTTAAATCAGTAATTTCTAACTCTCCGCGTTTGGAGGGGGTAAGTAACTTAGCCTCATTTATTACTGATGAGTCATACATATATAAACCAGTTACCGCCCACTTAGAAATAAATTTAGTAGGTTTTTCAATAATAGATATAGGACTATTATTTTTTAATTCCAACACACCATATCTTTCTGGATCTTGAACTTCTGAACAAAATATCCTGGCCCCAGACAAGAACGTCTCTGCAAGTAAACTGCTCAACGATTCTCCATAGAATATATTGTCTCCAAGTATAAGAGTTACGTCAGAGTTACCTATAAATTTCTCTGTAATGATAAATGCCTCTGCCAGACCTTTCGGATCATCTTGAAAGAAGTATTTAATCTTTATTCCAAAGTGAGAGCCATCTCCCAGCAAACTTTTGAAATGATTTTCATCTTGATGTTTAATAATTATAGCAATGTCTCTGATCCCAGCCTCCATTAGCGTTGTAAGAGGGTAAAAAATTAATGGCTTGTCGTAAATAGGAAGCAATTGCTTTGATGTAGGAATAGTTATGGGATATAACCTTGTTCCATGACCTCCAGCTAAAATAATACCTTTCATATATTGTCCATAATTGAATGCAGCTCTTCCTCCCATGTAGGAATTTTGTAATTAAAAGTATGGGAAAATTTTTCAGATTTCAGACTAGTATTATAAGGTCTTTTGGCTATCATTTTAAAGTACTCATTTTTTACCTTTAAAATATCCTTTTGCTTTGCCCCCTCATCTTGGGAAAGTCGATCTACAATAACCTTCAAAAAATTATATTTAGATGTCTTTCCTGTATTTGCAAAATGATAGGTGCCAAATTCAATATTCATATTATTAATTAGATGATTTATTGCCTCTGCCAATGATCTAGCCGAAGTGGGAGTGCCAATTAAGTCATCAGCTCCTTTAAAATCTTTCTGATTTCTATAAAGATTAATAATCGTAGTAAGAAAGTTCTTACCATCAAGACTATAAAGCCAAGAAGTTCGAAGAATAAAGTACTGCTCACAAATATCTCTAATAAAGTTCTCACCATTCAACTTGGCTTTTCCATAAGCATTTATTGGATTTGTTGAGTCAGTTTCCATGTAATTTCCCACGACTCCATCAAACACATAATCGGTAGAGATATGTATTAAAATAATATTATTTGCCTTGCAGTGCTCTGCGATCTCTTTTAAAGCAATAGAGTTTATTAGCTCATTATCAGGGTCTTGCTCTGCCTGATCCACGAAGTTATATGCAGTAAAATTTAGAATAATTTCTGGCTGATATCTTCCTAATGTTAATTTAATAGTATCTTTGTGCCTTAAATCTAACTCACTTGACGATAGATATACTATTTCCCTTTTATTAATCTTTTGAAATTCTTTGGCAAGCTGGCCGTTTTTTCCTAAAGCAAGTATCACTAATCCCACCAATCAAAATTTTGCACATACCAATCTATCGTTTTTTCAAGATTTTCCTCAAATGTATTTTTAGGTAATGCACCAAGCAAGGCATTCGTTTTGCTCATATCAATTGCATACCTTCGATCATGCCCCTTCCTATCTTCAACAAACTTGATTCTGGGGTTTAGATCATATTTTGCATGAAGAATCTTGATAATGCTTTCTACTAAATCTATATTTGAGATTTCATTGTCACCTCCAATATTAAATCTACCTGCAATAATTTCTTTTTTATGTATTTCAATGATTGCTTGCGTATGGTCATCAACAAAAATCCAATCCCTAATATTTAGACCATTACCATATATCGGGATATCAATATTCTGCATTGCATTAAAAATAATTTTTGGTATTAATTTTTCAGAATATTGACGCGGTCCAAAATTATTGCTGCAGTTAGTAATTAAGTAAGGAATCTTAAAGGTTCTACCCCAAGCTGAAACAAGCATATCTGCTGATGCTTTTGATGCAGAATATGGAGAGCTAGGATCATATGGATGCTTTTCTGTAAACGCAGGATCATCAGCGCCTAAGTCACCAAACACTTCATCTGTTGATATTTGATGGAATAGAAACTTTTTTTTATTAAGAGAGATTAAGTTTTTTGATATTTCTAGCAAATTAAACACTCCTAAAATATTTGCATTTATAAATGGAAGGGCGCCCTCAATTGAGTTATCAACATGAGATTCAGCAGCAAAATTAACTATTAAATCAGGAGAGAAAGTATTTACTTCTCCTTCAATTGCTGAAAAGTTTGAGATATCTAATGTTAAATGAGAAAAATCCTTATACTTAGCTAGAAGGTCTAATGTTTTCTTTGAAGTCGCATAGGTCATAAAATCTATATTCTTGACCTCAACCCCATCATAATTTTTTAAAATATTTTGAATATAACTGGAGCCAATAAAGCCGCAACCTCCAGTAACTAATATTTTTTTAAAAGGATATATTCTAGTCATAGCCGTTTTTCAATTTCGAAGAGTTTTAATCCAGCTAAATCTTTTGGTGAAATGTGTAGCTGATCCGTATTTGGCCATTTTATATTTATTTGTGGATCATTCCACAGCAAGGTAATTTCATTTTCTGGGCTATAAGGCGAATCAAGTTTGTAGCTAACAATAGTTTTGGGTTGTAGCGTCAGATACCCATGCGCAAAACCTGCTGGCAAAAGAAGCATATTATTATTTTGATCATCCAGGCTAACGCATCCATAATCCAAGTATGTGGAAGAATTTTTTCGTAAATCTATAAAATAATCCATCACACTACCCTGTAAAATGGTTATGAGCTTAGTTTGACCATATTTTCCTGATTGTAAATGCATTCCTTTTAGGGTGTGTGTATTCTCTAAAATAGAAACGGAATCTTGATAAAATTTATTTTCAGTCGTTAATCCAGATTCGTATGTAACGGAAAATGAACCCAGTCCCGAGGTAAATTTTTTTCTTGGGATCAAGATAATTCCTGAAAAATCTTTTATTAGTTTTTCTGCCACTATTTCACAGTATGTATTTCGAGATCGGGGATCAGGAAAATCAGTTTTGTACCTTTCTTAAAAATGAAAGGAGCCTTTTTTAAAATGTCTTCTTTATAGTTCCAAGCATTAACTATTAAGGCATTATATTCAAGATCACGCAAAGCTTCTTCTGAGAAAATTGGGATATTAAAATATGGAAAAATTTTGCCAATTTTTGTTGGAGTGGTGTCAATACAGAAAGCGATAGAGTTATTATCCAATTCATAGTACGAAAACGCAGTAAATGCTTTGGCAGGAGCGCCATAGGCTCCTACAACATGCCCTTGATTAATTTCATCCTTGATCAGATCCATTGCTTGAATTTTATTAAATTCAATTTTTTTCTTAAAATCATTAAAAATTTTGTTTCCTTTGAAAGCTTTGCGTTCTTTTTCAATAGTATGTTGCACTGAAATATGGGGGATGTGGCTACCTTTTTTACCGCAGATAAAGACTCCCGAGCCTCCATGCACAAGCGAGTGTGAGAAATCTAGAAGCTCAAAATCAAATTTCTCCATCAATGCAGAAATATTTAGTGCAGAGAAATAAAACATATGCTCATGATAAATTTGATCAAACTCACCATTTTGAAAAGTATCCAATGCATAAGCATTTTCTATTAAAAATATACCATCATCTTTTAAGATTAAATTCATAGCAGCAAGCAGATTCGCAGGATCCTCATTATGAGCAAACATATGCCGAGCTATTGCAACATCAAATTTTCTATCTTGACTGACTAATTCTTGGGCAACTTGGCTGGAAAAAAAATCTACGATAGTTTCCACACCATTATCAATAGCTATTTGGGCAATATTTCTTGCTGGGTCAACTCCGAGAACTTTATCAAAGTGTGGCTCTAAAAATTTTAATAAATTTCCATTATTACTGCCTATTTCAATACATGACTGTTGGTTCTTAGCAAAACCTAAATCTTTTAATTTTACCAAGAGGTCTGAATAGTGAGATTCAAGAGAATCTATTTTAGGCGTGCTGTATGTATAGAAGCTATATAGCTCGTCTTTAGATAAACAATGGCGCAATTGAATGCAGAAACACTGATTGCAAAAATCTATAATCAACGGATAAGACTGAGCAGGTTGATTAAAATCTTCAACAAAATTATTTGCTGGAGGGCAGACTCCTAAATCAATAATTTCCTCAACAGGACTGCTACAGATGCTACATTTTTCTTTGATGATCAATTTAATCCTTAGGTGAGTTCTTTAAAAATAGTTAAATATTTATTTTCATTGCTTGAGACCGCATAATTTTTTTCAACGGTATTTCTTGCATTCATTATAATGTTATTTCTTAGTTTTGGGTTCTCTGCGACAGTCTTTATGGCATCAATCCATTGTTCTTTTGTGGTTACCAAAAAACCATTTTCTTGATGGCTCATGAAATCTTTTACCGTACCAAAATCAGTGGCAATAGCTGGAATGCCTGTTGCCATATACTGCAATGCCTTGAGACCTCCCTTTCCAAGAGCCCAATTTGTTTCTATAAGAGGGTAGAGACCGATATCAATCCTATGCAGATCATCAATCTCAGAAGCCTCAGTCCAATTTATAATTTCAACATCTAGACCTTTTAGGGAGTAGTCAAAATTGGTAATAAGAACAATCTTAATATCCATGAATTTATCAACTTCATAAAAAACCTCTCTAATAGAATCAAGATAGTGCTTTGAGCTAAAGGTACCAGTCCATCCCAGTGTAATTTTTTTTTGCCATTCTGATGATTTTAATTTGAAGCGGTTGAGATCAAGGCTACATGGAATGTATTGGGCTTTAGAAAATTTATTAGCTTTGATGCAATGATCCAAAAGAAATGGCGAGCTTAAAATAAGATTGTGGGAATGCTTAATAAGGAATCTAGCCTTGTATCCTCCTTTTAAAATAGACAAATAGTCTGAAGAGCTAAAAACTGCATCGTCAAAGTCATAGATTACTTTTTTACCACTCTTTAATATCAGCCACTCATAAAATGGTAATCCAATAGGGGTTGCCCACATATATATGTAAACAACATCACATTCTTGCAATCTAAACAGGTCATTTATGCGCCTACAATATCCCTGTATGGTTCCCAGAATCTTTCTTAAAAGATATCCTCTTTTCCATAATATGTTCCAAGTATTAGCATTAAAAAAAGAAGATTTTTTTAATTCATAACCTGCAATCTCCCAAGACTTATAGTATTGTTCGTATTTAAGCCTTTGGCCTGCAGCCATGTCTTCTGGATATGGGGATAAGATATAAATTTTTTTCATTTCAAATCCCTTGATAGATTTTTTTGTAAGATAAAGTTCCGGAATCTAGAGAAAATTCCTTTTGTGAGAAATCGCTGCATAATTTAGAAATATTTTCAGATTTAATTTTGAGGAGCAGGGCATTAAATTTTTTTTCAGTGAGAGCCTCATGAAAATCATATATTTCACCAACGCCCTCTGAAGTAATAATTTGCTCAATATCTTCGTTAAATGAGTTGCAGAGTATTGGAATTCCACACGCTAGTGATTCTCCAATTTTTGTTGGCATGGAAGCAAGAATTGAAAAATTTTCTTTTAAGCAAAACGCCAGTAGGTCAAATTGTATAATGGCATCTCTTAGCTGATCTCTTCGAAGATACTGGTTTGTAATATTTATATCTTGGATATTGTGTTTGATTAGATATGGCTCGATATCCTCTCTGGTAGCCTTAGTAAGAAGGCGAACTTCTATTTGCTGATGATATTTTTTAATGTCTTTAATTAATGCTAGGAAACTATCAAAATTATACGCAGTGTCAATTGTTCCCAAGTATCCAATTACCAAATTTTGAGTATCTTTTAAATTTTTTGAAGGTTGAAATTCTTGAAAATCAACACATGTTCTGATTACAAATATTTTTCTTATATCCTTATTGAATTTCGTCTGTATATATTTTTTGGCGCCATTGGTCAGGGTAACTATTGCATCAGCTCTTCTGAACAAATATATCTCAAGTTGTTTAAAAAACTTATATTTTGCTGATTGCTTGCTCCAGCCAAGTCTGTCGTGCTTTTCGTCCGCCCAAAATCCACGAATATCAAAAATAAATTTAAAATTAAAGAATAGTGAAATAAGGGGAATAGTCAATCCAGGCATATAGCTTCTGATATGCACAATAGCAATTTTTTTTCTCGCCATCAGGATTAATGGAAAAAGTAAAAAATTAAGCATATTCGATAGCTGAGAAATTAAAAAAATGTTTTTTCTATATTTTTTAAAGTGCCAATTTATTCCTGCATTTGAACAGCGTTTCTGAATATGAGAAAACTTCTGTTGGTCATTGAGGTCTTCTGCTTTTTCAAAAGATATTAGCTCTATTTGAAAGTCTAAAGCAAGATTTTCAAGATATTTTAGTACTTGAGAGTCCCCTAATGGCTCCATTAGTCCATCTGGAGAAATGTATAAGACTCTTTTATTATCTTTTAATCGCATATTTTAAGATATTGAGATTTAATAGTTCATTTTTTAAAGCACTAATTAGCAAATTATTATAATCTAACTGACTTAAACTATCTGACTATTTTTTGTGTAAACCTTAATATAAAGTCTGTCCAAGCCTGCCTAACATCTCCTTTTCTTTGCCCAATCTAAAAAAATGATAAAATCTAATGATTATTTTTTTCGATCAAGTGTATAATTCATCCATGATTTACACCTCAAATTTTATGTTGTTAATGACTCGAAAACCATTAGTTTTAATGGTCTATATAGCATCTTTAATGTTTTTCGTTGCTCCATCAATAAGTTTTGCTCAAGTTCCAGTGGACCCTGCGGCAATGTTAGAAACCATGCTTAAAGATGCTAGGCCCGCTGCAGATATTGGTGCAATTAATGATCAGGTTTCATCGGCTGAAGACGGATATAAGTCTTTTATACAAAATGAATACAATCAAGTGACTCAGCAATTACGAGAATTGAGTTTGGATGAAAAGGAAGATATTTATTTTGGGGACCTTAGAAAAAAGAGAATTGAATTGGCAACACAGCTTTGCGCAAAGGACAAAAGAGCTTGTTTTTTAATAGCAGAATACAGAGAATTTGAATTTATTCAGCCGAATACTTTTAATGAGTTAGAGCAATATGGTCTAGATATATTCTCTGGATATTCAAATGATTTTAGTTTTTATGACAGCTTACCTCTTTCTGGTGATTACATATTAAGAGTTGGCGATACTATCAATACGTATCTTTTCGGATCAATAGATTTTAATGATTCATTAAAAATCAATAGAACTGGCGCAATCAATATTCCTGATATTGGTGAAGTGCAGCTTGCAGGACTAACATTTGATGCGGCTCAATCAAAGGTAGAAAAAATTGTTTCTGATCAATTTTTTGGGACTGAAGTTTCTATTAGCATGGATCAGATCAGAGCCATGAAGATTTTTGTATTAGGTAATGTTCTTACTCCTGGCGCCTACTCATTAAATACATTTGGTACAGTCTTAAATGCTCTAATATCCTCAGGAGGAGTTCGAGATCAAAGCTCGCTAAGAACGATTGAGATTGTTCGGGGTCAGTCCACCATTTCAGAGATTGATTTATATGACTTGCTCATTGAAGGCCAGCTTAATTTGGTTGACCTAAGCCTGAAGGATGGTGATTCTATAGTAGTGAAGGGCTTAGCCAACACAGTATCACTCCTTGGTGAGGTGAATCGTCCAGCAATTTATGAATTTATTGATGGTGAGACGCTCTCTGATCTACTAGTTTTTGGGCTCGGTGCTACTGCAAGAAGTGACTTGAATAATATATCCGTAACAAGGATTCTTCCTTCTGGAAAAACAACAATTTTGAATCCAAAGAATTTAGCAACATTTATGCTTCAAAAAGGCGATCGGGTTGAAATAAATTCATCGTTTGGTGAGCAAGTAAATTATATTAGCCTCAATGGCGCAGTTAGAAATGCAGGAGAATTTTCTCTAGATAGGAGTAGTTTCTTGGGCGACTATATTAATCTTGAGCAGGACTTACTTGAGTCAAGCTATACAGGATTTGCTATTATTAAGCGTTTTAATCCTCGATCTAAATCTTATATATTTCAATCAATCGATTTAATGTCCCAGACAACTCTTGCTAAGAAAAGAGTTTTTTCTGGAGATCATATTTTTATTCTGTCGAAAAATGATATTGCCTTTCTTCAATCTGGTACTGTTAAGGATTACATAGTCTCTCTTGCCTCTAAGGGGATTCAACAAGGGCAATTGCGAGCCTCCGATGCTGATGAAGGAGCTAAGTTAAGGGCTGATAATCCAATGCTAACAAGCCTTGAGACACAGCGCCTCATAGAGCTTGAGAAAGAATCGATAAACAGAGCAAATATCCGTGACAAAGCTAGGTTTAGTTGTTTGCAGGCCTTAAATTCGCTTAATAAAAAGCCGCTCATTAATTTTCTTAAAGAAAAATTCTCTATTTTTTATTCTTCAAATGAGGACCTTGGTTGCACTCCTTTTCTTAGTCAGCATAGCGAGCTATTACCAGCTATTGTGGTTAATTCCATACCGGTATTAGGAAATATTAGGTTCCCTGGACTATATCCTGTATCAAGCTCCTTAAGTGCTTTGGACTTATTTTATCTGGCCGGTGGTGAGTTATTTGAATCTAATGGTGCCAAGGTTGAATATGAAATTGGAACAAAAAATACTTCTTTCCTGAGCAAATCTTTTGATGATCTTAAAGATACTAAAAATATTACTTACTTTAAGACGGTGATCTCACGCGAAGAGATGTTTGAGGGTTACGTCACCCTTGTTGGGGAATTTAAAAATCCAGGAACATATTCAATTTCACCTAAGGAAACCTTATCTAATTTATATAAAAGAGTTGGCGGACTTACCGAGCATGCCTATAGTGCCGGAGGTATTTTAACAAGAAAGTCTGTAATGGATTTAGAGATGAAGGCTATTACAAGAGCTAAAGCAGAGTTATCCGAAATTCTTTCATCTGCTGTAACAAGTGGTTACCTTAAACAAAATTCCACTGATCTGATTGGCCTGATATCCCTAATGACTAATTTATCCAATACTACTGCTATTGGTAGACTAGTAACTGAGTTGGATCCAATGATTCTTCAGAAGAATCCTGCTATAGATAATTATTTAGAGCCTGGTGATGTAATTTTTATGCCTGCTATGCAAAGAGTTGTAACGATAGTGGGGCAAGTTTTAAATCCAGTTACAGTGCCTTATGATTCTTCATTAAAATTTGAAGATTATATTGATCTTGCAGGCGGTATTAAGAGTGATGCTGATAAGAAAAAAATATATGCAATATTACCTAATGGAATATCTAGTAGAAATTCTTCTGGATTATTTGGCTTAGCATCTTTGCGTCAAGATGATTTATTACCAGGTTCGACAATTATAGTTCCACGAAAAGCTAGACCCCTAGATTCTCTTGCGTTAGTTCAAACTGTCTCACCAATATTAGCAAATCTATCAGTTACAGCTGCTTCAATAGCCGCAATATCTAATAACAACTAATTATCTCTAGGCTCATGAGACCCGCCTTTGTCTTCCTAATAGTTTGCATTGCTCTTACTGGTAAAATCCAAGCGCAGATTTCAGAATATCTCTATCCTAACTTTAGATCACCAAGTTTCTCAAATTATGGAACAGTCGGGCTTATTCAGATGCCCTCAGCTCGCTTTTTTGAAGAGGGCTCAATTGCATTTACTTGGTCTCATTTAGATCCATATTTACGCGGATCTATAGTTGCTTATCCATTTGAATGGTTTGAGGCTTCATATCAGTACACTGATGTAAATAATAAACTATATAGTGATGTGCCTGATTTTAGTGGATCTCAATCCTATAAAGATAAGGGCTTTGATGCTAAATTTCGGATATTCCAAGAAACTCGGTTCTTGCCATCTGTAGCATTAGGGATTCGAGATGTCGGTGGGAGTGGCTTGTTTGGATCGGAGTATGTCGTCGCATCTAAGTTTATTAAAAATGTAGATTTCACTGCAGGAATTGGTTGGGGAATAATGATTAATAATAAGTTCCCAAATCCCTTATCTGAGGTAGGCTCTCGCTTTGATAGCCGGACCTTAAATTCAGGCGTAGGAGATACTCAGGGGGGAGAGTTTAATATTGATTCATTTTTTGCAGGAGAAAATGCTGGATTTTTTGCTGGCGCTGAAATATTCCTTCCGAAAACAGATGGACTAAGGCTAAAGCTTGAATATGATGGTACTGATTATGATTTAGAGAGCTACTATCCTTTAAAGCAATCTTCTAGAGTTAATTTCAATTTTACTTGGCCAATTACTAAACGTTTCCAGGTAAAACTAGGTTATTTAAGGGGAGATACTCTCAATTTTGGGTTTTCATATAGTGGGTTTTATGGAGATAAAGATCCATATGTGAAGAAAGTAGACCCTCCAAAAGTTATACCCAGAGCAGCAGCTTTTAAGGTTGTGAATGCAAGAGATCCCCGCAATTTATACCTTTCATCCATGAAATACCTTAGGGAAGAGAAGCTATACTTACAAACTGCTGGTATTGAAGATTCAGTTCTGTCAGTTGCATTCACTCAAAATACCCATACAAGTTATCCCAGGGCAACAGGAAGGGTTATAAGGGTCTTAGATCAACTAGCTCCTGATTATATTGATACTTTTAAAATTACAAATTTAAATGCTGAAATGTCTTTGCACACTGTAGAGGTTAATAGGCAGGCTTTTCAATCAGCAGAAGACTTAAACTCAACGGAAGAGCTACTGCGAAAAACTGTAATTTATAAAGACAGCTCAAAAAACTTTAAAAATTATGCATTTAAGCCTTTGCTTAATCTTCCATTATTTATAAATAAGGTCTCTCCAGCCGTTAGAAGTCAAATTGGAGGTCCAGATGGTTTTTATTTTGGAGATCTCTCTATCGCCATGCATAGCGAATTAATTCTTAGAAGAAATTTAACAATTACTGGTGTAGCATCTGTTGGACTTATAAATAACTTCGGTCCTCTAAAGCTAGCCTCTGATAGTGTTCTTCCGCATGTTCGAACAGATATTGTGCGCTATCTTAAGGAAAGCAAAAGTGCACATATCACTCGCTTGCAGGCAAACTATTTTTTAAATCCCTATAAAAGCTTTTTTGTTAAACTCTCTGGTGGGATATTAGAGACAATGTTTGGTGGTATTGGGTCAGAGGTCCTATGGAGACCCTTCGACAAAAATTATGCAATAGGCGCTGAACTTTGGCGTGTTCAGCAAAGGGAATATGAAATGTTGCTTTCTTTCAGAGATTACAGAACTACAACAGGGTTTATTAATTTATTTTATAGGGAGCCTAAATCTAAAATTACAGTCGCTGTTAAAGGTGGCAAATTTTTAGCTGGCGATTCGGGAATTAATTTGGATATTTCTAGAAGATTTAAGAGTGGTTTTACCTTGGGTGTTTTTTCTTCAAAAACTGACATTAGTCAATTTGAATTTGGAGAAGGTAGTTTTGATAAGGGCTTTTATTTTCATTTACCAATCGAGGTCTTTTATCCAAATTATAGTAAAGGTGTAACAGGCTTTGGTTTAAGACCATTAACAAGAGACGGCGCTGCAATTCTAACTCATGGACTTCATTTATGGGGCGTTACCGATCAAAGCTCATTAATGAATATTACGAGGGATTGGGATGATATATATGATTAAACTATTGTTTTTAATCTTGCTGCTTTCCTCTTGCGGATCTTTGCCCGTTGCTTATTCTGACACTCCATTAATGCTCTATAGGACAGCTTTTGGGTATCCCTATGAGCCTGTAACAAAAGATTATTTTAATAGCTTTAAGTATAGTTTTGCCAGAATAAGATTTGGCAAGGGTGAATCATTTACTATTGTTTTAGCCTCAGTGGAAGACGGAGTCTATAAATGGATCAGTAATGATGGAGCTAAGATCTTTACGCAAGATGGCAGAATTATTAAAACCGTAGGACTTACTCACGATATCGATATTACATCGTCACTCAGCATTGCGAATGCCAAGGAAGGCATATTCTACGAGGTGATAAACTTTTCAGAGCCAAAGTTATTAAATTCAGTTCAGGTTTCTAAACGGCAGCTATCAAAGGAAATTGAGCTGACAATGGCCGAGCAACAAAAATCTACATTCATGATTAGAGAAAATATCTCAATTGATAAAATAGGTTGGTCTGCAGAAAATATTTACTATGTTGATAGTAAGAACCAAATTTTAAAATCCCAACAACATATCCACCCTTTTCTTAAGCCTATCCACTTAGAATT
>ENA-OSJC01002961-OSJC01002961.1-marine-metagenome-genome-assembly--contig:-NODE-2961-length-12437-cov-9.894013_pt1 | contig 12437 bp, 11 predicted proteins | sample MGYA00237885_ERZ534234 | MGnify/ENA primary metagenome ERZ534234 (study PRJEB26413, sample SAMN06343907) | marine metagenome | isolation source: coastal waters | place: Atlantic Ocean: West Antarctic... | reverse complement strand
GTAAAATTAATTATTACTGATGGTGAAAGAAATTCCCCAAATCAACCCAATGCTTCTCGCAAGTCAATTGATAATTTGATTAATAAAGGCTGTGATGGATTAATTATTTGGGGCTCTGATCTCTCAGAGTTTGACATTCTTCAGCTTGAAAAAGAATTTCCTAATATTGTCCTACTTAACAATAAAGTAAAGGCTTTAGCGAACAAATCCTTTTCATTTAATCATTATAAAGCTGGATTTTTAGCAGGTCAATTCCTTCTTGACAATGGACATAAAAATATTGCATGTATTACAGGATGGCTAGATACAGAAGATGCAAATCTAAGACATAATGGATTTTTAGATGCTCTAAATGCTCGCAAAATTAGTATTCATAAAGATCTAATTTATCGAGGTGATTACACATTTAGAAAAGGTTACGAAGGCGCTAATTATTTACTGAATCAAGCGCCACCCTTTACTGCTCTTTTTTGTGCAAATGATCAGTCTGCAATGTCTGCTATTTCAGCCCTATACAGTAAAGGGGTAAATGTTCCCAATGATGTATCAATAATAGGCTATGACAATATGAATATTTCTTCTTATACATCTCCACCCTTAACAACAATAAATATTCCTACTAAAAAGATGGCCATTTCAGCAATAAGGAAACTTATCAACCTATGTTATGGCGCTGATTTGGAGATAGACTATGACTTTGAAATTAGTCTTATTAAAAGAGAGAGCGTTATAAATTTAAACGACATAAAGTCTTAATTTAAAAGACCATTTAATTCATTTGAATTGGGTCTTACATTTTTTTTAAATTTGAATCATATTTGTCAAATTAATAGCAAAGACATAGACCTTAATTGTTACCTTATTCTAAGACCTGAACTAGGATCAAATAATATAGCCTTACTCGTGTCAACCTGAAGATCAAATCCATTCCCTGCTGAGTTACCAGACTCTGGGCTTAACCTTACCATTACCTCACTATCATTCCATTGCCCTATTGCAACAGTATCTGCACCCATTGGCTCTATAACCTCGACATCGAACTTGACTTTTTGAATAAATTTATTATTAACAGCCAAGGGTTGAACTTCGGTTAGCATTTCTGGACGAATACCGAGCAATACAACATCTAAATTAGAATTATTCAGAGCATCTGTACACGGAATTAATAATTCATATTTTTTACCACCACTTTCAATTATTAAATTTTCATCTTTAACAATGCATTCAATAAAATTCATACCAGGTGAGCCCATAAAATCAGCAACAAAATGGCTTATAGGGTCATTATATATTTCATAAGGAGTACCTATTTGCTGAAGCTCTCCATCTCTAAGGACGGCTATTCGATCTGCCAAAGTCATTGCTTCAATTTGATCATGGGTTACATAAACCATAGTTGTTCCAATACGCTTATGTAATTTTTTTATTTCTGTGCGCATCTCAACTCGAAGCTTTGCATCTAAATTTGATAATGGCTCATCAAAAAGAAAAACTTTTGGAGATCGCGCTAACGCCCTACCCATAGCTACTCTTTGGCGCTGTCCACCAGAAAGCTGCCCTGGTTTTCTGTCCAGCAAGTGATCGATTTGTAAAAGTTCAGATACTCTTTTAAGGATAGATTCTTGCTCACTTTTTGGAACTTTATTCATCTCCAATCCAAAACAAATATTCCTTGCAACATTCATTGTTGGATATAAGGCATAGGATTGGAAAACCATAGCAATATCACGATCTTTTGGAGACTCTTCAGATACATCTTTCCCGTCAATAACAATTTCACCAGCATTTAGCTCTTCAAGGCCGGCAATTAAGTTCATCAATGTTGACTTTCCACAGCCTGAAGGGCCAATTAAAATTAAAAACTCTCCATCTTTAATATCAAGATTTATGTTTTTTAATACTTCGGTTGAGCCAAATGACTTATTAATACCGTTTAGGCTTATACTTCCCATTTTTATTATCCTGTTTTAATTATTTCTTAAATTTATTAAATATCATCATAGATTTTTTGTCACACTCAATACATAAAACTACTATTAGCCTTTAACTGCTCCAGCAGTAAGACCGCGAACAAAATATTTACCTGCTATCACATATACAGCTAAAGTAGGAAGTGCTGCAATAATTGCAGCAGCCATATCAACGTTATACTCTTTGCCACCAACTGAGGTATTAACTAGATTATTAAGTGCTACAGTAATTGGCTGAGTTCCAGAGCCTGAATAAACAACTCCAAATAAAAAGTCATTCCAAATCTGAGTAAACTGCCATATTATTGTTACAACAAAAATTGGAGCAGACAATGGAATAAAAATATGCCTAAAGATTGCAAAAAATCCAGCTCCATCAAGTTTTGCAGCTCTGACAAGCTCTGTTGGAATTCCTACATAATAATTACGAAAGAAAAGTGTTGTAAAGGCGACGCCGTAAATAACATGAACCAATACTAACCCTGTGACTGTATTTGCGAGTCCCAACATGCCAAGTAATTTTGCCATTGGCAAAAGGATTACCTGAAATGGTATAAAGCAGCCAAATAACAGGGCACCAAATAAAAACTCGCTACCTTTAAATTTCCATTTAGCTAAAACATAACCATTAAATGCCCCAACAATTGTTGAGATTATGACAGCTGGAAAGACAATACGAACACTATTCCAGAAATATGGCGCTAAGCCATTACAATCACTACCAGTACATGCTGAAGACCAAGCTTTTTTCCAAGCATAAAAAGTTGGATCAATGGGGAGTGCCATCAGATTGCCACTTCTAATTTCTTCAATATCCTTAAGGGATGTTGTAAACATTACATAAAGAGGGGCTAAATATATAAACGCAAAAAACAGCAATATAAGATATATAAATGCACGCCCAATATTATATTTTGTAAATTTAAAACTAGTCATGATTTTTCTCACGTAATTCAGAGTACAAATAAGGAATTAAAATAGCTAGCACTCCAAAAAGCATAATCATCGCACTAGAAGCGCCAAGACCAATTTGCGCTCTATTAAAGGTAAATGTGTACATAAAGTTTGCTGGAAGGTCAGATGCATATCCTGGGCCACCTCCAGTAAGCGCCTGAACCAAGTCAAAGCTCTTAATTGCTATATGGGTCAGAATAACAATTGCACTAAAAAAAACAGGTCTCATTAATGGCAATACGATATGCCAATAAAGTCTAAACGTTGATGCTCCATCAATTTTAGCTGCCTTAGTAAGGTTTTCATCAACGCCTCGTAATCCTGCTAAAAATAAGGCCATTACAAAGCCACTAGACTGCCATACAGCGGCAATCACAATAGTATAAATCGCCATATCTTGTTCAACAAGCCAGCGAAATTCAAAACCAACAAACCCCCAGTCATTCATTAACTTTTCAATACCTAAGCCAGGGTTGAGAATCCACTTCCATGCAGTTCCTGTAACTATAAAAGAGATCGCCATTGGGTATAAATAAATAGTTCTTATTGCGCCTTCAGCGCGTATTTTTTGATCAAGAAAAATTGCTAAGAGTAGTCCTAAAACTAGTGCAATAACAATAAATAAAATTAGAAAGATAAAAAGATTGTCGACTGCTACGTCCCACCTAGGGTTAGCAAACAAACGTCGATATTGATCGAGACCCACAAAGTCCCATTGAGGCATCATTCTGCTTTTGGTTAGCGATAGTAAACCAGTCCAGACAATGAAGCCATACATGCAAATAACCATCACAATCGTAGTTGGTGCTAATACAATTTTTGGTAGATTTTTTTCTAGAAAATTTAGCACAGTGATTTATTATATTGTTTAATTAAAAAAATGGGGTACCTAAATTAGGTACCCCTAATCTAAACATTAACCAAAAGAAAAAGTAGATCTTAGTGGTATTTGCTTAGAATACTAACAACTTTTACATTGCAGCTTTAACTGAAGCAACTAACTGAGCAACACCTTCTTTTGCACTCTGATCAGAGTTAAAGAAGTTTGTTGCAGTGTCTGTTACCGCTCCACCTACTGCTGAAGACATCGCCATACCATGTGCAAAACTAGGTACTAAAGATCCACTAGCAGAAGCTGAAACAAATGCGTCCATTGAATCATGGGCACACGTGTCAAACTCAGCTCTTGAAACGCCTAAACGCGCAGGAATAGATCCTTTGTTTAGATTGAACACTGTTTGAAAATCAGTACCTAAAATTTCAGCAGCCATTACGTTTTGAGCTTCAGTGCTTGCAGCATCTGATTGCGCAAAAAATGCAAACGAGTCTATGTTAAATGTATGAGCACCTGAAGTTCCTGGAGCTGCAGTACATACATAGTCAGTTCCAACGCTCTTACCAGCTACTTTGAATTCACCTTTAGCCCAGTCACCCATAATTTGACTACCCGCTTTACCTTCAATTACCATTGAAGTAGCAACATTCCAGTCACGTCCTGGTGAGTTTGCATCAACAAACTGACGTAAGTTTCCAAATGTTTCAAAAACTTTTACAGTTGTATCACTGTTCAAAGCATTCATATCTAACTCAACAAAAGCCTTGTTGTAGTAATCAGCACCACCAACACCAAGAACAACTGCTTCAAATACAGTTGCATCCTGCCATGGCTGGCCACCATGTGCTAAAGCAACAAAACCAGCTGCTTGTAGTTTTTTCGCTTGAACCATGAAGTCATCCCAAGTTGTTGGAATAGTAGCGCCTGCAGATGCATATACTTCAGGATTAGACCACATCCAATTTACACGGTGAACGTTTACTGGAGCAGCAACGTATTTACCATTGTGCTTCATTACATCAGAAACAACTGCTGGCAATAAATTGTCCCAGTCATTAGCTTGTGCAACACCATCAATGTCAGCTAAAAATCCTAACTCACCCCATTCCTGGATTGATGGACCTTTTATTTGAGCAGCAGTTGGAGGATTACCTGAAATAGCTCTTGACTTTAAAACAGTCATCGCATTTTCACCACCACCACCAGCAACAGCGAAGTCAGTCCAACCAACTCCAGCTCCACTTAGCTTTTCTTTTAAATAGTTCACACTCGCAGCCTCACCTCCACTAGTCCACCAATGCAAAACTTCTACATCTGCAGCACTTACTGAAGTCGTACTTGCTAGAAGCGCTGTGGCTGCTAGCGTAGATATTGTATTCTTCATATTTTTCTCCACTTATATAATAATAATTCTAAACATCATTGATCAGAATTGGAATCCAGTTTATTACTGGCAACATGTCGGATTGTGGAGTTTTGTGTCAAAGAATGACAAATTGAATCGAATAATGATCAATATGTATTTGAATTTAATGGAAAATTTTTTATTGATCAGTTCAGACTTAGATCGAACTCAAATGGAACTCTAGAGGAGTGGTGATGTTTAATTGGCGCATCATCCGACAGGTCTATTAAAAAGCTATACCAAGATAAATATTTTTTACCACCCTTAATACCTAAACAAAAAACATAACTACCCGTCATTAAAAAAATATCTCCAGATAGTTTCTTTTTTATAGCATCTTTTACGTTAATCTCAACAGAAGCATCTCCATTAAAAGCAACTTCAAAATAACCTTTAATCTCATTATTACTTTCTAAAAGTTTTGGTAGAAAGGTCGGTAAAAGAGTTGCGTTATCATGATACAAGCTCAGAATGGCTTTCATATCAGCATTATTAAAAAAGTCTGCCCATTGCTCAATTATATTTTTAGGTGTCATAAATATATAAATCTTAATAAATTAATTAAGTATTTTAAACTAGGAAGCTTATTTAAAAAATAGATAACTTTTTTATGTTTTATTCTTTTGAATGCCTTGATAGATTTGCAATAATACAATTATTATCATAACTACAAATAAAGCTAAACTAATTGGCCTTTCCCACATAAATGAAAATGAGCCATCATTAATAAGAATTGCTCTTCTTAAGTTTTTCTCAAGCATACCTCCAAGTATAAATCCAAGTATTAAAGGAGGCATTGGGTAGTTTAATACCCTTAAAACTAATGACAAGAACGCAACAATTGCCATAAAATATATATCAAACGCATTAAAAGAAATTAAATAGACACCTGTAACAGAGAAAAAAAGTACCAAGGGGACTAGTATATTTTTTGGAATTGCCAAGATCCGAGCAATATATGGAATTAAGGGCAAATTTAAAAATAACAAAACTACGTTACCAATATACATTGACACAATAACCGCCCAAAAAAGTTCGGGCTGCTCTATATATAGCCTAGGGCCAGGTTGCACTCCAAAGGATAGCAAGGCACCTAGCATTACGGCTGTAGTGCCTGAGCCTGGAATACCTAAAGTTAATAGTGGAACAAAAGACCCAGTACAAGCTGCATTATTGGCAGTTTCAGGTGCGGTCAAACCTTTGATTGAACCTTTACCAAATTTAAGTTTATCTTTCGCAGAAGCAATACTTCTTTCAAAACCCCAAGCCAAAAAACTTGCAATTGTCGCGCCAGCTCCAGGAAGCACACCAACTAAGAAACCTAGAACTGAAGATCTTCCAATTACAGGGGCCATTTCTTTTACTTCAGCTTTTGACAGTTTAATTGAGCCTAAATTAGCTTTACTAACATCGGAGGCTTTAAAACTAATATCCATTTTTTTAAAAATAATCATAAATGCTTCACTCATGGCAAAAGTTGCCATGACTAAAAGAACAAAACTAATCCCATCCATTAAATTTATATTACCAAAAGCAAAGCGAGTGATATCTGACAATGCATCTTGTCCAACAGTGGCTAATGCAAGGCCAAGAGCAGTCATAATCATTGCTTTTAAAAATTGACCTTTACTAGCAAATGCAGCAATAGATAATAATCCAACACACATGAGTGCAAAGTAATCAGCAGATTGGAAGCTTAAGCTTACTTTTGCTAATTGAGGTGCTGCAATTAATAAAAATATCGCTGCAATTGTGCCTCCTGAAAATGAAGCATAAGCTGCAATCGCTAATGCTTTTCCAGCTTGTCCATTTTGAGACATCGGGTAGCCATCAAACGAGCTTGAAACTGTTCCTGCAACGCCTGGAGCATTAATAAGAATCGATGAGGTGGAGCCTCCAAATATAGCTCCATAATAAACGCCTGCCATCAAAATCATAGCCGAAGCTGGATCGAAGCCATAAGTAATTGGGATCATGAGTGCGATAGCTGACATTGGGCCAAGACCAGGTAGCATACCAATGATAGTACCAGCAAAGCACCCTGCCATCACCATCAAAATGTTATAACCACTAAATGCAGTATTAATACCAATTAGTATTCCTTCATTCATGAAATTACTCCAATTGCTTGTAAAAAAGGGTCCCGAATATAAACATCCAATAACTCATGAAGTAGAAATTGCAAGCCTGCAACAACTGGGATAGAGCTCAAAATAATAACCTTAGGACTTCGAACACCAAGATAATAATAAGCGACCATTAAAAATAGGTTGGTGGATAAGAAAAATCCAATTGATTTAATAATAATGCCGTAGGTAAAAACTAATACAAACAAAACAATCACTTTTAGCCATTCATAGTGGCCAAGTTTTTCATGTTCATTTTTAGATAGAACTAGTGTTAAAAAAGATACAAAAATACCAAGGTAGGAAATAAATATTGGGAAAGTTCTTGCGTTAAAGTCTGCATTTTCATCAAAAGCAAATACTCTTATTTCACTTGCAAGATATGAGTAAACAATAAAAAAAAGAAGGAAGATGAGAGCACTTAAGCGCGAGTAATTAATATTCATTCATCTTCCCCCTTAATACTAGTTTAAATAACGCCTAGTTTTTTCATTAGGTCTGTCATTTCTTGGGTTTGTGTTTCTAAAAAACCCATGAAATCAAAACCTGGATTGTAGATATTTACATATGCATTACGTTTTCGGACAGCTTCCCATTCAGGAGTACTTTGAACATCGCCTAACATTTTTGCAATTTCATATCTTTCAGCTGCATTCATATTTGGTGGACCAAAGAATCCTCTCCAGTTAACAAAATATGCATCATAGCCTTGCTCTTTAAGCGTTGGAACACTTGGAGCATCAGCTGAACGATCATTCGCTGTTATTCCTAAGATGCGAACTTGATCACCTGCACCAAGAGCTTCACTGAAGCCTGTTGATAACAACTGGGTTTCGCCTGAAAGTAGGCCAGCTAGAGCTTCACCACCTCCATCATAAGGAATGTACACAACATTATTTGGATTAGCACCTGCAGATTGGAATGCAAGAGCACCAATTAGGTGATCCATACTTCCTCGGGTAGAACCTCCAGCCATCTTGACTGATTTTGGATCCGCATTGTATGCATCAACAACATCGGCAAATGATTTAAAAGGCGAATTAGCTGCAACCGCGATTGCACCAAAGTCACCAATAATTCCAGCAATAGGTGTTACGTCTTTATAAGACAAAACACCACTTGCAGCATCAGAAGAAACATAACCTGCATGTCGACTAATAGAACGAAGAACAATCGGAGTTGATTGCACCATAATTGTGTTTTTTGGCATCGTTTTAATCATCCATGCTAGCGCCTTACCACCGCCACCGCCAGACATGTTTTCAAAAGATGCTGATTCAAGCATGCCAGATTTTACTAAAGCCTCGCCAGTTCCCCTTGCAGCACCATCCCATCCACCTCCAGCACCGCCAGGTACAACAAAATGCAATTTATCAACTGCAATTGCCGCACTCGAAAGAGCGCCAAACATAAACAAGAAGGAAACTAATTTTATGAATATTTTTTTCATAATTATTTCTCCACAATAACCTACTCAACATTAAGTAGATAATTAATCAACAAACTTGATCGTACTTGTTAGAAGATATAAAAAATTTGTTAATCAACAAATCTCATAATATGCTTTAATTCTTTCAGAAACCTGTCAGATTTTGACTATTTCTTTTGAATTAAAGATCTAGATTGTAACTATCATTAAGCCAATCTTTAACCCAAGAGATAGCTACAGGGTCTATTTGAGTTGCAATCTCTTTAAATTTTATTGCCTTATATCCAGTTGATTGCGGATAGATACCAATATACTTTTCTGATATTGAATTAAAACTTGGCTCGTTAATAATATTTTCAAATGCTTTTGAAAATGCATTAATAATTTCTGGATCAGTTTTTTTATCGATTACAACCATTTTTTGAGCAGAAAAACCTGCAATAAAGAATGCCTTCCAAGCATCCCAACTACTCCCTATAGGCTCTGCACCATGAATTTGAATATAAACCTCTCTAAAAGTTGGGATGTCTGGAAAATTTGGATCTCTAATGATGCTTCCATTATCATCAAGAATACCCCATGTCATAATTGGAACCACATCGCCTTTTTCAACAAGTGGCATAACTTTTGCTAGAAATGAAGAAGAAGTTTGATAATCTATATTGACATAACCTTGTTCAAACATTAACCTTCCATCCGCCCTTCCCTTTACACCAAAAATTGGCTCTACTTTCATGCCAAGCATGTTCCAGGCTAATAGAGGAACAAGGTCTAGTCTAGTAGGCCCTTGAGACGCAAAGACATAATTCTCATCAAGAGTTAATTGAGGATTGATATTCCAAAGCGCACCCAATTCTTTTGGAAGATAAGCAACCCCTCCCGTTGACGATGCCAAGATAACCTCCCAGTCTTTATAATCATACTTAACTCTCGGATCACCTAATAGAAATGGAAACTGTGTTGAGCCTGAGGTAGAAAAAATAACTGAACCATCAATTGGCGCCTCGGAACTGAACCAGTTGGCACCTTTTGTAGAGCCTGCGCCTGGCATATTAATGACTTCAACAATTGGTTTCCCAGGCAAGTACTCACTTAGAAGTGGGGCATAAAATCTCGCCAAGACATCTGCTCCACCGCCAGCTGAAAAAGGTACTACCCATTTAATATGATGATTGGATAGATCAATCTCAGCCGATACATTGTTTGAAAATACAACGGTAAATAGAAATACTAGTGAAGTAAAAAATGATTTAATTTTTATTATCTTGAATATTGTCATTAGTATCGATCTTATATAGTATTTATTAAGTTTGCAAATAAATGAGTAAGTTATCTTCATGATAAGAATTTAAGCTGTCCATAACCTGTCAAGAAGTTAAAACTATGATTCTAAAGATAAAATTTCATTTATACTTTTTTTATTCATAAGTTTTAAGTTAATAAAATGAGAATTGTTCTTATTGAAGATAATCAGATGCTTGCTGAAGGAATTCAAAAAATTCTTTTGGACGAGGGCCATTCTGTTGATTATTTTGTTGATGGAGAACGAGCAGATCAACATTTAAGGTATGAAGGTGCTGATTTAGCAATCATTGATATCAATCTTCCTAATATGGATGGAATTTCAATAACTAAAAATATTCGAGCCAGAAAACAGCTTTTTCCAATTATCATTTTAACGGCACGAGGCGCGACAAAAGACCGAGTTATTGGACTAGACGCTGGCGCTGATGATTACCTTGTTAAACCGTTCCAAATGGATGAACTAGATGCTCGTATAAGAGCATTATCAAGAAGAAATACTTCATTACTGTCAAATACTGAAAGCATTGGAAGCTTAGCGTACAACAGAACCTCTCGAAGACTTTACTTTAACGATAATGAGTTAACTCTTAATAGAAGAGAACTTACCTTGTTCGAAATCTTAATTAACAAAAAAGGTCAATATATTTCTAAATCTTCTCTTGCGGACACTCAATATGGAATTGGCTCAGATATCAATATTAATGCAATTGAAATCAGTATATCTCGTTTAAGAAAAATTCTCTCTGCCTACAGCATTCAAATTACTACTGCTAGAGGGATTGGTTACATGATGGATGATAAGCTAGAATAATGGAAGAAAAAATCCTATCTCTTAGAAGTAGACTGCTTTTATTAATAATACTTCCTCTAATATTTATTGTGTCAATCGGTACTGTCGCACTTTATTTTGACTCACAAAAAAAATCACAAGAAATCTTTGATAACCTTCTTCATACAATATCACAAGTTATTCTTCGTGATGCTGTTTTGAGTGATGGTGATCTCTTAACAGAGCAACTCCTTGAAACATTAACAGACTCTCTAAATGATCAAATTTTTTATCAAGTTAGAAATGAAAATAATACACTTTTTGTTGGATACTCAAACCCACCAGGAATACCAAATAAATTAGAAATTAAACCTTATCAACCAATTTTTTATGACTCTAACTATCTTGATCAATCTGTAAGAGTTATCTTTTCTAGAGAATTTATCTCATCTATGAAAGACCCAGGATGGGTTAATATTTATGTTTGGCAAACCCGAATTGGGCAAAGGCAATTACTCTTAGAGCTGGCAGCAGATGCATTTGTAACAATGATTATTATGTTGATTTCAACAGCTTTGATAGTTTGGTTTGGCGTGCAATATGGTTTAAAGCCACTACTTGAACTTCAAAGTGCAATTAGAAAGAGATCTGCAGATGATATTAGTGAAATAAAACGAGCAGTACCAAAGGAGGTTTCAAGTCTTTTAAATTCAATGAATAATCTATTCTCACAATTAAGAAAAGCATTTATAGAAAAAGATGAATTCATTGCTAATGCGGCCCATCAATTAAGAAATCCAATAGCTGGAATTCAAAGTCAGGCTGAGGCTGCTGAACGATCAAAAACTCTAGAAAGTATGAAAATTAGAATTAAAGATGTAGCAATAGCAGCTAAAAAAACCTCGCGATTGACTCAGCAACTTCTTTCAATGGAGCATGTTTCTCAAAGATCTATCAAGTCAGAATTTAAAAATCTTGATCTTGTTAAGCTAACTCAAGAAATATTAACTAAATTTGTACTAAAAGCTGACAAACAAAATGTTAATTTATCTTTAGATTTTAATGAACAATCAATTCAGATTATTGGAAGTGAAACTTATTTAGGAGAGGCTATTGACAACCTAATAGATAATGCACTTTTATATGGATGTCCAAATGGAGGGGAAATTAATGTTGAACTGAAGCTGGAATCTGATTCAGCATTATTATTCGTTAAGGATAATGGAAGTGGAATTAAATCTGAATTAATTGATAGTGTATTTGATAGATTTTTTTATGACTCTGAAGCGAATAGCCATGGAAGTGGGCTCGGCTTATCAATTGCCAAAACAATTATTGAACTTCATGAGGGCTCTTTAACCTTAACTTCTGATAATAAAGGAACATGTCTAAGTATTAAACTTCCAGCTTTTTATAACAAAGTTTCTTAGATTATTTTTAAAATTTCGTAGCAAGCGCCCATTGTGTGATAATCCGTTTTTCCAGCCGGGCTTTTAAGGTCATCATATTTATTATTATTTGAATCTAAAATGCGAAACCATGCGCCGTACTTGTGATCAATCATGTACTTCCAGCTGTAACTCCAGATTCGATCATACCACTCCCAGTAATAATCATCGCCTGTCCGATTAGCTAATACTGCTG
>ENA-OSJC01002959-OSJC01002959.1-marine-metagenome-genome-assembly--contig:-NODE-2959-length-12441-cov-10.241103_pt1 | contig 12441 bp, 16 predicted proteins | sample MGYA00237885_ERZ534234 | MGnify/ENA primary metagenome ERZ534234 (study PRJEB26413, sample SAMN06343907) | marine metagenome | isolation source: coastal waters | place: Atlantic Ocean: West Antarctic... | reverse complement strand
TCAGGCAAAAGGACCGTTGAATAATAACTCTGGAAAGCAGGCGTAAGCCTCACCGAAGGAGCAAATCTCTCAGGTACAGAGTCAAAACTTCAACACTACCAACAACTATTCACATTTAATTAAAGTCTGGTCACACTGTGGTCACACTAGAAAGAAATTAAATGGCGGTAATAAGAAAGCGTCACAGTGGTAAGTGGCAAGTTATAATTCGTAAGAAAGGTTATCCTGCAATCGTAAGATCATTCTTAGAAAAGGGTATTGCAAGTAAATGGGCTAAGACAGTTGAGAGCCAGATGGACCGTCGTGTCTTTGAAGATATGACAGGAGCTGAAGCAACAACTTTAAGATCATTACTGGTCAAGTACCGTGATGAGATTATACCTGACTACAAGTCATGCAGGAGTTTGACGTATAATGTTAATATGCTTCTCAAGTATAAGATCTGTTATTACAGTTTGCTGCATCTAAACTCAGCTCACATTAATGAATTCAAGAAACAGATATCTGTAGGCAGAGCTAACAAAACTATTAATGGATATCTCTCAATGTTGAACAATGTTTGGGAGCTAGCTAGAAAAAACTGGGGCATCGTATTACCTGCACAAAATCCTTTTAAATTAGTTTCATATTTAAAGGTCCAGAACGAGAGAACCATCACATTAACTGACAAAGAATTTGCCAGGCTAATAACAGAAGCAGAGTTATTAGTTGTTAAGGACTCTAAGCATAAGGTAATTGGCAAAGTAAATTACTTAGCAGATATGATCAAATTTGCAGGGCTAACAGCATGCAGATATTCAGAGATAATTAAGCTAACTAAAAATGATGTTGATTTTGATAGGTGTACCGCAACTTTAATTGATACAAAAAATGGTGAGACTCGTACAATTCCACTACCAAAACAAGCATTAGAAATACTGAAATCTAGGCGTACATTTGGAGACAAATTCTTCCAGGTAAAATCAAGAGAAGTGTTCAGAAATTACTGGGATAGATGCAGAAATAATGCAGGGTTAAAAGACTTCAGATTCCATGACATCAGATCTCACGCAATAAGATTAATGTTGAAGTCAGGTATGCAAGCAATTGAAGTTGCCCAGGTAAGTGGTCATAAAACATTAAATGTACTTTACAAAAGATACAGTAGAATTACTGCTGATGATCTAATTGATAAAGTAAGTAATATTGTTGTAGGCAAATTTTAATTGCATAGATCTGTCACGGTAATTTAAATTGTATAAATATGTCGTCGTCGCTGTTGCTCCTCCTCAGTGTGTCCTACAAAAAAGATGACGACAATTGTAAGGCACAATATTTTTTCTAAATACTGTCACTTGAATTAAAAAATCAAAATGTTATATTAGCAATAACAAAGACGTTGATCGCCCGTCTCAAAACAAATTTCAATCATACCCTCGAATTTCATTAAGTGGGGAAATTCAATCAAAAAAAAAGCTGAGTACAAATGCAACGGAACGGCATTAATATTGAGGATATGAATATGATTATAAATATGAAAGTTACAGATGATTTTATACTGCTATCGATAGCAACATTTACATTATTTCCGATTTACATCATTACAGATTTCTACACTCAATACGTTCCTGCACTGTAGATTTTATCGTGTGTCTGACCTTCAGCAGTTGGACACACAACTATAAAAGCAGGAGATAAACATGAGTCACGAAAAAGAAAATAAGGTTGTTAACATTGGTCACAATAGCGGCAACACAGTAAGCAAAGACGCATACGCAAAACTACTAAATTCCTTACATAGATTACATATATATTCTAGACAGGAAATGCGTAGGGCTGAAAGATTTTTAGATGAAGCATTCACTAAATATCCTAACGGCAGGGCGGAGTCTCGTAAACTAAAAGACTTTCAAATACATGAATCTAGATTAAGAGGCAAAGAGATTGCTTCAAAATTTTCAGAATATGCAGAGTCAAATATTAGTATGCTTGAGAGTAAAGCAGACAGAGAAGATATTAAATTAGATATCGACAATAGAGGTCACCCAACAAATACGAGTGATGGGGAAAATAATTCATAATGAAAATTAGTGAATTGCGTAAGGCACAGAAATATCTAACTTCATCTGCAACGGATAAAGTTAAGCCCAATTCTAAACCTAACGTAAAATCTAGTGAGCAGGACAGCAAACCTGCTCGCTTTAATTTTATAGTTAATCCTGCAACTGGGAATTATGAAAATACAGCTTACTCAATACAACAGAGTATTGATAAACACACAGAATTTAGTCCTGCACAAAAAGCAGCTTTTACAGAATTTTATTCTAAAGATGATCGGATTGCAGATGAGGCTAGAGAGCTACAAAAAGAAAAAAAGTTGATGGGTTATTTAGATAATGTTAAATCTGGTAAATACAATATTAACAATGATACTAAAACTTTAAAAAAGTTAAGTGGTTATCAGCCACATAAACGGGTTGCAGCTCCAGGCAATTTTTATCCAACAGTAGCAATACCAGAATTTAATCTTGCACCATTAGTTGAAGATTTAGATACAGCAGAACAGCAAATTACAGCCAGAAAGAAGTACGAACAAACAATCATTAATCCTGATGCTAGCGAAGGCATTGCAGGAATATTAATCAATAAAAATAGGAGAAAAATATGAGTGAAAAAATAATAAAGCATTGGCAGCAGATAGCTGAGGAGCAAAAAGTTATGACTAAAGCATGGGAGAAATTCTCAGATCTAAGAGATGACATGTGGGGAACTACAATGGCAAACGATAAACGGGTCATGCAAATGGACTTCAGAGTTTGGTATTTAGAATGGGTAAATGACAGCCTGAAAAGAATGCTTAGAGAATACAATCCTAAAATTGATCTGAGTGATGAGTGCTTTAAATCACCTGAAGCAAAGGAATTAAATCGTAATGCTAAAGGCAATCTAAAAACAAATTTTCATAAAATGGCAGGGAGAAAAATATGATTATCAACGAAGCAAGAAGAGGTGACAGAGAAAGTAATTTAATAAATGCATTAATTAAAATGAATAGCAGAAGATCATTTGATGAAGGTGGTGAAGCCAAACCCATCATAGATCTAGCAGCAGCTTTAAAACTAGGCATTACACTAAGTAATCTAAGTGATGCTGAAAGAGAGTCTGTAAGATTTGCATTAGAAAAAATGAATGAGGTGCGAAAGAAGTAGTGCCTGGACCAATAGCACCAAAACACCATTTAAACCGCAGTTTAGAGTCCTTATTTGACGATGCTGCAATAATAGATGCAACGGATAACAAATTAATAAAAAACAGAAAGGTAAGATAACGACATGCAACTAAGACAACAATTCGAGTTAAGTGAAGCAGTACAAAAAATAATGTTTAGCAATAACATTTTTATATTCAGTAGTGAGAAGGGTAAGAAAGGTGTCACTGATACAAATGCACAAAGACTAAAAAATCAAGTTACTAGAACAGACGATATTAAGATTAATAAAAATCATAATATATGGACAGGTAAAGGTGACATTGGTGATATTGATTTAGATAGTGATGAGACCAGGGAATTAGCAGATATATTTTTAAATCCAACGGAGATGGAATTTGGTAGATCTAACCACGGTGGCAGATCGCATAGATTATTTAAAATATTAGACTTAGATAAAAAGAAACATACTAGGTCGTACTTTACATTCAGAGACTCTAAAACTGACAATACAATAATAGAGCTAAGATCTAACGATCATTACACCATGTGTGGTGGAACTTATGATGATGGTGATACTGCAATATTTAATAAAGCAGGTAAGCCTACAGAAATAAATTATGATCAATTACATAAACAAGTAGCAATGCTAGGACTAGCTTCAATCATTTTGAGAAAAGCAAGAATAAGCAATCCACATAATGAGTTTTACAAAGCCATAGCATCAACAATGCAGCAGCATAAGTTAAGTGTAGAAGATGCAGAAAAAATATTTGATGGTGTAGTAGAAAAGGCTAACTGCCCAAACTGTAAAATTTCTGAAAGAAAAGCACAATTTAAAGCAGCTTATAAAGCAGAAGATAATCAACAAAGAATTGGACTACCAACAATTGTTAAGCAATGGAATTGGTCTGATAACGAGAAAGATGATTTTAAGAAGTTATTATTTGCAGTTACAGGTAGGCATGCACTTCCAGTAGAGACTAATAGCTTTGCTAGTAAAGTTGTATTTATGAAGAAGCAAAATAAATACTATGATCTTCAAGATAAGGAGATGTACCCTGGTGAGGTAATAGATGTAACTTATGCAAAAGATTTTAAGCATGTTAAGTACACACCGTTATCACATCTAAAAAAGCACCCTGATTTTAAGATAGCAACAGATTTTACATATAAGCCTGGAACATCAGAAAGATTTGTTTATGTAGAAAAAAAATTGATGGTTAATATTTATGAGGAGCATGATTTTAAACCTGACAATAAAGTCGATACAGATATTTATTACGCATTATTAAAACATGTAATACCCCATGAAGAATGTCGTAATCATTTCTTAGATTGGTGTTCATATATAATTCAAAATAAAGGTAAGAAAATTAGACATGGAATTATATTGCAATCTGACTCATTCCAATTAGGGAAGGGAAGTTTGTACGATATCATGCGAGATATACTTGGTAGAACTAACGCAAAGAAAATTGAATTGGAACAGGCACTAGATAAAGGCAAAGGATATTTAGTAAATAGTATTATGGTTCTAATTGATGAAGCTAAATCAAATGGTGGTTGGCAAGAGAAGCAGACACTTATAAATACACTCAAGACAATTATTTCTGAAGGTTCAGTTGGTGTCAGAAAATTGTACACAGAATTTGCTGAACAAGACACCTGCACAAATTATTGGATTAATACAAATCACAGAGACGCATTTGCATTACCACCGAATGAAGTTAGGTACTGGGTATATTTTAGTGAAGCAATTAGAAATGATGCAATGCTAAAAGAATTTCACAATCAAAGACTCAATCATAATTTAGCAGCAGGAGTATATGCAGATATGCTTGATCGTGATGTTTCAAAGTTTGATGCAACTGGTGTTGCACCGCATACAATCTATAGAGACATGATGTCAAATGCAGCAGACAGACCAGTGAATGATTATGTTAGAGAAAGATTTACGCAAGGGGCTTTTCCATTCAATAGAGATCTACTTACAACAGTTGAGCTGTTTGATTGGTTAAGAGCTTCAGCTAAAGTTAGAGTTGGTAGAGAAAATGAAGTTGCTAACGCTCTGAAAGATATTGGTGGAGTCAGAAAAAGAGATTGTAAAGTACCAGGTGTAGGTGATCATGTTAATGTTTGGATTATCAGAAACCATGATAAATGGAATAACATGACAGCTAAAGAACTTGGTTCAGGTTACGTTGGCTTCTATACAGATAGTAAACAGGAAACTTTTATAGGTACAAAGTAATAATTAGTTAGCTTTGCTGCATGGGCCATGACCCAGGGAAAAGATGGACATGGTTCTATTATTATATATTTTTTCTGAGAGATTGCGTTTTAGGTAACAAAGGAAACAACTCATTAAGTATTGAAGGTGCTTAGAAGGCTCATTAAGTTGCAAAAAGTTACTTCTTGTTCTGTTGAAAAACACACTTAATTGAATCTTTATGCGGACTTTTTTGAAGTGGAATTAAGGTAACTGTTGTTGCTTGTTACCCTGGTTTTTGGTCCATGATCAGAGCTGCTTGCCGCTAGCTGCATGAGACTTGAACAAAGATTAATTAAGAAGTCTAACCAAAAAAAATTTTAAAAAATTTTCAGAAAAAGTATTTTAAGAGGCTAAGGGTGTTCATCTGAGTATTATACTAAGATATTAACTAAGTTAAATCCTGACAGGTAATTAACATTATAAGAAACTTTGAATTTTGAGATTGGTTATAGTGCCCTATTTTTAGTCTGCTGCTTGCAAGACCTGGAGGAGGTGCAACAGCACCGACGACTCCATATGTTTTTATACCGTAATAAGTAATGCAACTTATGGTTATTAATAGGACCAATAAAACTAGCATTCTCTGACTCACTACGGTCACACTCGGTCACAGTTGGTCACACCCCATTAGCATTCGGTCACACTAACATCTTGCTATTTAAACTATGATTAATTAAACTCTGGTCTTAACGTGATTAGTTTTAATTATGTTGAAGTATAGCGGGAGACGTTGATAACCGTTGAGTATTTAACATTAGACACTCAACTACATTCAAGGCCGAAGGAGCAACACCCAGGAAACTCTCAGGCAAAAGGACCGTTGAATAATAACTCTGGAAAGCAGGCGTAAGCCTCACCGAAGGAGCAAATCTCTCAGGTACCGAGTTAATTTCTCAACACTACCAACACATTATTCCATTTAGAAAGAGTTTGGACACAGCTGTGCCACACTAGAAAGGAATTAAATGGCGGTAATTAGAAAGAGAAAACATAATAGTAATTGGCAGGTAATAATTCGTAAGAAGGGTTATCCGGATATCTATAGAACCTTCTTAGATAAATCTGTTGCAGTTAAATGGTCTAAGGCAATTGAAAGCCAAATGGACCGTAGAGTCTTTGAAGATATGTCTGGAGCAGAGTCAACAACTCTACGTTCTTTATTAATTAAATATAGAGATGAGATTATACCTGACTACAAGTCATGCCGGGGTTTGACATATAATGTTAATATGCTTCTCAAGTATAAGATCTGTTATTACAGCTTGCTGAATCTAACCTCAGCTCACATTAATGAATTCAAGAAACAGATATCTGTAGGCAGAGCTAACAAAACTATTAATGGATATCTTTCATTGTTGAACAATGTTTGGGAGCTAGCTAGAAAAAACTGGGGTATCGTATTACCTGCACAAAATCCTTTTAAATTAGTTTCATATTTAAAGGTCCAGAATGAGAGAACCATCACATTAACTGACAAAGAATTTAGCAGGCTAATAACGGAAGCAGAAAAACTAGTCGTTAAAAACTCTAAACATAAGGTGATTGGCAAAGTAAATTACTTAGCAGATATGATCAAATTTGCAGGGCTAACAGCATGCAGATATTCAGAGATAATTAAGCTAACTAAAAATGATGTTGATTTTGATAGGTGTACCGCAACTTTAATTGATACAAAAAATGGTGAGACTCGTACAATTCCACTACCAAAACAAGCATTAGAAATACTGAAATCTAGGCGTACATTTGGAGATAAATTCTTTCAAGTTAAATCCCGGGAAGCATTCAGAAACTACTGGGATAGATGCAGAATTAATGCCGAATTACCAGAGTTCAGATTCCACGATATTCGATCTCATGCAATACGGGCTATGTTGAAGTCAGGCATGCAGGCAATTGAAGTTGCACAAGTAAGCGGTCATAAAACATTAAATGTTCTCTATAAGAGATACAGCAGAATTACAGCTGAAGATCTTATTGATAAAGTAAGCAACATAGTTGTTGGTAAATTTTAACCTTCGGAACGTTCTTATCTTTCCTTTACGTATCTACTGAGATTCAAAGAATTGTATATTATTATATTCTCTCATTCTCTCTTGATAGGTAGAGATCAATGGGAATTGCAAAGTGAAGGAGCTATGTCTCACGGTCATATCACAGATGTTCATTGGTCCAGGTCGCCTGCTTCATGTGACTAGTCTCATTTGTTCATGCGGTATGGATCTAGGAGCTTAGTGAAGTTTGTATTTGCGAAATTATTTCAATTTGGTATATTGAGTACATAAGTTCATTGTTCTTTCTAACAATGCGAGGTTTAAGTTTCTAACACTCCACACAAATACAAGAAGCAAAAAGATTTAATTACCTTGGTCGGTATTATTTTTGATGTGATCTTGCTTTATTAAAAATAGAGCTTATAACTTATTCATCATCATTAGTAATACGACCTTCTAAAACCCGGTAATTAAACTTTATTGTTTAAACCGGGTTTTTTTATGGAGTAAGCTAAGATGATAAAACAACAAAGAGGACTAGGACTACAAGTCGTAGAAGAAAACGTTAAGACACCAAACCCCAACTTCCTGCAACACCTGCGTGAAGCAACCAATAAATCTAAGTCAAATAATAATTGTGCTTTGTGTGGTCTATGGGTCAATCATAAACAATTCCAAACAACAGAAGATCATACTGAATATAAAATTTCAGGAATGTGTAAGCCCTGCATGGACAGCATATTTGGAGGGGATAAATAATGAAAAGATTAAACGTACAGATGACGGATTGCACTTGCGAGCGTTGTGGAAATGGATACGTCTCAACATATACAAAAGAGAATACGGGATTAGACCCGATAACTTTAAAACCCGTTGTTTGTTGTTACGAACATACTTGGGTAAGTGTTGATTATGAAGATGAATACTCAGGGTATGATTTTGCAAAAACTATAGACGGAACATTAGTTGTTGAAATCGAAGATGATAAGAAGGAAATTTCTCTCAAAAAATATAGAGCAGGAAAACAGAGAAACTTCGAAGAATTAAATGAACGTTATTTAAAACGTTATTTAATAACTCCTACTAAAAATAAGGAGGTTATCAATGCCAATAGATAAATCCTTAACTTACGTAGATCTATTTTATGGAAAACCTAAAATCAAAAGAGTTAGTCCTAGAGTAGCAAATGTAATAACTAAACGTTTAGAATTAGCAGGAGGTGGGTCAACAAATGAGAAGCCAAAACCAAAACCACCATCTAACGTAATTCCATTCATACCTAGACCCGATAGTCCATATTCACCAGAGAATCCTGATGGTTGGACTAAGCGAGATTTTGTAACTGACGCTAAAGCTGACATTGAGTTTTACCGTGAGCAGTTATTCAAGATCTATGGTGGTGGAGTAATGAAGTTCAAAAAATCAGAGCTAAAGGAGTTACTACAATTCCATTTAGATAATGGAGGAATATAAAATGATGCAATCAAATACTAGAGAGAACGTACAGAAGCTACGAAGTTATGGCTTCAAATTAACACCAGTAAAAAAATCAACAGATCCAGAAAAAGATAAAAAACCTGTAACTCAAAATGGTAAGTGGTCAGACGATTGGAATGAAGACGAGTTAGTGCAAGCTGAACGTATAGGAGTGTTTCATAAAAAGAGTGGAGTCTATGATATGGATTTTGACGATAAGAGTTTAGTAGCTCATAAGTTTATAGATCTATTACCCGCAACATTTACAATAGGTAAGTTAATCGACAACGTTCCAGTAGCAACTCATAAAATATATAAACTACCTGAAGGTAAGACAGCTTATAAATATGTTTATCCAAAGAACGTTAAAAAAGGATTGGGAATAATAGAATTATTACCTAGTACGCAAACAATCATCGCAGGTACTGACAGAATAATTTTGAACAATGTAGAGCCATCTGTTCAAGATCCTAGTCACATGAGTCTTAATGCTCGACTAATAGCCACTTTTAGCGAGTTATATAATCATTGGCCAAAAGAAGGACAACGTGATGAAGCGTACATGCGTTTAGCCGGAGCGTTAGCACATACAGATGTACCATTAGAATTATCTACAAAATTTGTAGAACGTTTGTGTGAGTTAACTGGAGATACAGAAATAAAAAAAAGAGTAGATAAATTAGCAAGACAAGAAGAAGCTTTTAAAGAAAACCCTGAAGTAGTTTACAGCGTTAAGGGTTTATCAGAATTTCTTGGAATTAATCTTCCTGCATTTGATGAGATTAAACCTAAGGAAATAAAAGATGATAAAGAAGTTATAGGTAGCGAACATATAGATCATTATCCGTTGGTCGATGGTTCAATGTTATTGAATAGAGAATATCCTAAACCACATTTTATCTTAGAGCCTATTATAAGAGAACGTACAGTATCTCAATTTAGTGGCGATTACGGTTCAGGTAAAACACATTTTGGATTAAGTGTATTCTTAGCAATATGTCATGGTCGCCCGTTTCTAGATTACACAATATCTAAAGCAAGACCTGCATTATATGTTGAAGCAGAATTGCCGGGTGCAGATATTCAAGAAAGAATATTATCGCTCAACGCACCTCATATAGATGTTAACGATGAAACTAAAAGATATCTATATCCTGAAAATCAATACACGCTATCGCAAGATGATTTAATCTTAGCCGGTATTAAATATGGTTTTAAAGACATAGCTGTTTCATCAGATGAAGATAGTGCAAGAGAGGGTAGAGAAGTCATTGAAAATACAGTTGAACAAATAAGAAAAAAGACCGGGCAATACCCAGTATTATTTTTAGATAATATTTCAGCTCTAACTTCAATAGATGAAAATAAAGCTCAGGATTGGTCAGCGTTAATGAAGTGGACCGTTAAGATGAAAAATAAAGGTATTACAGTAATCCTATTTCATCACACCGGTAAAACAACTGGTTCAGCAAGTGGTTCAAACATGTCTCAACGTTTAATTGATACTCACATTATCCTTAGAAAACTAAAAGACGATCAAAGATTTGAGATGGCAGGAAAGAACGTTCAGTGTTCTGTCCATTTTGATAAGTACAGAAACTTCGGTGGGCAAAGTGTTTTACCTTACCAACTGACTTGTACTGAAGATGGTATATGGAAAAAATATCCTATGCTTACACAAGACGATTTCAAATTGATTACAGCAGTTAAAGAAGGTCAATCAAAAGATGAAATTACAAAAGGTAAACAAAAAATAATGGGTCAATCTACTTATTACCGAAGATTAAAAATCATTCAGGAAAGTGGTCTATTACCCAAAACTTTAAAGGAGGAAATAAATGAAAAATAATAGTTGGTACAGCATTAAATGGAAGCCACGGAACACAATGAAAAATGCTTTCATTCAAGTAAGAGCTAAAGATAAACGTGAAGCTAAACGTCTTATTTTAAAAAAGCTAGAGAAGATCAATAGTAAATATTTAGATGTTTACAGATTGGAGGAAAAAAATGAAACTTGTAAATAAACCATTAACAGAAAAACAAATTAAGTTTAGCCATCTATACGTTATTGAAGGTGGACTTAAATCAAATACAGAAATTGCAATCGAAGCAGGTTACTCAAAAGACTCTAGTTACCAGAGAGCTTATGAATTGTTAAACGAGAAAATATGTCCGCATGTTGTGAAGTACATTAGAGAAATACAAAAAGATGTAGATAAGAAGTTTGATATTAATGAAGATAGTCATTTAAAAAAACTTTGGGAGATACAAAGCAAAGCAGAACAAAAAGGAATGTTAGGAGTTGCTTTACGTGCAGAAGAGTTAAGAGGAAAAACTAAAGGTCTGTACGTTGATTATTCTAAAAATATGAACATCAATAAAAATGGACTTGATGATCTAACAACAGAAGAATTAGAAGCTCGTATGAAAGGAACGTTAGAACACTACAGTAAAATATCAACCGTAAAGGAGGAAGAATATGACAAAGACAAACACAGCAAAGCAGACGACTAAGATCTCTATGGAGAAAGAGTACGCTATCGCATTCTTAAAAATATTTGATAAACGTACAGAGGACCTATTAACCATGCAAGAAGCGTTGATGAAAATACAACAAGAGCTGTTCCATGAAAAATGGAAGTTTAGACATGTATCAAGATTGTTAAAAGCTCATGCACCAACAGTTGCTGTTTCAGAGGAAGAGTTAATACAAACTATAAAAGATACGGACATAACTGATGGATAAGAAAATACCTAAAGAGAAACTGTTTGGAAAGTTAGCTAAGGAGATAACACCTAAAGCCCTAAATACGTATAGAGAGGATATGCAAAATTTCAAAAATTTTCATAGTGGAGAACCTTATAAAGCAACTGCTGTTCCAGTTAAAAAAACTAAAAATTATTTTTCAGATGATTGGCATATTATAGAAAATGCTATGACAGCTCCTGAACGTAGAGAATTTTATAGAGATAAACCTCAGAAAGAAAAACCTAAAGATCTATATAAAGATCTTCCTAAATTTGACTACGAAGGATTAACCAAAGACATAAGAGAAATTTCAAAAAAATTTTTAAAATATGAAGAACCTTTAGTTAAACCGGATTTTAATCGTAAAAAAGATAGTGATTTACAAAATGGTTTGGGGTCGCTTATAAGAGTCAAAGACTAAGTCTATAGGTAAGATAGTAAGTAACATCTAAACGTTAAGGTCTTTTATACAGTAACAAAGATTGCAATTTACAAGTGTAGCAGGACCCCTATGTTTACTGGTCATTCTGGACTCACTCAGGACTCACTCGGACACAGTTGGACACACCCCATTAACGTTTGGACACAGTTAGTAATTGCTTTTTAAACGTAGAGCATTTAGAATCTTAGATATTGGAATAAGAAAGTAGTGCGAAATATAGCGGGAGACATTGATTAAATTCAAGGCCGAAGGAGCAACACCCAGGAAACTCTCAGGCAAAAGGACCGTTAAATAATAACTCTGGAAAGCAGGCGTAAGCCT
>ENA-OSJC01002957-OSJC01002957.1-marine-metagenome-genome-assembly--contig:-NODE-2957-length-12448-cov-4.182119_pt1 | contig 12448 bp, 15 predicted proteins | sample MGYA00237885_ERZ534234 | MGnify/ENA primary metagenome ERZ534234 (study PRJEB26413, sample SAMN06343907) | marine metagenome | isolation source: coastal waters | place: Atlantic Ocean: West Antarctic... | reverse complement strand
CATTGGACCAAATACAAAGTTGGTAATTTTACCAATTGAAGATGCCCCTGTTAAAAAAATAAAAACAATTAAAAATGTCCAGAAAAAACTTAAAATCACACCGAAGCCAAAACCTAAGATAATTATAAAAGCAATAAAACCAGTTCCACCTAAACCTAAGATAATTATAAAAGCAATAAAACCAGCTCCACCTAAACCCGTAGAAAACTATGATAAAACTAGAGAGTATGATTTTAATATCGCTCCTGATATAATAAAACGAGAATCAATTGTGACTTATTTAGAGACGCCTCTGATGGGTGATATTCCTGTCTATTATTTTCCAAATATAAATTCAGAATTGGTCTCTTCTATTTCTGATCAAGAAAAATTTATTGTTTACCCAATTTATAGATCAGGGTTTGTCGTAATAGGAAGACTTGGAACGGGTCCCTTGGGTTATGCAGACGCAGATTTAATTAATTTTTCTTCAGAAGATCGTCTTGGAAAAATTATTGATTTATCTAAAAGTCGCTTTATTATAGATAATTGATCAAAAACAATATTTTGAGTTCATTTTTCAATAAAAATATTGCCACTTTAGTCTTTGTGGCTATCTTTTTCTTTATATGGAAAAACCCATCTGATGAAATGATGAAAAATAAAGCTGAAAGTTATATTTTATCTAAAGATTTAAAGGTTTCACAGCCTAGTATTCAAGAGTTTCTTAATCAAAACTTCAGCGTTGAAAATTATCTTTTATTTTCAATATCAAGTATGTTTTTTTTAGAGGAGAAGCAATTCATTGGTGTTGGCTTTCTAGCTTATGCAGAGCCCAGGGAAATTATTTATCAATTATTCTTAGAATGGAAAAAGCCTTTACTGGAAAATAATAGTGTAGATCCAACGGCAGCTTTTACTAAACTAAACGGCGATGTAAATATCAAACATTTTGATAGAGCTTTATTTAATGATGCATATATAGGTGAAGGGATTTATGATAAAGATACTATTAGTACTGGAGAAGCCCCTTCTTTTTCAGCTCTTCAATATGTAGAATCAAAATCAATTATTAAAATAAAAGAGAATACAACTTTTAAATTAAACCAAAATGAATCAAGAGATGAATTAGAACTTATTAATGGTGTATTAATCAATAATATAAATAATATTAAAAATCGTTCATTTCAAGTTAAGACTTCAATTGGAACCGCCTCGGTAAAAGGAACAATCTTTGCTGTAAAACTAGATTCATCTAAAGGGATTGTTCAATTTATTGGGAAAACGGGTAGTTTTAAAGTAGAAAGTGCAATTACGAGAGAGGTCTTAATAGTAAAGGGAATGCAGAAAGTGATTGCATCAATCGATGGGACTTTTATTTTACAACCGTCAACAAGTAGTGATTTTCCTATTGATCCAACAGTTAAAAAATCTCTAAATAATAATAATTCTATTATACGTGATTATGATTTTGGAAAATTGAAAGAGTCCATATATAAAGAAGAGATTGAAACTGGAACAACACTTTTTAATGCAAATATTTTAAAATTTGCTTCTGTTACATCTAGTGTAATTCAAATAATTGAAAAAGGTGAAAAAGTTAATGTTTTACCATTATATAGGGATGGTTTTTTTATCGTTTCTGATAAGAAGGGAGATGCTCTGGGCTACATTGATGAATTTGATATTAGTTTTCAATCTGAAAAAATCATAAATAAAATTAAAAAATATTCTTCCCGTAATTTTTTAGACACTAAAACCTTGACTAAATAAATTAGTTTTCTTCCCCCCTCCCCCCAATCGATATTCGAAATTATTTCATCAAAACAAATTGTTGATTGAAAGACTTTTTTTACTCTTGGTCTTAACTTGTATTATAATAGATAAAGTAATATGTTTAACTTTATGGAGTTACTTAAGAGTCTTTCATCTTTTTAAATCTGAAAATAGTTGGGTCGCTATAAATAATCAAATGAAATGGGTCTATTACTTAAAATGCTATATTTTTTAATAGGTGTATTATGTCCAATAATATTAAACCTCATGCATATGATGGTTGGAATATATGTTGTTATTAAAAGAGGTGGCGTTACATCTTTAGGGTTTACAGGTGTTTCTTTTTTATCAAAAACGCTAGGTATTTTATTTTTGACTTGGTTGGGAGTTGACTATTTACAGCTTGATTATAGAATTTTTGTTCCACTGTTAGTGTTTTTTTGGTTTTTCACTCATTTAGTTGAAGCTTTTGTTATTCAACATTATATGAAAAAAAACGAGAGTGAACTCATAAAATCGATTCAAATAAAATAAGTCTTTTAGATTTATGTTGATCAACTATTAATACTCACTTTATTGAAATAGCGAGAAACCCATTAACTGTTTCAACTCAATTATAGTTTAATCGTCATTTTGTCTAATAATAATAATTTTTAACCTTGGATTCAAAATGGAAAAAATAGAAATATCAAAATTTAAATTAAATTTAAATGGAGAGGTTAAAAGAGTAGAAACGGACCCGTCTACTCCTATGCTTTGGGTATTACGTGATGAACTGAAACTAACCGGCACGAAGTTTGGATGTGGTAGAGGATTATGTGGCGCCTGTACAATTCATTTGAATGGTATTGAGGTAAGGTCCTGCCAAATGCCGATTGATAGCTTAGAAGAAGATGATGAAATAACTACAATTGAAGGTTTATCTAAAGAGGGAGATCACCCAGTTCAAAAAGCCTGGGTTGCCAATGATGTGCCACAATGTGGATATTGTCAATCAGGTCAAATAATGACGGCTTCTGCATTTTTAAAAAGGAACAATAGTCCTTCAGATGATGATATTAATAATGCGATGAAAATGAATATTTGTAGATGTGGTACTTATCAAAGAGTTAGAAAAGCAATCCATTCAGCTTCAGAGGAAATCAACAATGGATAGTCCAAAGTCATTTTCTCGAAGAGACTTCCTTAAGCTAGGGTCTGTTGTTGGTTCTGGATTAGTTATTGGTTTTCATTTTCCATTTGGAAACAAACTAATGGGTGCTGAAGTAAAGGAATTTAAACCAAATACTTTTATTAGTGTTTTACCAGATAATAGAATTATTATATCTGTTGCTAAGGCAGAAATGGGGCAGGGCATTTGGACCTCTTTGCCCATGATTATTGCAGAAGAAATGGAAGCTGATTGGTCTAATGTAGAAATAGTACAAAGTAATGAACCTGATTTTTTTGGAACAGGTGGTAGTTCATCTATTAGCAGATTTGGTTGGAAAAAAATGAGAGAAGCAGGTGCGATTGCAAAGCATATGCTTGTTAAAGCTGCATCATTAAAATGGGAAGTAAGCGATAAAGATTGTGAAGTGAAAAAGGGCATCATTTATCATAAACCCTCAGGTAAAAGTATTTCATTTGGATTACTTGCTGATCAAGCATCAAAATTAAAGATTCCTAGAAAGGTCACGCTTAAAGATCCTAATAATTATACTATAATTGGTTATGATAAATTAAGAACGGATTCATTTATTAAAACCAATGGAACCGCTTCATATTCAATGGATATAGATATTGCTGGAATGGTCTATGCTATGGTGGAAAGACCCTCCCCTTTTGGGGCAAAATATATAAGTTCAAATTTAAAGGAGGTTAAAGTAAAGCCAGGAATTATTGATGTTTTTGAAACTCCAAGAGGAGTTGCTATTGTTGGTAAAAATACATGGTCGGTAATTCAAGCCAGAAAGTCTTTAAAAGTTAAGTGGGATAAGAAAAAGCCAGTAAATAATGATAGCGATATTTATCAGGCGCATATGCTTAGTCTAATCTCAGAAAAAGCTAAAGCAGTTAGAAAAGAAGGTTCACCTAAAAAAGTTTTAAAAGACACAAAAGATTTATTTGAAGCTAAATACCACCTTCCTTTTCAAACGCACGCTGCTATGGAGCCATTAAATTGTGTAGTCGATGTAAAAAATGATTCATGTGAAATTTGGGTCGGGACACAAAACGCAAATAATGCAATTGATCGTGCTCATAAAATAACAGGGCTTGATAAAAAAAAAATCAAACTAAACTTAACTTTTCTTGGGGGAGGTTTTGGTAGAAAATCATTTAACGATTGGATTGACGAAGGACTTTATATATCTCATAAGATTAAAAAGCCCACCAAGCTAATTTGGCTGAGAGAAGACGACACAAAGCATGGTTTCTATAGACCTTCAAGTTTGCATCATATGGTTGGAGCTATTCATGAAAAAAAAATACACTTATGGAAACATAAAGTAATATCACCTGATGTAGTAGGCCAGCAAATGGTATATCAATATGGGGCATCATTACCAGGTATTGCCAAAGGTATAATGAGCCTAGGTATTATAAAAGGTAAGATGTCTGAAATTATAACAGAGGGAGCAAAAAAAATCAATTATGATTTCCCAAATATGTTAATTGAGATGAAACCTTTTGAGACAGATGTTCCTTTGGGTTTTTGGAGAGCTGTATATGATTCACAAAATGCATTTGCAAATGAGTGTTTTATTGATGAGTTATCTTATGAAGGAGGAATTGACCCAGTTAAACTTCGCTTAAAACATTTAGATCCTTCTTCCCGTTCAGCAATTGTAATAAAAAAAGCGGCCAAAGTATCTGGGTGGGGTAAAAAAACAAAAGCAGGTCACTCTCAGGGGTTTGCCTACCATCATTCTTTTGGATCACATGTTGCTGAAGTTGCAGAAATTTCAGTTTCAAAATCAAATAAAGTTAAAGTACATAAAGTTACATGTGTAGTTGATTGCGGTCAGACAGTAAACCCAATGACCATACGAGCTCAAATGCAAGGTGCCATTGTTTACGGTCTTGGAGCAACACTGAAAAGTGAAATTACAGTTCAAAATGGTAAGGTAAATCAAAGTAACTATGATGATTATGAAGTTCTTCGAATGAATGAGATGCCACAAATTGATGTACATATTATTAAAAACAACGAAGATCCTGGGGGGGTTGGTGAGCCAGGATTGCCGCCCATTGCCCCTGCCATTACTAATGCTGTTTTTGCAGCAACAGGCAAGCGAATTAGAAAATTACCAATCAGCCCGAAGGATTTTAAAGCGTAACGAGGCTAATTACTTTTCCATTCTTAATAAGTATTTTTTTAAAATTTTAAAATTTTTAGCTGTTAAGGAATCATAGTCTTTCTCCGGTAGATTTTCTATAATCTTTGATGCTTGTTTAATTCTAATAGCTGTTGGTGGGTGAGTAGATAATAGACTTTGCATTCTACTTGAACCTTCTTTCTCCTCAAGAATTAACTTTTCAAAGAATTGCTTTGATCCGTTAGGGTTAATTCCAGCATCATGCATTTGTTGAATTCCAAACCTATCGGCTTCAAGCTCAGCTGCTCTTCCATAGTTAGTCAAGATTCCTTGTTGTATTAAACTAGACATTAATTCTTCTCCAAAACTTGGTTTAGCCCCCAATGCTAATGCACCAGCAAGTCCAATAATATTTTGTTTAGTCATGTTTTCCATGCCGTGCTTACCAACGACATGACCAATTTCATGACTAATTACAGAAGCAAGTTCCGATTCAGTATCTGCAAATTCAATTAACCCGATATTCACATAACAATAACCACCAGGAATAGCAAAAGCGTTGACAGCGGGGTCATCTACAACTTTAAATCTATATTTTATATTTTTCCTTTTAGAAACGCTTACTAAGCGTTGGCCAAGTTCATTAACATATTCGTTAATAAACGGGTCTTTAATAAATTTTAATTGGTTTTCAATTTGAAAAGAATATCTATTTCCCAGTTGTATCTCTTCATCTGTAGAGTACATATTTATACTTGTTAATTGTGAGCAACTAGTAAAATAAAATATCGAAGTCAAAAAAAGTAAACCTCTAATCCAACTTTTGAATTTCAACATAAATTAAATAATAATATTTTTTTAATAAGAGTCTCTTTGAAGGTAATAAAAAAAGACTAACTAAAGCGTTTCAAGCTTTATGTTGTAGTTAGCTTCTTTTTGAGTTTAAAGAGTGTTATTTCAGCTGGGACACCAAGGCGTAGAGGGGGACCCCAATAGCCAGTTCCACTGTTCACATATATTTGAGTACCATTATGATTATGTAAACCTGATAAATAAGGATTTGCTTTTTTTGTAGGGTATGTAAATGGCCAAAATTGCCCACCATGAGTATGACCTGAAATTTGAAGATCATAGCCTGCTTCATTTGCCTTAAAAATACTAGAAGGTTGATGAGCTAATAAAATTTTTACTTTTCCATTTTTTATTCCATTAAGTGCACTTTTAGGATTTGACTTGTGGCTAGGAATAATTTGGTGTGCTCTATAGTCTGTGACGCCTGCTAAAACTATATTTTGTTCATTAATTGTAATTAACTTGTTTTCATTAACTAAGTTTGTAAAACCCATACGATTGGTTTCGTCTAACCATCTTTCAGCGCCAGAATAATACTCATGGTTTCCCGTAACAAAGTATGTTCCGTAATTAGCGACCATCTGAGATAATGGTTCTAAATCCTTTTTTAAATAATCAATAGATCCATCAACCATATCACCGGTTATAGCAATTAAATCTGGATTTATATTTGAAATTTGATTTAGAACTTTTTCTACATATGGTTTTTTAATTGTTGGCCCAACATGTAGGTCAGATATTTGGGCAATGGTGAAGTTTTCAAAGGAATCAGGTAAATTTTTTAAAAAAATAGTTTGATTAATAATAGAGGGACCTTTCCTCGCTGAGTAAAAGCCATAAGCTGTGGTGGGTCCAATTAATGTTAATATTCCAATGCTTAATGATTTTTGAAGAAACTCTCGCTTCTCTACATCGAGAGTAACTTGTTGTTTTACATCAACTGGGAAAAAAGAGGATATAAACCCCCAGGATTTAATTACTATATCTTTTGAAATAAAAGCTAAAAAGCTAAGTAAAAAGAAGCCTAAGCTGGTGTAACCAATGAAAGATAATTTATCTAACAAATTAGATTCGTAGCCAATGTATCTGAAAAGAATCGGCAAAACTGGTAAAAGAGTCAAAATAACGACTAAAATAATAGCTATTAAAGCATAAGTAGAATTGAGGTCTAGGTCAGAAAATATTTTCCAACCAACATAACCATGCATAATGCCTAGCGCTGTAAGAAATATAATAAAGAACATTTTTTTATTTTAAGTGAACTATATAACGACAAATATAAAATTGAATTCGGTCTTTTTTGATCTTAATAGATACTATTTTAACTTTATCTACAAGATAATTTAATGTATTATTTTATAATAAATCTAGGTTTAGGATTAATCGACTTCTTTGAAGTATCCTTCTAGAATAAAGGCTTCAAATCAATTAACAATATTGAGCCCTAGCTAAGCAAGCTAAGGCTCTTTTTTTTGGTTTTTATGCCCGCAGTCTCATTTAGTTTTTTTTTGCAAAAACTATTACATTCACATTTATATCGTTTAATATAAGTTTATCGCCTAAACCATCAAAAAAACTACCAGACCGAAACCGCACATTATATTTTGATCGATCAAATGTAATTTTTGTTTTAATCTGTAGTTCATCTTTTATTTCTATTATATCGGCCATAAAGGAAATTGGATGAGTGATGTTTTTAATTTTCAATTCACCATTTAATTCTATTTGATTATTTGAAATAGTTTTATTGTTACCTTTAAATTTTATTGATGCATTTGGATGGTCGCTGACACCAAAAAAATCTGGGCTTTTAAGGTGACCTTCTAATTTATTTTTAGACCCACCTTCTAAATCTGTTACATTGATTGTAGCCATATCAATCTCAATCAAACCATTAATTTCACCTTTTGAATCTATTTTAATTTGTCCATTATTTAAATTTATAGTTCCAAAATGCTTTTTGGTGGATAATTCTTTTCCTACCCAGTCTAAATTAGATTTTTGAGTATTTAAAATATACTCACCCTCAGTAAGAGTTATCTTTTTCAGGACTGGAGTCTCTGTGGTTGTTTTAACTTTTTTATTACAACCTACAAGAACAAATAAGATAAATATAATAGAAACTAAATTTCGTATTTTCATAAACTTCCCCTATAGTTTAGCATGTGTTCCATCACAATATGGTGGATTACCTGTTTGTTTACAAGCGCATAGAGCAATGCTACCTTCATTTTCATTTTCAAAAATTACGGGTGATATTTTTTTGCTCTTCATATGACTGCCATCACAAAATGGCTGATTAGATGAGTCTCCACAAGCACACCATGCATATTTTTTCTTTTCACCCTTAATAATATAAGGTCTTTTTTGAACCGATTTATTCATAAATATATCCTCTTTTTTGATACATCAATATTATTTACTATATTACAATATTACAAGTAGGCACTATTTTATAAGGTAGTACTATTTTTAAAACTATAGGAAAAAGATATGGAAATCCAACACAACAATTGTCCTATTACTTACGCAATGAAAGTAATAGGTGGCAAATGGAAGCCAATTATTTTTATGAGAGTATCACAAGGAGTTAATCGTTTTGGTATACTTAGTAGAAGTATAGAGGGTATTAGCAAAAATATGCTAACAAAAGAGCTCAGAGAATTAGAATCACAGAAGATAATAAATAGAAAAATATTCCCAGAAATACCTCCACGTGTTGTGTATTCAATTACAAAAAAAGGAAAAACTCTTCTCCCCGTCTTTGATAAGCTAAGTGAATGGGGTAAAAAAAATAGACCTAAATAGTATATCCATGGAATAAAAAAATTAATTAAAACTTAAAATGCATTTATTAAATAATGATATTAAAAAATTAGATAGACACTTTAGAGCGAACCTTATCAACTCATCTGTCGGGATAAAACAAGCTTCTTTAATTGGAACAATTAATTCAAAGAAACGAACAAACTTAGCTCTTTTTAGTTCTGCCGTTCACCTTGGAAGTAATCCTGCGCTTATTGCAATTTTTTCTCGACCATCAACTGAAATCCCTAAGCAAACATTAAATAATATAATTTTACACAAACATTATACAATCAATCATGTAAACGAGGAGATAATTGATCGCTCACATAGTTGTTCATTTAAATTTTCAGATAAAGAATCGGAGTTTAATAAATGCAAGCTAACTGAAAGGTTTTCTTCTGACTTTGATGCGCCTTTTGTTGCTGAATCTAATATTTGTTTAGGCTTAAAATATTTAAGACATTTTTCTATAGATGAAAATGGAGTTATAATGATAATTGGTAAGCTTGATCAAATATTTGTTAAAGATAATTTTATTCAACAAAACGGTGAAATTAATTTTACTTCAAGCGATTCAATAGGTGTTGCAGGGAATAATACATACTATAAGGTGAATAAACTGAAAACATTGGAATACATGTCAATTACACAAGTAAAAGGAATGGAAGAATTAATTAAAATAGAGAAGAATAAAGAGAAAAAAATATAACAAGTAATTATTTTCTTAATAAACCCCATACATGATAGCCAATAAATTTAGGAGTTCGAGGTAAATACATATCATCAGAGTTATCAATATTAAATCCATTCTCAATTAATATTTTTCTTATATCTCGTGTTAAATGACAGCCATCAGCTAGAAACTTCCATAGGGGTTCAATTTTTTTTTGAAATTTATTAATTTTTAAATCAGGTGAAAGAGAATGTTCAGTAAAAATAAACTTTCCACCTTTTTTTAAAACCCGCCTTATTTCACTTAGTGCTAATTTTGGGTTTGAGATTGAGCATAATGTATAAGTACAAACCACTGAATCTATAGAATTTGATTTTAAAGGTATTTCTTCTGCTCGTTCAGTTAATAATTCAAAATTAATGTTAAAATCTTTTAATCTTTTTTTTGATAATTTTTGCATACTAATTGATGGCTCAAGACCAATTATTTTTTTAACATTATGTTTATTATAAAATTGGAGATTATGTCCAGACCCAAAACCAATTTCTAATACAGTTCCATCAGCTTTAGGAATTACTTTAGCTCGTTGATGCCTTATGAATTTTGAAGTGCATGCTAATGAGATTAGTCGAGGTTGAATAAATTTAGACCAAATCATATTTCATCTTTTATATGATTGAAATGTATCTTTCTTTTAATTAATTCCTGTCTTCTCATTTGCTTTTTAAAGATAGGCCAGGCTTCTCACTATTAATGAATTAATATAGGTTTTGGTTTAAGGATTGGAGCTTAAAATAGTACTAATTATTTCTTTTTTAGATTGCATTAGAATTTCTACACTTGATACAGCTTTATAATAATATATATCAGACTTATCTTCAACTATAAATGCTATTAACCCAGCATTATCAAATGCTTTAGCTTGACCCATTCCACCATTAAAATAACCAGAATTTTGAATAAAAATATAATTTTTACCATTTTGTTTAATTTCTTTTTTTTCAAAAGGCAATAGTGGATTCTCATCGCCACTAAATTGATTTACCCATCGAGTAATATTTTGTTGTGTGGAGCCGCCAATATTTTTAAAAACAATGAGATTAAATTCACCTATTGAGTTTTTTATTTTATACTCTTTATCTCTCATTGAAGAGGTAGGTTTAATAGAAGTCCAGTTTGGAGGAATAGTTGAAGTTGAAGTAGTCGAATTAATTTGTGCTGAGAAATCATTTGTCTTTTGGATTGGGTTCAAATTTGATAGCTGATCAAAATCAATTAAAAATATCAAAAGAAGACCACTAAAAACAACTAAGGTATAAGAGACTAATTTAAAATTATTCATATTTTAATATAACGCTCAAAACGCTTGAAGAATAACTTTTAATTATTAAAATTTAATTTTAAGTTTTGTTATTAAAATGAAATTAAAAATGAATAATTCTTTCAATTCAATACGATCATCTTTAATAATTTTATTTTTGTTTAATCTTACACTATCTGCATGTGAAGATGAAGTTTTTGATATTACAAATAGTGAAAAATTAATCCTCCCAGCATTGCGTGAGCGATTAGGTCTCAACTTCAGAAATAACACGCGTGACTTATATACAATAATTTCTGATAGTTCTTCTTTTAATACTATTTATCCGGGTACAGATAAAAGTTGTGGCTATATTATTAGATATTATTTTTATACTAATATTTTTCTCGGTGAAAATCAGAGCACACTAATATCGATGGATAGATCAAAGTTTAATATTTCATCAGAAAACAATGTTATTGATCAGACTAATAGTGTAATTGATCGTATTAAAAATATGTCTTTTGGAAATAAAGAGTATCAAGAGCTCATCATTAATTATCCAAATTTAAAATAATTATAAATAAAAAGAGTTATTTTTTGACTCTATTTACAATGAAGGTTTCGGAATGTTAAAAAGACTAGCTACAATTGGAACTTTTGTAATAATCCTTACGACTTATGGTTTTAGTCAAAAAAACAATATTTATACTGAACTTGGTGGCGCAGGGTATACGAGGACATTTAATTACGAACGTATGTTAACTAACAATATTCTCGCTCGAGCAGGTTATGGGTCTAGCAAGGCTCAAGTTCTTGGCGATAAAAAAATTAGATTTATGCCCATCGGCGCAGCATATCTTATGGGTTTAGGAGATCATAAATTTGAACTTGGAGGTGGAATGACCATGGTTCAAGGGACTCTTGAGATGAGAGGTGAGTATATTGAAGATAATTCAATCTACTTTGGTGGGGGATATCGTTATCAAAAAGGAACAGGTGGATTCTTACTTAGCATTAAAGGGTATTATTTATTTCTAGGAAAATTTAGCTCCCCTTGGGCTGGAATGTCAGTTGGATGGACATTATAAGATAACTTAATCTTATTATATCATTTAAAAAATCTCAGCATTGTTATTATTACAATTTTTTTCATTTAATCGAGGGTTATTTCGACAAAATAACCACAAACAAAAAAGCCCCACGCTTAGGTGAGGCTCTTTTTAAGAATTAGGATGAAGTTTTAGTTAGTCTCTTTTTCTTCCACTTTTTCAATTACATCATTATTTGTCACTTTATAATCTGTTCTCATTCCACCGTTATCAGGTTGAGAACGTCGGGTTTTTTTTATGGTTTCCAATTCGGAGTGTTTAGTGCAATTTAGATTTATAGAATCTTTATTTTTTAGATAAAAAAGTTCTTCATAATTTTTATCAGTATAATGATGAAGTTTAAAGTTAGTACTTAGAATGTGCCCTCCGCTAATAAAGAGAGACGCACTAAAAACTGTATTTATTATAATTGTAATCATATTTTCTATTTTTCAAAATTTTATTTTAAGGATTTCATAAAAAAAGTTACAACGAATAAGATAACCTATGTGTGAGTTCTTTTTATTTGAAGGGTACACCCCCTAAAAGGTGTTCTGGGTTGAGTTTTTAGGTTGAAAAAGTATAAACAAAAAAGCCCACGAATGTGGGGCTTGATGGTGAACAATAATTCTCAAAGCAGATGCGCTGTTAAAATCTTCTTTCTAAATAA
>ENA-OSJC01002954-OSJC01002954.1-marine-metagenome-genome-assembly--contig:-NODE-2954-length-12451-cov-6.207289_pt1 | contig 12451 bp, 13 predicted proteins | sample MGYA00237885_ERZ534234 | MGnify/ENA primary metagenome ERZ534234 (study PRJEB26413, sample SAMN06343907) | marine metagenome | isolation source: coastal waters | place: Atlantic Ocean: West Antarctic... | reverse complement strand
GGCCAAATGATAAAAATTTATCTGATGAAATTACAAATAACATTAACAATAATAATTATGTTTCGTTATATGATAAAAAAATAGAAGAAGTTATTCCATTTCTATGTTCGGCCGATATGTATGTAGGAAACGATTCATTTGGATCGCATATAACAGTTCAGTCAGGAATAAAAAGTTTAGTAATACTCTTAGATTCACCCAAAGCATATACGGACTATAGTAAAAATTATCAGAGAATATTTCCTGAAAATGTTAAAATTGAAAATATAACCCATGGATCAAATTTAAACCCAGATGATGTGTCTGTTGAGAAAGTTTATCAAGAAATTCTCAATAATAAATTCTAGAGTATGTTTTTTAAAACCACTTCCTTTGCTTCATTTACGATCATCGATAATCTTGCTGTCTCTGGCGAAATATCAGGATGTATTTTCTTTTGAATCTTTATATGCGCTTTTTGAACATCGCCTTTAGTAATTTTTTTTTTAATATCTAAGTTTAAGATCCTATAAGCCTCCTCTATAGATATCGTGGAAGAATTTTTTATATTTTGATTTTGATTAAATGAAAATCTACCAGAGCTTCTGAGAGTCTGTATAAGTCTAAATAATCCAATTAATTGAAATATTGAAAACCCCTTTAGCTTAACTAAAGCTAAGCTAAGCAACGTAAGTGGTATACTTAATAAAAACTTACCTGCAACCACAAGTAATATTACCAAAATTATTAAACCTAAAAAAATTAATTTTCTTAAATATTTTGATATTTTTTTTGAAGAAGTGTTAGCTACTAATTTAAGTAAAAAGTAAATAATTCCTAAAAAAACTAGTGTATAAATGATAATATTCATATATTTAATTTGTATCCATGAAAATACCACAACTTAAAAAAAAATCAGAAATAAAAACGTGTCATAATGTTAGTTGGCAAGATGATTATAGCTGGATACATCAAGATGATATCTTAGAAGTTTTAAAGGACAGTAAAAAATTAAATTCTGAAGTTAGAAAATATCTTGAAGAAGAAAACTCTTATACAGACTTTCACCTATCAGATACCAAAAATATTCAAAAAAAATTATTTAATGAGATTAAGGGGAGAATAAAATTAGATGACGAGTCTCTACCTTTTAAAGATTTTGATTATGAATATTGGTCAAAAACAACAGCTAAAGGAAATTATTCTATAAAATTAAGAAAAAAAATTGGAACTAATAATGTTGAGGAAATTTGGAATGGTGACGAAGAAAAAGAAAAACTCAATGTAGAATACTTTGGCGTTGGCGACCTTGAGGTTAGTTTTAATGATAACTATTTAGGTTATTCTTTAGATATCAAAGGTTCTGAATATTACACAATATATATTAGAGATATTAAAACAAAAAAACTGATTACAGAAAAGATTGAAGAAACATCAGGGGGCATAACTTTTAGTTTAGATGATGAATATATTTTTTACTCAAAACTTGATGAAAATCATAGACCAAGAAAAATTTATAGACATAAATTAGGGACAAGTACTAAAAATGATCAGTTAATTTTTGAAGAAAAAAGTGAAGCTTTTACAGTTAGCATTGATTTAAGTTCAGATGATAAATATTTTTTCATTAACAGCTCAGATCATAATACTTCAGAACAATATTACTTTAGTGTTAATGAAAAAGAGCCAAAACCTAAGTTAATAAAAGAAAGACAAAGGGGAATTCTTTATTTTGTTAATTCCTGGGATGGAAAATTTTATAACCACACGAATGAAAATGCTGAAGATTTTAAAATAGACATAGCTGATAGCCTGGTAAAACCAGACTGGAAAACCTTCATACCTGCTAAAGAAGAAGTTTTAATCGGTGGCTTAACATTTTTAAAAAACTGGATCATAAGATCTGAAACTTCAGATGCTTTAGATAAATTATTTGTAAAGAATATAACTACTGAAAAAGAAGAAGAGTTAATTTTTTCAGATGAAACTGTATATGTCCCTGCTGCCTCTTTACTACAAAGGGATAAAAATACAGATGAGATCTATTTAAGTTATTCATCACCAAAAACTCAATCAAGAGTTTATTCTTACAACCTCAATTCAAAAGAAAAAAAATTAGTTAAAGAGCAAGAAATTCCATCGGGTCATAATCCTGATAATTATATTGTTGAAAGGGTTGACTGCAAGTCACACGATGGAAGGTTGGTGCCTCTTACAATTACAAGACACAAAAATACCAAAATGGATGGAACTGCACATTTATTACTCTATGGATATGGTTCATATGGAAGCTCAATGAGTCCTGGTTTTTCTACTACTAGATTAAGTTTAATCAATAGAGATATCATTTGGGTCACAGCTCATATTAGAGGTGGGATGGAAAGAGGAATGAAGTGGTGGAAAGAAGGAAAACTACTTAATAAAAAGAATACTTTTGAAGATTATATTGCCTCTGCAAAATATTTAATTAAAAATAAATATACTTCAAAAAATAAGATAATAGGGATGGGTGGTTCTGCTGGAGGCCTTCTCATGGGTGCAGTTGTCAACCAAGCACCAGAGTTATTTTTAGGAATAATAATGGCAGTACCTTTTGTAGACTCTTTGACAACTAACCTAGATCATTCTTTACCCTTAACGATTGGTGAGTTTGATGAGTTTGGAAATGCAAAAGATAAAAAAGATCATTTTGATTATATTTATTCTTATGCCCCTTATAATAATATAAAAAAAATGGACTATCCTCATATCCTGATCACAACTAGCTTAAGTGATAATAGAGTTTTATTTGATGAGCCAACAAAGTTTACTGCAAAACTTAGAGAATATAAAACGGATAATAATTTATTACTTTTAAAAACTGAAATGAATGCTGGTCATGGTGGTAAATCTGGCAGAGATGGTGCTATAGAAGAAATTGCGCTTGATTATGCTTTTGCATTAAAAATTTCTGAAAAATTTTAGTTTCTATTTTTTAGAAACAACCATTCGAAACAAAACCAATAACAATAGAACTGGAATCTATTTCAAATCTTCTCTCACATGTTACCAGATATTTTTTAGAATTATAAACTAGCTCAGTGTTTCCTTGTTCATTTTTAAAATCTTCGTCAGGCTTCCCTAGGTCCATTTGTAAACTAGTTGAGTCTTTTCCAATGTATTTGCTTAGTGCAGTATTTTCTTTTTCAATAATTTTATCTGTCTTCTGTTTGATAGTTTGACAGCTAGTTAAAAAAATTAATAAAAAAATTAGTTTAATGACAAATATATTTTTCATTAATTTTAACACTACCAGTTAAATAAGTTACTAACATTAACTTTTAGGTTGTATTAATCGTCCAGATTAAACTAAAAAGTGTTTTTTTTACCAATATCAGAGAGATTTTAATGTGAGAATCAAATACGTTAATCTTAAATTAACTTAAAGGAGATCAAATGTTAGATAATTATTTTGATTATAAAAAACATAAGACGGACTTTAAAACAGAAGTTATAGCCGGTGTAACAACATTTTTAACAATGGCTTATATAATGTTTTTAAATCCAGTAATACTTGCAGATGGAGGCTTTGATTTTGGTGGAGTCTTTACTGCCACAGCTTTGGCTGCCGCAATAGCATGCTTTATAGCAGCTTTTTATGCAAAAACATGGCCAGTAGGTTTAGCGCCAGGGATGGGAATAAATGCTTTTATAGCCTACGGAGTTTGTCTGGGAATGAAATATACACCAGCAGAAGCTCTTGGTGCTGTATTGGTCGCAGGTGTAGTGTTCTTAATAATCTCACTTACACCTCTTAGAGCTTGGTTAATAAACTCTATTCCAAAAAGTTTAAAACTTGGAATCGGTGCAGGTATCGGTTTATTTTTGGCTATAATTGGATTTCAATTAATGGGACTTACCTCTGATGATCCTGTTGTGCTTGTAAAGCTTGGTGACTTAAGTAATCCTCTAACTTTATTAGGTGCTGCTGCTTTCATTTCAATGATTGTAATGGAGAAAATGAAAATTAAAGGTAACATCATTATTGGTATCGTTGCTTTTAGTATAATTGCATGGGCTGGCGGTTGGGCTAATTTCAATGGTATTGTTTCTTCACCACCACCTATGACTCATCTAATGACTTTTGATCTAGGTGCTGCACTTAGTGCATCAATGGTTACTGTAATCTTCACACTATTCTTCATAGATTTCTTTGATACTGCAGGAACACTAACTAGTGTTGCAAATGTAGCTGGGAAGGTTGGAAGTGATGGCAAGATTAAAGATATTGATAAAGCAATGTTGTCAGACAGTGTATCTACTGTTGCAGGTGCGATGATGGGTACTTCAACGGTAACAACTTATGTTGAAAGTGCTGCTGGTGTAAAAGCCGGTGGAAGAACAGGAATGACTTCACTTGTAATAGGTTTGTTATTCTTATTATGCTTGTTCTTTAGTCCATTAGCAACATCACTACCAAAAGAAATTGATGCTGCTGCATTAATTTATATCTCAACTTTATTTCTTCGTAATATAACAGATATAGAGTGGGATGATGCTGCTGAAGCAGGACCTGCTGTACTTGCAATGATTGCAATGCCTTTTACTTATTCGATTTCGAATGGTATTGCGCTAGCATTCGTTTCATATGCTGCTATTAGAATTTTCACTGGAAAATTTGGTAGTACTAGCCCAGCTATTTGGGTTATAGCAATACTAAGTTTAATTAGTTTTTACGTATCTTAAGAAATTAAAATACTTTATTTGGGGCGGTCTTCGGATCGCCCTTTTTATTTCTGGTGTTTTTTTTTAATATCTTCAATTCGGATTTCTTCATAAATTTCAAAAGGCTGAACAATCCAAGGGTTATTTTCTAATTTTACAGCACAATAATCTGGATCAAAAGTTGATTTGTTCTTTTTCCATAAAGTTGCTGTTTTAATATTGTTAATTTTATTTTTTATAGGCTCATATTTTTTCAACCAATCAACACTTTTGTTTAGGGTAATCCCTGTATCTGAAAGATCATCACATAACAAAATGTTTCCACCCATATTTTTTGCAATAGAGCTCATTTCTCTAGAAAAAACTATCTCTCCCTGTTCATCTTCAACTCCTTTACCGCTGTAAGATTCAACGGCTAAATAAGCACACTTTAATTTAAAAACTCTACTTAGAATGTCAATCATTGGAGCTCCACCACGCATTATGCCAACTAATAAAGTGGGTTTGTAACCGCTGTCATAGATTTGAATTGCTAATCTTTCAACAGTTTTGTTATAATCATCCCAATTAACAATTAATTTTTCAGTCATAGTAATTTACTATCCTTATTGTGGTTTAAAAATAAAAATTAAAGACGCTAAAAATATTAACGCTAAAATAGAAATAATTAATATAGAGTTATTGATTATTTTTCTACCTCTTAAATTAAAGTAATGTCGAGCAGTAGCTGATATCAATGCTATCAAACATAAGATTAGCCAGTTATACTTATGATAGACTATGAAACTATAATGACCCGATAGCATAATAAATAAAACTAAAAAAGTAGAATAATTATTATGAATTGACCTCTGTTTAGCTGCTAAAGATAAGCTGCTATTAAATTTTTTATTTTTTAAACTACTTTTTATTATATTCATTTGATTTGGAATAATTACTGTAAAAACATTAGCGAACATATTAGTTCCCAATATTAAGCCAATACTTAAAAATGCAAATTTTGGACTAAATATTTTTGTTAAACCAAAAGACGTTAATAATAATAATGAAAAAGAAATAAGTATAAAAAGTTTACTATTTTTAATAATTGAAGATTTACACAAAAAATCATAGACAAGCCAAGAAAAATATAAAGATAAAACTGAAATTAAAATTGCATTAATTGGAGTTATTTCCAAAACTTTTTTACTAACCATCAGAATTCCAGAATTATAATAATAAGTTACAAATAAAAGTAAAATTCCAGTTACAAATGTTAAATAACTTTGCCATTTAAAAATTACTAAGCTTCTAAGGTAGTTTAATGGAGGAGATTTTTTTAATCTTGTTAATTTATAAAAATATCCAGAATGCATTAAGTACCCTTCTCCATCTATGCTGTTACTTGAAATACTTTTATTAAGTTTGTTATCTAAATAGTTAAATAAAAAACTATTACCTACCCAAAGTATTGCAAATAAAACATGTCCCCATCTCAAGACAAGCTCTACCCATTTTAATGTGTAGGGTAAAAAATCCATATCTAATATTTTATTTTATCTTTTTTTTCACTCCAAATATCAAAAGTCTTCAAAGCTTTTTCTCTTAACATTTGTTTTATTGGAATTTGCCTATCTTCATTTTTTTTTGAAATTTCTGAATAAATTAAAGAATCATCAAAATCAATATTTTTTGCATCCTCTCTTGTATTTGCATAAAATATATTATCTACATGCGCCCAATATATTGCAGCTAAACACATAGGGCATGGCTCACAACTTGTATATAAATCACATCCGGAAAGGTTAAATGTATTTAATTTTCCACATGCCTCTCTAATTGCAACTACTTCGGCATGTGCAGTAGGGTCATTTGATAAAGTTACTTTATTTGAACCTTCAGCAATAATTTTATTTCCTTTTGTGATCACGCATCCAAATGGACCACCGTCATTATTGGCACTTTTTAAGGAAAGCTCTATAGCTCTCAGCATGAAATCATTTTTTGTATTCATTTTTATTCTCTAACCAGCTTATTTAACTCTATTTTCTAATTCTTTTAAACTCATTAAAATTTTTTCTGGTGTTGCAGGAGCATCCAGAATTGGTATCTCTTTATATTTACTAGTTGATGCTATTGCATCTTTAATTGCAAAAAAAACACTCATAGCTAACATTAAAGGAGGTTCACCTGTTGTTTTCGATTTATTAACGACATTTTCTATATTTTTTCCTTGTTTGAATATTTCTACATTAAATTTTCTTGGCATATCACTTACTGATGGTATTTTATAAGTTGAGGGTGAGACAGTAGTGATTTGGCCATTTTTTTTCCAAATTACCTCTTCCATTGTTAACCAACCTTGTCCCTGAACAAAGCCTCCTTCAATTTGCCCTAACTCTAAAGCTGGATTAATAGCTTTTCCAGCATCCTGTAAAATATCAACCTGATCTATTATACTTTCACCTGTTAATGTATCAACGGTGACTTCAGTTACTGATGCACCATAACAAAAGTACAAAAAAGGTCTTCCTAAAAATGTTTTTTTATTAAAGTTAATTTTTGGTGTTGAATAAAAACCAGAAGAAGATAGAGAGATTCTATTTAAGTAGGCTTCTTTAATTACAGAATTAAATTTAAATAATTTTTCATTAAATTTAATTAATCCATTTTTATAAACTACATTTTTAATTTTTTTGATATTATATTTTTTTTTAATAAATTTTTCTAAATTTTTTTTAATTTTTGAGACAGCATTAAGTGCTGCCGCACCATTTAAATCAGTTGTAGATGATGCAGCACTTGCAGAAGTATTTGGAACTTTTGAAGTATTTGTTGAGGAAATTTTTATCTTTTCAAAAGGTAAACCTAACTCATTAGCTACTAATTGTGAAATTTTTGTATTAGTCCCCTGACCCATTTCAATTCCACCATGATTTAAATGAACACTGCCATCTGTATATATGTGAACTAGAGCACCCGCCTGGTTTAGATGAATGGTTGTAAATGAAATACCAAATTTAATTGGAGTGATGGAAATTCCTTTTTTTAAATATTTATTATTTAAATTAAATTTTTTAATTTTTAAATATCTTTTTTTATAAGTTGATTTTTTCATTAATTTATAAAAAATTTCTTGAATTACATTATCTTCAATCTTCATTCCATAATGTGTAATGTTCTTATTATTTTTTTGATAAAAATTTATTTTTCTAACATCTGCAGAATCTTTTTCTAAATATCTTGAAATATTATCTATTATATTTTCAATAACCATCATGCCTTGGTTTCCTCCAAATCCTCTAAATGCAGTTGAAGACACTGTGTTAGTTTTACAAAGGTAGTTTTGCACTTGCACATTTGCAAGATAATAGGCATTATCTATGTGAAGTAGCGCTCTTTCATTAATAGCGCCTGATAAATCAGGTGACATTCCACATCTTGATGACAGTTTAATTTTTAACCCTTGAATTATACCAGCATCATTAAATCCAACTTCATAGTCTGAATAAAAGTCATGTCGTTTCCCAGTGATTATAATATCATCATCTCTATCCAACCTAAGTTTTACTGGTTTATTTGTCTTACTTGCAAGCAATGCACAAATACTAGATGTTAAAAAATTAGTTTCCTTACCACCAAATCCTCCTCCTATCCTTCTGACTAAAACTGTTATGCTATTACTTTTTTGATTAAGCATTTTAGCGATAATTTGCTGTGTTTCTGATGGGTGTTGTGTTGAACTATATACTAATAAATCTTTATCTTCTTTAGGTATTACAAATGCAACTTGTCCTTCTAAATAAAAATGCTCCTGACTTCCGGTAGTAAAATTACCTTTTAAGTAATTTTTAGATTTGAGAATGGCTTTTGTAGGATTTCCTCTTCGTATTTTTTTTCCTTTTAGAACAAAATTTTTTTTCTTTAAAGCTTCTTTTATGGTGACAACAGGTTTCAAAACTTTAAAAATAATTTTAGCTTTTAGAGTAGCTTTTCTTGCTAGTTCTGTGGAAGTTGCAGCAACTGCAAATAATGGTTGTCCGTAATATTCAACTTTTTTTAGTGGAAAAATTGGATCACCATTAAAAACTGGACCAACATCGTTTCTTCCTGGAATGTCATTATTATTAATGACTGCGATTACTCCTTCACTTTTCAATACTTCACTGAGATCAATTTTTTTAATTAATGCATGAGCCTCCTTACTCCATCCGATCGCTCCATATAAGGTTCCATTCGGCTCATTAATATCATCCGTGTAATCTGCAAGACCACTTACATGCTTTTTTGCACTATCATGAGGTCTTTTTTCATCAATAAAAAAAGGTTTTTTCATTTAATGATTAAGTCTGATTGATTTATTATTTTTAATTTCAGCAAAACATTTTAATAATAAATTTTTTGCAATTTCCATACGATAATTTTTACTAGCCCTCATATCATCAATTGGCTGAAAATCTTTTTCTAAACATATTTGTGCTTTTAGAATTATTTCCTCTGAAAAATCTGAGTTTAACAGTATTTTTTCACAATGAATTGCTCTTTTTGGTGTTGGTGCCATGCCTCCATAAGCTATTTTAATAGTCTTAATTTTTTTATTAACTATTGCCAAATTAAAAGAGGCACAAACTGAAGAGATATCATCATCTATTCTTTTTGAAATTTTATAAGCTTTAAAAATATTCTTTTTATATATTGGAATTCGTATTGAGCTAATGAACTGCCCTTTTTTTAGCTTAGTTTTTCGATAACTTATAAAAAAATCATTTAATGATAATCTCGATTTTTTATTAAAACTTTCAATAGAAATACTTGCATCAAGCGATAATAACAATGGTAATGAATCTCCTATAGGTGATGCAGTTGCTATATTTCCTGCTATTGTTGCAACATTTCTTATTTGAACAGAGCCATATCTTTTGAGGATTGTATTAAAATCAGGATAATATTTTTTTATAAATAATTCAAATTTTATTAACGGTGTTGTTGCACCCACTTCAATATATTTATTATTTTCTTTAATATAATTAAGTTCATCAATTGAATTTAAATAAACAATATTTTCTATATCTTTTTTTTGTTTGGTAACAATTAAAGACATGTCTGTACCACCACTTAAAAATTTTAATTTAGGATTTTTTTTAATAATTTTCTTTAGCTCAATTACAGTTCTTGGAGCAAAATATTTTTTATTTTCAATATTTATAAAAATATTTTTTGGTCTTATCTTTTTTAATAAGGCTATAATTTTTTTTTCGCTTTTTTTAAATTGATCTGGCTTTCTATTATTTAAACTTTTAGCAGCATCTATAATTGGCCTATAACCTGTGCAACGACATAAATTTCCTGAAATCGTTTCTTCTATAGTTTCCTTGTCATAAAAAGTATTATTTTTGTACATTGAAAATAAAGACATCACAAATCCTGGTGTACAAAAACCACACTGTGAACCATGAAAGTTAACCATTGCAGTTTGTACTGGGTGCAATGAACCATTTTTTTCCATTAAATCTTCAACTATTAATAGCTGTTTACCCTCAAGACTGGTTGTAAATGCGATGCATGAATTAATTGCTTTATATCTTATATTATTTTTTTCTAATTCCCCAATTACAACTGTGCAAGCTCCACAGCCACCCTCAGCACAACCTTCTTTGGTGCCAGTTTTTTTTAGTCTCAATCTAACAAAATTTAAAATAGTCTCATTAGGGTCAAGATTTTTTATTTCATGTATTTTATTTTCGAAAACAAATCTTATGATATTACCCATTTAGCTACCTCTATAGGTAGAATAACTCCAGGGTGAAACTAATAATGGAACATGATAATGTTCTTTAATATTGAATACTCCAAATTTTACAACAACATCATCTAAAAAAGGTATTTGTGGAATATTAGTAATCTTTTTAAAATAATCACCAACATAAAAAATAAGTTCATACTTACCTTCTTTAAAACTTGCACCCTCTATTAAGGCATTGTCAGATCTTCCATCATTATTTAATATAATACTATTAATCTTATTTTTCTGATCATCATTTTTGTAATAGTAAAGATCGACTTTAATTCCTTTTCCTGGTTTACCCGAATAAATATCTAAAACATGAGTTGTTAATTTTGTCATAACGTAATTATATTATACAATAATTAAATAATTTAATATGAAAACTATCAATTCAATAGCAAAAGTAAATCTACTCTCAGAAAATGATTTTGTTGATATTTTTGGAAATGTTTTTGAAAAAACAAACTGGATTGCTAATAAAGCCTTTAATTTAAAACCCTATAAGGATTTCAATGAATTAATATCTACATTAATCAAAATTTATGAAAATAGCTCTAAAGAAGATTGTTTAAAAATTTTTAACACACACCCTGAATTAGCTGTTGAAAAAAAATTAACTGAAGACTCTCGTAAGGAACAAAAGAACGCAAATTTAAATCGTTGTAATAATGAAGAATTTAGTGAATTTCAAAATTTAAATTATGATTATAAAAAAAAATTTGGTTTCCCTTTTATAATTGCTGTTAAGGGAAAGAATAAAAATGAAATTTTAATTAGTTTTAGAAAAAGAATTAAAAATGAAATTAATTTAGAATTTGAAGAAGCAAAAAATCAAGTAAAACGAATTGCTACCTTTCGTCTGAATGAAGTAATCAATTAGTACTTTGAGCAACATATGTTGCTACAGCTTTAATTTCTTCTACAGACAATTCTCCTTCATAAGCTGGCATGACCCCTATTCCATTTTTTACTGCTGAAACAATTCTCATAATATCTGGTTTGATTTCATCTAAATTTGGGCCAATGTTTCCATATGAATTTGCATCTTGAAGTCTGTGACAGACGGCACAATTACCTTTTTCTAAAAAGATTTTTTTACCCTGGTTAAATAAATCATCAGATTTTACAACTTGTGATAAAATAATAGTTAACAGAAAAATATAACAGCTAATATTTATTAATTTTTTTTTCATTAATGAGCTATAAATATATACTATAAATTATTTTAAATATATCGGTCAATGAAAAATTCATTTGATAAAAAAATTTTAGAAAAAATAAGCCATTGGTTGGAAACTAATCAAAAAATTGTACTAGCTACTGTAATTCAAACATGGGGATCCTCTCCACAACCTGTTGGCAGTAGAATGATTGTTAATCAAAATGCTGATTTTGCAGGTTCTGTCTCAGGTGGATGTGTTGAGTCGGCAGTTATTAAAGAGTGTCTAGAAATTTTAAAAAAAAATATACTTTTTAAAAAGATTGAATTTAAAATTTCCAATGAAAATGCTTGGGAAGTTGGCCTTGCTTGTGGTGGAGAAATTAAAATTTATATAGAACAGATAAAATAATGAAATTAAAAATTTTTCAGGAAATTATTCAGAATAAAAATAAAAAAATTGAATTTTCACTAATTACAAATCTTGAAACAGGTAATAGTAAAATATTTTTAATAAGCAACCCTATTGATCAGGACTTTGCTGATTATGAAGAACAAATAAAAAGTTTTTATAAAAATAAAAAAAATGGAATTATTAAAAATACAAATATATTTATCCAAACTTTTACGAACCCTATAAAGGTAATTGTTGTTGGTGCAGTTCATATTGCTCAATATATAGTTGAGTTCACCAAAAATTTAAATTTTGAGATAATTTTAATTGATCCAAGAAAATTCTTTGCTACAGAAGAAAGATTTCCTAAAATAAAAATAGTCAATAAGTGGCCAGATGAAGCTTTTAAAGAAATTAAAACAGATTCTAATACTGCCTTAATATCATTAAC
>ENA-OSJC01002951-OSJC01002951.1-marine-metagenome-genome-assembly--contig:-NODE-2951-length-12452-cov-15.968242_pt1 | contig 12452 bp, 7 predicted proteins | sample MGYA00237885_ERZ534234 | MGnify/ENA primary metagenome ERZ534234 (study PRJEB26413, sample SAMN06343907) | marine metagenome | isolation source: coastal waters | place: Atlantic Ocean: West Antarctic... | reverse complement strand
GAGGAGTTTTATCATAAGGAGAATAAGGAGCATGTCAATAAGGAAAAGTATAATCCACTTGGAACAATGAACAAATCCCAGATGTTGGTTGATATGCATCCAGACGTTGCCAAGCTATCATGGAAGTATGGTAGAGTTCATCACCATGTAGACTACTCTGGCTTCACTCAAGAACCTATACTAAGAGAGGGTATAGATTTGAGCAAGATACCTAAAGTGGATAATTATGGTATGAGATTTGTTAAGAATTGGGTAGAAGTACCTTAATAGATTACAATCTTTTATAAATAAATATAGTTATTTGTATTACATGGAGAAAGCGGTTGTCACTAGAAAAATTTATGCGTCAAGTAAAACCGAGAGACGAATCCTATGTTAATCATGTGGACAGGATTCAAGACTTATTGATTGAATCAAAGAGTAGAGGATTTGCATACGAACTTGAAGTTTATGAAATTCTAAAATCAGCAAATTTAACACCACCAAACTTTTCACCTCCTCGTCCCGGTGGCCATGGGCCTGATGGTATGTTTATGTTTCATGGCACACCTTATTCCTTAGAAATAAAATTAGATTTAAAAGCAGATTATGGTCAAGGAACTTTGAAATATTCAAACAACTATTGGTCTTTATCTAGCACCAATACTGATGCCGCACTAGAAATGAAAGAATTATTAATTGGAATAGGTGCAGAAAAGTTTGTAAATGATAAATGGTCTAAACATGGTGTGCCAAATAAAGGAACTGTGCCTTCAAGAAATTTCACACCACAACATGTTTCTGATGACTATAAAAGATTTAAGAATGAGTTTTTGACAGTTCCATCAAAGATTTTGTGGGACTATTATGGTAGAAAAGGTGTCTATTATATTCAAATTGGTGGATATGGATTATATTATATGCAAGATAATCCAGCAAAATTACCAATACCCCAATTCAATCCAAAGATGCGATTGAGAATAAGAGTTAAACGAGGTGGTAGTAATCCTATCTATAATTATAGATTTACCACGGCACTGCAAATTACAGATAAACCAAAAAAATCTAACCATGATTTAACTAAAAATTTAGAGCTTTTAAGAAAATGATTAGTTTTAAAGAGATGCTCACAGAGGACAAGGCAGGGAAAAACCTTCACCTAGAACACCTAGAGGATGAAATCCTTAATTTTGGTGTTGATGGTGGGCGTGCTGCTATTAATTTCCTACGATCCTTGAGAGACATGCTTGCTGGTTCGAGTCGTAGTTCTGTCAATATGACAGTGAAGTGGGATGGGGCCCCTGCTATATTTGCAGGCATAGACCCAGAAGATGATAAGTTTTTTGTTGCAAAGAAGTCAGTATTCAACGTGAATCCAAAGTTATATAAGACTGAAGGAGAAATAGATGATGATTTATCTGGAGTACTTAATTCTAAATTTAAAGTCGCATTACGAGAGTTTTCAAAATTGGGGATTACGGGCGTACTTCAAGGCGATCTTATGTTCACTGATGATATCAAAACAAGCACGATTAATGGGGAAAAATACTATACTTTTCAGCCTAACACTATCGTTTATGCTGCACCTGTTAATAGCAATATTGGTCGTATTTTCAACAGGGCAAAGATTGGTATAGTTTGGCACACCACATATAAAGGAAATTCTCTTCCTGATATGAAAGCGTCCTTTGGTGCAGATATATCAAAGCTTACTAAGACAAGTTCTGTATGGATGGATGATGCAACATATAAGGATGTATCTGGTAAAGCTACATTTACACAGAGAGAAACTGAATCAGTTACTGCTATACTATCAGAAACTGGTAAAACTTTTAATAAGATTAACGGACCCAAACTAAGAGCATTCCTCAGGCTACAGGACAGTATGACAGGAACTCTTGCTGGTGCATCTCTCAAGACATATAACAATAGTAAGGTTCGTACTGGAGAAAAGATCACTAATCCTGCCGCACATGCGAAGGGTTATGAGAAGTGGGTATTTGCTTCTATCAAGAAACAGATTGATAAGGCAAAGAGTGATAAGGGTAAGAAGAAATATACAGATATGCAGAAGGAATATGTGCGAGAAGTAAAGAAGCATACAGTCAATTTAGTACAAGTTATTACCTTTCAGAACCTATTAGTTGATGCAAAGTCACAGATTGTAAATAAACTAAATAGTGTGAAGGGATTGACAGATACGTTTATTCGTACTGGTAATGGATATAAAGTGACAAATCCCGAAGGTTATGTTGCTATTGATAGGGTTAGTGGAGATGCTGTTAAACTTGTAGACCGTATGGAGTTCTCGTTTAACAACTTCACAGCAGTAAAGGCATGGGACAAATGAAAAGTTTTCTAAACTTAAACGAAAAAGTTTACGGTAAAATGGTCGGTATAGCTCAACGTAGGAAGCAAGGCCGCAGGATGAGAATGTTGTCCAAACAAACTTCATTTAAAATGAAAAAAAGACGGACTATGATGCGAGTCAGAAATACAGAAAAACTTACTAAGTCTGCAAGAAAACAAACAATTAATAAATTTAGACTTAAAGTATATCCTAATTATAATAGTATGTCGATGATGGCTAAAATTAAAGCAGACCAAATAATTATGCAAAGATTTGGAAAAAGAATTGAGAAAATATCAAAACGAGCTACAATAAAACTTCGTCAAGGTGAACATGATAGAGTTAAAAAGTTTAGAGCCGGTATAGTTGCTAAATCCGCACCTATTAAGAAAACTACAAACCTGTCAACAGAACCAATGGTTGCCAAGAAGCTGACTAGGAAACCAATAAGTGCTTTCCTACAAAAAGGTAATAATGCAAAAATTTAGTGAGTTAATGGAAAAAAGTGGTGATACAGCTGTATTCACTTTTGGAAGACTGAATCCTCCAACTACTGGTCATGGCAAGTTAATTGATGCTTTGGGCAAAGAGCAGGGTAAGAATGTTGGTTCTAAGATGCATGTTTTTGTTTCTCACTCTCAAGATGTTAAAAAAAATCCTCTAGATTATAAAAGAAAAGTTGCATACATTAAAAAGATGTTTCCAAAATATGCGAAGAATGTCATCACAGATAGTTCACGAAACATTTTTGAAGTTCTTGTGTCTCTTTACAATAAGGGATACAAGTCAATCATCATGGTTGTTGGAAGTGATAGAGTGGATGAATTTGAGAAACTTATAAACGAATACAATGGTGTCAAATCTCGTCATGGTTACTATGGATTTGATGCCGTTGCCGTGGTGTCGGCAGGAGAGCGTGATCCTGATGCTGAAGGTCTTGAAGGCATGAGTGCCAGCAAGATGAGAAAAGCTGCAATGGATGGCGACTTTGATTCTTTTAGTCAGGGTGTTCCATCTGGTTTTAGAGATGTTAAAAAGATGTATGCAGATGTTCGTAATAAGATGGGCATTCGTGAAGAAAAAGACATGGGTGAGATGGATGTTTATGAAGAAATACGTGATGCTTATCTCACAGGAAAGATTTGGAATGTAGGTGAGATTGTAGAAGCAAATGGGATAAGTGGAGAAATTGTCCGTAAAGGAACAAACTATATTTCATTTATGGCAGAAGATGGTAAAGTTCATAAAGCGTGGTTGAATGATATTGCACTTGATGAAGCATCTGATGTTTCTACAAGATCAGGAAGACGAGCTTGGTATAATGAAAGAATGAGAAAAGCCAAAGCAGCAGGCCACCCAAATCCTAAAATGTATGCATCTCAAGCTGCACAGGAAACTGGATGGGGCAAATTACCATCTGCTAAAGGTAATCTGGTTGGAATGAAAGCTCGTAAGAAACAAGCTGCTGAAAGAAAACGGACAAAAGAATTTAAAGGTGGTAAAACGATAAAAACCTCTGCTCGTTTTGCACAATTTGATAGCGAAGCAGATGCTATTAAACAGCATGGTAGTGAATGGAGAGGTGTACTAACAAAATCTGGTAGTCGTAAATATGCTACTGATCCAGATTATGGGAAAAAGATTGCAGCAATAAGTAAAATGTATGGTGGAAAAACTGGCGAAGATAAAAAATCAAAGGGTGTTGATGTAAAAGACCCTGAGAGAAAGGTTAAACGAGATAGTAAAACAAGTGTTACTGTTCCAATCAAGCTATCACCAAAGAAAAAAGTAGATGTAAAAGACCCTGAGAGAAAGGTTAAACGGGATAGTAAAACAAGTGTTACTGTTCCAATTAAGATACCACCAAAGAAAAAAGAGAAAAAAGATACACAGAGTTTTGGTCAAGCATTCGCAGCTGCTCGTAAGAAAGAAGGTGGCCCCGGTGGTATATTTACTTGGAAAGGTAAAAAGTATAATACACGCCGTGCTGATGATCCAAAACCAGCAAAAACAATGACTGCATCCTATGATCCAGAACTTAATGAGATGGCATGGTTTATGAAAGCGAAAGCAAAGATTGATCAAATGACTCATCCAAGGGCTTATGATAAAATGATCAAAAATTATGTCAATAGATTAAAATCTACATCAAAGCAACGAAGCCCAGGCTCTATTGCGGCAGATGTTGCAAGAGAATATGGTGTTCCTGCCAGAAATTTCCAGCAGTATGTAAACAAGCTTGTCAGCACCGGTATTCTTCCAAGTGATTTGAAAGCACAGTATCAAGATGAGGGCTTTTCGTTTAAAGATTTTGTTAACCAAATTAATGAAGTTCCTAGTGTTACTGTTAAAATTAAAACAAAAGAGCAAAACATACGAGACACACAAAAAAAACTAGGTATTAAGGTTGATGGAATACTTGGTCAAAAAACTAAAATAGCAATTCGTCGGAGTGAAGTTTTGCATGGCAGCAAATATAATCCAAAATTTGGCACACTTCAAATGAATGAAGTAAAACAAGACCCTGATGTTAAAGATATGCCAGGTACACAACCAGCAAAGTATCATTCTGGTGTAAAATCAAGTGTCAAGGATGACAGAGACAGACATTTCAAAGCAAAGAAGGCCGGTCCAGCACCGGGAGATAAAGGTGCAGTAACCAAGCAATCTATTCATACTCAAAAATACAAGAAGATGTTTGGTGAAGTTCTTGATAAAGATGCTGATATTGGAGATTATGTAAAAGATTTCAGAAAGTCAGATGCGCCACAGTTCAAGGGTAAGTCTGATAAGAAGAAACAAAAGATGGCTGTTGCTGCATACCTCTCAAGGAATGAAGCTTTGCTTGATAGAGTTGACCAGAAGCTAACTGAAAATGGTCATACAGATGTTGCATCAATGAAGAACAAGGTTGCGATTGCTTATAAGGCATTGGAGAAAATGCAGGGTGAGTTAGGCAAACTTGGTGATGAGGATGAACTTCCTACATGGTGGACAAATAAGGTTGCAACTGCTGTCAGTAGAATAGATGATATGGCAGACTATCTTGATACTCAAGTGGATGAAGCATACCAACTTGACGAAAAAATTACAGGGTTGATTAAAAAATCAGATAAGTCTAATATTTCTTATAGTATTCTCAAGAAGGTGTATGATAGAGGGATGGCTGCATGGAAGACAGGTCATCGTCCAGGCACTACACCTCAACAGTGGGCATTTGCAAGAGTTAACTCGTTCATTACTAAGGGTAGTGGTACTTGGGGTAAAGCAGATAAAGACTTGGCACAACAAGTAGAAAGTTTGAATTTTGAAGAGCCTTGTTGTGGTGATTGTAATAACAATGAAGAATACGAATCTGAATATGAATCTCAATTGAATGAATGGGGAGAGATTGAGGAAGAATCGGAGCATGGTGGGAGATCAGTAACCCTAAATAAACCAATGGCAGGAGATGTTAAAAAGTCAAAGGTTTATGTTAAGAATGAAAAAGGTAATGTAGTAAAGGTGGAGTTTGGCGATCCTAATATGACAATTAAGAAACATATACCAGCAAGAAGAAAAAGTTTTAGGGCAAGACATAATTGCGATAATCCAGGCCCAAAATGGATGGCTCGTTATTGGTCTTGCAAAGCGTGGTAAAGGAAAATAAAAATGTCAGTTTATAGAAAAACAATGCGTGAAGCACTTGAAGAGATGCAAGATACTCTTAATGAAGCGGAGGATTTTAAGCCTCACAAAATGTATGACCCAAAAACTGGCAAATCATATGATGCAAAAACTATGGGCGATCATCTAAAAATGAAGAAGAAGGGGTATGATCACGAAAAACCTAAAGATGAGGATGAAGATGAAAATGATATTGATGAATCTCTTTGGGCAAATATAGCTGCAAAACGTAAACGTATCAAAGCTGGCTCTGGTGAGAAAATGAGAAAAAAAGGTGATGCAGGCGCACCAACACCAGATCAAATGGCAAAAGCAAAAAATGAAGAATATGACCTTGATGAAGGTACAAAACAGATTCTTGCTCACGGTGGTAGAGGTAAGTATAAAGTAACCAAGGATGGCGACACTATTGAAATTAAGTTCGGAGGTAAGGTAGTTGGAACTGCTGACTTTGATAGAGGTGCTGACAGTTTCTTTGTAAGTATCAAAGGGGAGAAGGGTCAGAAGTCTTTTGACGATGCACAGGCAATCGCAGATTATTTTGCGAAGAACAAGATTACAGAAGAAGTTGAACTTGATGAACAAGAAATGTCTCCAGTCGTAAATCAAGTTGTTAAAGCACAGAATAAATTAGAAAAAGCAAAGAAACTTGTTGGTTTACAAAAACAAATGTCTAAAGTAAAAGAAGAAGAAGTTGATCTTGAACTTGATGAAGGTAAGATGTCTCAGTTGCACCAGTATATCAAAGATAAGAAGTCTCCAGAAGAGATTGCGAAAATTATGAAGGTGGATGTTGCGACAATTAAGAAACTTATGAGTGAAGAAGTTGACCTTGATGAAGCAAAGATGAGTTCTTCTCAAATTGCAAAACTCAAAAAAGCATATGAGCCAATGCGTGATAAGAAAATTGGTATGGAAAATGCTAATAGATTATCTGCAATGATGAACAAGGTTGCTGGAGATAAAGAAGCACTTATGCAGTTATTTAAAGCAGATATTCCTTTTGTTAGTCAGAGTGCAGTAACAAAACTTATTACTAAGCATGGCATGAAAGGTGCAGAGATCAATAAGTTAAGAGAGGGGCATGAAATTAATGAAGTTTTTCCATTTGCTGCCGCCATACCAGCTATAGCTGGTACAGTTGCTAGGATTGCGGTTCCGGCCATTGCTAGAAAAGTTATACCAGCATTAGGTCGAGGAGCATTGAAAACTGCTGGTGCATTAGGTCGAGGAGCAGTGAGAGCAGCTACTGGAGTAGCAAAAACAACTGCTGGAATTGCCGCTGCCGGTGAAATCAAATCTCAACTTTCTGGGGATCAAGAAACTCAAGAGCGTGATGCCGCCCGTGAAATGGAACGTAAACAAAGAGAACAAGAATTTCAAAGACAAGATGTAGCATCTCGTAAAGCTGAATCATATGTAGACGAAGGTTTGGTTGACAATATGCTTTCATTGTTCGGCCGAGGTAAAAAACCGGAAGGCAAGTTAATTGGTAGTTCTAAAGCCGCAAGCAATATCTTTCAAAAAGCTAAAAAAGCTCGGGCTGACCGTGCCGCCGCTGCTGCTGCTGCTAAAGAAGGGGCATCTTCTATAAAAGAAGCAAGTGCATATTCGGACGCAAGAAGAGCTATGGCTGCTGATCCGTCAACAAAACAAAGATTTTCTAAAAATATTTCTGCATCAGATGATGATATTAAATCAGCAGATAAAAATATTATAATGCAACTTCGCAATGTTGTTTCCTTAAAAGGTGCAGGAACAATGATGGTGGCCCCACAACAAAAAAGTCGTTTAAAGAAAGACAGTGGATATCTTAAATCAGCGGGAAGTAGATTTATTGAATTTGAAAATGGAAAAAGAGAACAGATTGATTTAAAGGTTGCTCAAGCACTTCTTGATAAATATAACCAGCAAAGAAAACCATCTGATAAAGAGAAATTTCAATCAAAAATTTCTAAATCTAAAAGAGATATGTTAAAAGCTTTAAAAGAAACAAATCAAATAGACAAAAACAGAACTTCTCTTAGCAAAGTAAAAAACTTCATGAAAGAGAATGGGGAGAAATGACATGGGTAAAAAATACCTAGACACAAGAACTTATACTTTGGAAGCATCTGTTATGGATGTTTGGGATAATTTAGATGAAGAAGAACAGTTTCTTCAAGATGTTCTTGAAGAAGGAATGAAAAAACTTGATCCAGTTGGTCAAGCAGATGGTGACATTGACAACGATGGCGATGAAGATAGCTCCGACGATTATCTAAAAAATCGACGTAGAGCGATTGGTCGGGCAATGAAAGGTAAAAAGAATTTGAAAGCCAGCTATGGCATGATGAAAGCTAATTACGGTATGAGTGAAGCTAAACAAAAGCCATACGTTTCATCTGACCGTGATGGCTTCCACGTTATGAATGGTTCTGGAAAAATCGTAAAAAGCTTCAAGGATAAGAGATTAGCTCAGGCTTACTGGAAAAAGAACTATGATGATCTGATGAAGGAAGGTATGGATGAAGCTAAAGCCGAACCGTATACGGGTGGTGAACCCAATCGGCGAGCGAATGAAATTCTTAGGGGAGGACCAAAAGAAATCAAGAATCCTGCACGAGCAATTAAGAATCCTGCACGAGCAATTAAGAATCCTGCACGAAGGATGAAGAATCAATCTGCACCAGCTAAAGCCGAACCGTATACGGGTGGTGAACCCAATCGGCGAGCGAATGAAATTCTTAGAGGAGGATCAAAAAAATCATCTGGAGATAGCTCCATACCCTATGCTTCCACGCAAGACCCAAATCAAATTCTAAGAAATGGACCAAGTGGTAAGAAACCATCAAAAGGGAATAAAGAATTGAACATTTCTCCCGGTGGTAAGAAAAAATCACCATCAGCAGATGAAATTCTTAGAACGCCAGAGCCCGGTTCTGTCTTGGCAAACCGCAAACCTTATAAAGTAGGTGACAGTTTGTTGCCTGCTGAACGTGCCCGTCGAAAAAAGGCAGGAGAGTATCCTTTTGAAAACCAAGCATCAGATAAAAAGACAATGGTTCCAGATAGCACCGGAAAAATGGTGCGGGCAGATAAAGCTGTTAAAAAAGCAAAACCTGTAAGAAAGGTAAGAAGAAATCAAGAGCTAGACATTGGTGCTGATGATAATATTGGTGAGAACTTTGCAACCAAGATTGAACGATACGAATATCAATTGGGGCTTACCGAAAGAAAGAAAGTTGCAGCAACTGCTTATAATACAAGAGATTACGATAAGACAATTGCAATACAAAAAGCACTAATTGCTAAAGGTTTTAAAATTAAAGCAGACGGGCTTTTAGGCCCAAACACTAAAGCTGCTATGAAAGCAGCTGCACAACAGAAAGATATAGTTGGTCCCGGTGCTGGTTCACCTTCAAAGAAGCCAGAACCTGATGGTGGAGCAGCTGCTGATGATCTGGGCGGTCCAAAAGACGATAATAAAGAGTTGGACATTCCTCCCGGCGGTAAGAAACCACCAAAAGATAATAAAGAATTGGACATTCCTCCCGGTGGTAAAAGGAAACCAATGAGACCCAAACAGCCGGAAGTATATACGAATCCGGTGGTGAAAAAGAATTTGAAAGCCAACTATGGCATGATGAAAGCTAATTACGGTATGAAGGAGGAGTTTGACGATTCGGCTCATGAGTTTCAGAAGCATCAAGAATTTAAAGTGCAAAGTATGAGAGATGCGCTTGAGGAAGTTTGGGGAAAATAAATGCTTGATGAGAATGATTTAAGAGAGTTTCTTTTAATTGCAGAAGATGATATTTCTGAAGGTTCATATAGAGATTATCCTAGAAGCTCAAAAAAATATATAGAAGGAAAAGCTAAAGCTGAAGCTGAAGCTAAAGCTAAAAAAGAAGATGATGCCGCTGATAAAAAAGCTGAAGATGATGCTGAATTAGATGTTGCCCCAGGCGGAAAGGGTTCAAAATTGTCTATGCTAGACAGAGTTAAAGCTGCAAAGAAAGGTAAGCTAATTGATTCATCTGGTAAGCAAAGAAACGATCCAAAGACAGAGAAAGATGTTAAAGCAACAAATATTAATAGAAAAGATTCAGTGGGTCGAGAAGATACTAAAGCAATTCTTCCTTCTGCAACCAAATCTGGTAAAGTATCAGGTAAGGTTCCAACAGCACTGGGTAGACAAGCTAAAGATATGTTGGGCCCAAGCGCCGGAGGAACCGCTGCCCGAGTGCCTGCTGCCCGAGTGCCTGCCGCTGGTTCATCAGACAAAAAAGGTCTGTCGTCCAAAGAACTAGAAAAAATGGGTATCAGAGGTGGGAAAATTGGGCGTCGTAGGGAAGTAGCTGCTGATCTTGCAAAAATGCGAAAAGAGTTAGGAACACCGGGTGCATATAGTGCTGATGCTGATTCTTACTATAGGTCTTCACCTACAGGTGTGCAAGGCCCAGATGGTGGATTGTATCGTGGTAAAAGAACAAAACCATTTACTCCTCCCCCCTATAAATATAAAAGTGATGAAAAAGCTAAAGAAAAGACCCCTGATCGTCAAGCTAAAGACATGATAGGTCCAGGCGCTGGTTCACCAGATAAAAAGACACCTGATCGTCAAGCTAAAGACATGATAGGTCCAGGCGCTGGTTCACCAGATAAAAAGACACCTGATAGTGATCCAAATAGAAGTGATTCTAAAAGTAAAAGAAGGATAGCTCCTAGAAGAATTAGTGATGGTGGAGCAGCTGCTGATGATTTAGGTGGTCCAAAAGATTCCGATCCAAATAGAAGTGATGCAAGAAAAGCAAGAGCAAGAAAATCTGCTCCGAAACCAACAAAGACTAAAAAATCAAAATCCCCGTCAGTAGACCAAGATGATGATCTATTTAACCCTCAAGAAAGCTTTGATTCTGGCTATGCGTTTCAAAGAAATGGAGAAACTAAGATGGAAAACAAAGTATTCAAAATTCAAAGTATGAGAGAAGCACTTGAAGATGTGTGGAAAAATGGAGCAACCGTTCAAGAGAATCTTAGATCATCTAAGATGCCTGAAAAAGGAATGCGAGTTTTAAGATCAGGAAAAACTATGACAGGTGGTCGTCCAGCAGTTATTGAAACACGTCCGAAAGACCCAACATCACGGTTGACAAATGAAGAGTTTGCACTTCGAGATTTAACAGAATCTATGACAGATGAAGAATATGAACTCTTTGAAATTTCAGCAAATGCGGCATTGTCACTTGTGCCAGACTCTATTATAAAACAATATGCTGGTGGAATGGATGCTGCGGCAATCAGAGCTATGGCTAAAAAATATGGAATTGATCTTAGTAAACTTGATGGTGACATTGATGACATTCGGAAAGGTAATTTTGACAATGTTACATATGACGGTAAAACAGTGCCAAGTAGTGTAAGGAGAAAAGTTGCTAGTGCATTTATTAAAGGTGGAGGATTATCACAAGAAGGCAGAGTGCAAGGCGGTGAAGCCGCTGCCAAAGTAGCTGGAAAAGCTATAAAAGATAGTGAAAAGGGTGTTGATGTAAAAGACCCTGAGAGAAAGGTTAAACGGGATAGTAAAACAGATGTAACTGTTCCAATTAAGATTCCACCAAAGGAAAAAGAGTCAAAGGAAGAGAAGCCTGCTGAGCCTGCTGCTGGAAGTAATCCCTCTAAACCAAAAGAAGTATCAACAAAAAGACCTAATGTTAAGGATGCTCTTCCTCTTTTCACAGGAAAGAAAAAGAAAGAAGATAGTCAAGCTAAAGACATGATGGGCCCAGGCGCTGGTTCAGGTAAAAAAAGCGGTGTGGATACATCAGATGATGACAAAGCTTCAAGAAAAGGTAATGCAGTTCCCAAAAACCCTAAAGAGGGCGGTGAAGAACTAGATGATCCAAAACCAGAAACATCAAAAGACAAGAAGAAGGAGCCTGAAAAGAAGAAGGAAGACCCAAGACTTGAAGGTGGAAAGTACGCATACTATGAAAAAGACCCAAAAAAGCGTACTAAGAATTCCGCAATGTATATGACTCAAAAAGGTTATGATGAAGATGACACCATAGGAGAAACTCTTAGTGCTGTTGATGCAACATCAAACTTTTTAAGTAATATTAGTAAAAATGACACTATGTATTCTTGGTCCTTAAATAATAAAAATCGTTATGGAAAGTAATAAATAGCTTGACAAACATAAAATCATCTGGTAAAGTATACTAATGAAAACACTTATGCAAATGCGGGAAGCCTCTGACGAGGACTTACCAGATATTTATTGTGACTTAGACCAAGTTTTAGTTGCTTTTATGAAAGGTGCAGAAAAAGCCATTGGTGGTGACTTTGCAACCAGTGATAAAGATGACCGCTGGACTGCGATAAATCAGACTAAAGGGTTTTGGGCAAACCTTGATTGGATGCCCGGTGCCAAACGTCTGTATCAGTTTATTGAGAAGTATGATCCATATGTTTT
>ENA-OSJC01002950-OSJC01002950.1-marine-metagenome-genome-assembly--contig:-NODE-2950-length-12453-cov-3.373950_pt1 | contig 12453 bp, 20 predicted proteins | sample MGYA00237885_ERZ534234 | MGnify/ENA primary metagenome ERZ534234 (study PRJEB26413, sample SAMN06343907) | marine metagenome | isolation source: coastal waters | place: Atlantic Ocean: West Antarctic... | reverse complement strand
AATACCCGCTTCCACGAATAGATCATACCCTAGAAACAAAAACGCTGGTAAGCTAAATGCTAAATCATAATGGCTGAATTAATTTGTAATTTACCCTCGGAAGATGTATGGGTTAGAAAAGAATATTTAAGGGATCATCAGGATGGACATGGGGAATTTGTCGCTGGAGTCTGGGTTAGTGCTAAATCTATTCCTGGACGGGCATTTTATTTTGAGACTTATTTACCTGAGTATGGTGCTTTGTTTGATAAGCTACCTATCAGTGCGTTTCTTCATAAGAAGGAAACTCCAGAACCGGATCTACCCCTTAATAATTTGCAATTTTGGAATTGCATGGATTATGGTGTTGTCGCTATTTCTAAGCAATTCATCGGTTCAATGGACTATGAGGTACTAAGCAGGGATCACGGTAAATTGACGGGTTCTTACATTTGCACTTTAGATAATTATCATTCAGATATAAACTCAATTGATTATAGCACTAGTGAAACACCAGCTGAACATAAATCGCATAATTTATTAAAGTTAGATAATGGACAGTTTTGCCTGTATCCAAATAACAGGATGAGGGTTTATGATAACTCATTAACTCCGCAGGAGCCATTGCAACCAGACTTTAAAGTTAGTACAATAGAATACCAAGTTGAGAATGGAAACAGAACTAGACTTGGTGATACAGATGAATACTTTTGGAAAACTAAAGATGAATGATAGAATTTGTTTTAGTCTATATGATAGGCACATTAGTTATTAACCAGGATCAAACATTTAGAGATGTTGACCATTGCCTATACTTTGCTAAAAGATTAAACAACCAGCCAGAGATTCCATACCCCAATGCCAAGAACAAAAAGATTACAGCCTATTGTAAGCCCGTGCCTAAACGTGTGCAAAATAAAGAATAACATATGTGTTGGTTGTTTTAGAACTCTTGAAGAGATATCCGTTTGGGGATCTGTTTCTGACGAAAAACGTACCGAAATCATGGAATCATTAAAAAAAAGAAGCTCTCAGAAGGCTGAGAATCGATGAAACAAATAGTCTTGGTGTGATTGATACCTAAAATAACCTTATCTTTTGTACGTTTATGATACCTACCTTACCGTTAATTCAAGCCATTCAAGCACTTGTGTTTTTCATTTTTGCTCTCTTATCTCCTATTTAGAAACAATATATAACTAATAATAGAAATGGAGAAATAAATGTTTGAAAAATGGTTTTACAACTTTAAGATAGGAAGAACAATAACAGCTTTAAATAGCTTAGACGATGCTACATTAAAAGATATAGGACTAAATAGGTCTAATATAAGATCACATGCGTATGAAGTTTTTAAAAATGAAAAACCAATTGATGATCCTATGGCTGATTTACACGATCAATATGTAAAGGCTAGTTATTAACTAATCTCCCCCCAATTGTCGCCTAGTTCTGCGTCAACTTCAAAAGGTATCTTTAAGTCTGGAATACAAGTCGTCATGATTTCTACAATCTTGTCGGCTTGTTCCTGGCTATTGATGCTGAAGCACAATTCATCATGCACTGTTAAGGTTGGACACAATCCAACTTTATAACATTCAACCATAGCTTTCTTGGTTTGGTCGGCACTAGATCCTTGAATCAATCTATTTAAGGCTTTGTATGTGTAAGCTCTTCTTATTCTACCTTTACTTCCATATTCTTTTATGGCTTGTTCCATTGGCAGTGCTCTATTGAAACCATATGACACGGGTTCATACATATCAAATCTACATTTACGTCCTAACCACGTTCTAATAACACCGGTATTCGCTGCACGATCCATGGCTTTATCAGACAATGATTTAAGAAAAGGAACTTTTTCATTATACGTTGATAAAAGACGAGAAGCTTCTTCTATATCTATATCCATTACGTTAGCAAGTTTGGCTTTACCCATTCCATACATAAGACCTAAGTTCACAGTCTTGGCTTGTTTTCTAGGGATGTTTGCCATATCTGCTACCATTTGATGAAAGTCAGCATTACCTTCATGATACATTTTAACAACGTCATCTATTTGAGGATGTCTATCTACGCCTGTCAAGGTGGCACAGTAATGAACTAACCATCTTGGTTCTTGTGATGCATAATCAAAGGAACCCCATTTGTGGCCCTCCTCCGGGATAAAAAGCCCACGAATTAATTTCTTAATCTCAGGATCTCGTGCAGGGATCTGCTGCAAATTGGGGTTGCTTGAACTAAAGCGACCTGTTACAGTTCCCCCACCGTCAGAACGAAGGGAATGAAAATCACAATGAATTCTACCATTATGAGAATGCTCAAGAATAGTATCAACAAATGTCGTATTGGCTTTGTTTATCTCTCTGATTTTTACAATCTTTTGTGCAATTGGATGACTGCAATTCGTAAGAAATTGTTTTGTAAACATAGGAGCCCCGGCTTTTTCTGTGCGAGAGTACGGAAGTCCCACAGCATCAAAGACCTTTGCTACCGATGTAGCGACCCAAGGTTCAATCGTAACACCTGTTTCCTTGACTATCTCTTGTACAAGTAATTTTTCTATTTTAGTTAAATCTTTTTTTGTTTGATGTGCTTTTTCTACATCAACACGAACACCTTTTGTTTTCATTTCAAACAGTACGGGGAGCAAATCAATTTCTAATTCAAAGATACTAGAGCATTCTTGTTGAGTTATTTTCTTACTTAAATTATCCCAAAGCTTTAAAGTAATTAAAGCATCTTGCTCGGCATACTTACCTACATATCTAGGAGGCAACTGCCACATGCCAGACTTAGGATCCACACCAAATTCTTCGGCTGCCGATTTTAAAAGCTTTTCATCTTTAAATTCTCCCAAGTAGTCACGGGCAAGGGAGTTAAGATTGTACCATTTTCTATTTTCATCTAACAAAGGAGCTGCAATCATAGTGTCTATGATCTTACCTTTAACTTCTATTCCTTCGGCTCTTAACCAACCTAAATCATATAAAGCATTATGAAATACTTTTGTTATTGTTTCATCATCACATAATTTTTGTAACCATTTATACACAGTGTTTTTAGGCATATTCCCAGATTTATGACCGATTGGAAAGTACCAAGCACTATCTCCAGCAGCTACTGCTACTCCAATAACGTAACCATCTTTCCTAGTCCACCCAGGTCCAAGAGTTAAAAGGTTTGTGTCTTTTGTTTCTAAGTCAATAGACACAGTTTTATATTGAGATAAATCTGGAAGTGTTTGAGGTGGTGTCCAATCAGAATCTATATTGCCCCAAGATACATCTTTTATATCTTGGTCTAAAAAATGGTATTGATCACGACTTGTCATTTATAATTTCTCCACCTAAAGCTGCATATCCTATAACGTCCGTCCAAGAATCGTCTTTGTTAATGTCTTCGGCAAGTCTTGCTACCTTGACACCTATCATACAAGCCACAACTTCTTCTGGAGTAATTGGTTCTTTTAATTTTTTATCTAAAAGTATAGTCCATATGTCGGCTATTCTCTTATGATTCTTTTTAGCAGGCCCATACTCTTTGGCTCTCTGTCCATTGATTAATCTCTCTGCTTCATCTAAAAAATATTTCCTATCTTTGTTAGCAAACTGTTTTATTTGTTTCATATTATCTTTTAGTTCTTTTGATATTGTCATATGTTAAACCTATGTAATGCTGTTGATTCAATTAAGTGTAGTGTTTTTTTAGCACGAGTTGCTCCGACATAGAAAGTTCTTATTTCAGAATCTTGATCTAAGCTTTCTACACAAGCTTTGGTTGAGTCTAGTAAAAGAGCTACGTTATCCGCTTCTCCACCCTTTGCTTTATGGATGGTCGATATCCGAATCCTCGGAGTCCCCGTAAGAATTCTCTCGCCTCTCCTCCTCACTGACGTTATATATGCAATCTCTTGATCCGATACTTTCAAGACTGTCTGCCACGGACTTTCGTGTGTTGCAATCAAATTGCATTTCTCTATTATGTCTTGAAGAGTATATGTTTGTTCGTGATCTAGTGAGGACAGGGATTTTCTCCCAGCTTTCGTAATAATATTTGGGTTCAATAACTTCGCAAAGTTCTTCAGTTCTGCTGTAGACAAGCTTTGGTTTTTGCATAATTTTATCCACACCTCTATTCCATTAAGCACATTCGGGGAAATAGACCAACCAATACCTTCTCTCCAATAGAGATAACCATCTTCTCTAAGACGATTACATATTTTGTTTGTAATATAATTAGTTCTAGCAAGTACCAACCATTCGCCACTAGTTAAATCCACATCTAGTATATCCCTATGCCATGTTATGGAGCCTTCTTTTTTAGAGGGTTGCCAATCTTTAGCTTGTCTGGTAGCAACTTTTTTTATGAGATTCTGTGAAAAATCATGCACGACACTTGGTACACGATACGATTTTTCTAAAAATATTTTGTTTTCAGAAGCTTCTAAAAAGCTATTTACATTAACACCCATCCAAGTGTATATAGCTTGATCATCATCTCCAGCATAATATACTTTTTTAGAGTTTGGTACTAATACTTCTTTAACCATTTTCCATTGAAGAGGTGCTAAATCTTGTGCTTCATCTATTATAAGCATGTCAAACTTAGGACTAGTGCCTTGCACTATAAATTTCTCTATCATATCAACAAAATCTAATTTGTTTTTAGCTTTTTTATAATCAATATATGCTTGGTTTAAAACTTTTAATTGTTGCCAATGTAATGTGTGATCCCAACTATCATTAAACTGTTCCGTAAGATTTATTTCTCTAACACGAGCCATTTGTATTAAAGACATATACTTGTCTCCACCAGCTCCTATTTGAAACAAAGGTCCATCTTCTATATTAAGAGTACGTCCACTTCTAAATTCTAAGCCAACAAGCTTACCAAGATCATTATAGTCTGATCCTTTAAACACTTTTTTAGTATCTAAACCTAACCATGTAAAAGCTAGTGAATGTAAAGTTCTAAAATAAAGCATTTGTTTTATATCTAAACCAAGTTCAACAGCTGCTCTATCTCTAGCCTCTGTTGCAGCCTTACGACTAAAAGACATGAAAGCTATCTTAGTGGGATCCATTCCATCTTGGATGCTCTTCTTGATAATATTAATTAAAGTTGTTGTTTTGCCTGTCCCTGGAGGTCCAAATATAGTTGTTTCCATTAATTGTACCTTTCCCAATCTACAGATTCGGATCTCGTATCTATATAATCCCTAACCATTTTTATATTTCTAACCATTTCTTGATAATAAGTTAATTCGACTCTTTCTTTTCTAGTGAGAGATGCAGGTAAACGTCTCATAGATTTTTCAGTCATTTTAAAAATATTTAAATACTCATTTAAAACTTCAATACAAATATCGTGCTTTACATCATTATCACTTTGAGTCAAAACGGCACCTCCCCAGATTCTATCTTAACGGATTCTACTTCAACCTCTCCCGTGAATTCTGGAATCCACCAAACTCTAACTGATTTCCATTTACCCGCCGAGGTTTTAAATCGTTTAACAGCAGAACTTTCTTCATTATTTATTTCTTTTATTCTCTCTTGTACTTGTGCTCTTGTGTAAATATCAAATTTCTTTTGTCTCATAAATTCCATTAAAGATTCTAATCTAAAATAAGTTTTACTCTCTTCTATTTCAGTATATGGCTTACCTAACATTATCTCTTCGAATGTTTGTGCTTGGACTCTTCCTGTGCAATAAGTCTCTAACAAAGAAACAAACTGACCTTTGTATGTAAGTTCTTCGGGAACATTAATCTCATTGAGGTTTTCTAATAAATTATTAATCTGCTCTTCCCACAGATTATCTTTTAACTTAGGTGGCATGAAGTTTAATTGCTCCATACATGCCCTTTGAAATAGTCTTGGAGTTTGTAATTCATCTGTTGTTAATTCTAATCTACGACCACCTATGTCCACGAACCATAGTCTTGGCTCGGATAAGATAACGGACAAGCCACTAATTGTAGGCATTGACCCAACACCAATGCCATGCTTTAAAGTCCTACACACACTTTGATTACAGTGAGAAGACATAGGTTCTTCTTTACAAAGATAGTTGTATTCTTTTTTTTCTAATGTGTTTTGAATTGCCACAACTTCAGATGCCGTAAGAGGCGGTGTAAAGTCTTTTGAATTATGCTCTTCTAATTTTGATTTCCAATCTTCGGGAAAAGCTTTCTGTAAAAAAACACCAAGATGAAAAGCAGCTCTATTCCTACCACCTTCAAATATGCCCATGTCCAACAAAGATCGTAAGCAAGGAACATAGTTAGGGTATAGTTGTACTTTACCACCAATAGGGATTTTTAAAAAATCATTCGTACCGACCTTTACTTTTGGTAACTCTTCAAGGAATTCTTGTAGTGTAGCATCTTTGTACGTTCCTTCTTTTTTAAGTATCGCATAGCGAAAAGTCTGTTCGGAATCAAAGTATGGTAAATTAATAAAGTTACCCACATCGCCCCTTTCGACAAGAACTTGTTCTTGTTTTGGGAATATTTCACACCGACCGTGCCCAAGTGCAGCAGAAATTTCAGCAGCTTTATCTCTAAAATCACTAGCATTCATCCACTCCTTAAAAAAGAAATATATGTGTGCCCCACCCGACTTACTACGGCACACGATACACGGAACATTGAATTTCTCTAACTTGTCCACTAGTTGATTATGATCTAATGGATATTGATCTATATCTAATGCACCAAATTTACATTTATTGTCTTCATTGATTGGTATAGCACCGACACCTTGCTTACCATCAATGTGACTTTGAATCAATTCTAATGTTAATGGTTGTCTTACAATGTAAGATTTTGCTTTTTGTTTTCCAGCTGTTCTCTGTGCAGAGACCTCGGTTTGACCGTGTGCTGATTTAAAGCCTTCAAAGGCTTTCATTAATTCTTCTGCTATATTCACTCTTCACTCCATAAAAAAAGAGCCGTGACTTGGAGGAGCAGCCACGACTCTAGTTAATTAAAACGGTATTTCGTCTTCTGTTGTTTTATTCGATGACATCTCATCGACAGAACCTGCAGCCATTTTAATCTCCCCTTTTCTAAAACTTTGATACATTGCTCTAGCATCCATCATCATAGATTCTAGACCTGCTGTGATCTCCGTCATACGATCAATCTTGTAGTTGTACCAACTACCTTGGTCGTTACTTTCTGCAACGGTCTTAATAGTCCATGCAGTTCCATATAATGGCATTGGTTTTCCCGATGGTAAACGAACACTATTCTTTACTGTATTCCATCTTCTTGACACTTTTAATTGTGTCTTCTTCATATCAAGAACTGCTGGAGCACTTTCTTTCGTTTCGGGATTCATTGCTATTATAAGGTGTTGATGAGTTCTTACTAACTCATTACCAGACGGCAAAAGCTCTGCCGCACCTTCACGAGTTGTAAGACTTATATCTTTATCATCAGATGATAACTCTCTTATAAAACCACCACCACTTGATCTAAGTGCAAACTCTAAGAACTTCTTCTCAAAGTAACAAGGTACAACAAATACACCTTGTTCGGCTTTATATACTTCTTGCGAGACAGTATTAAAGATATCGCCTTGCTCTGCACCTTTAATGTAGAGACTGTCTTGCTTATTTAATTGTGGTGATAATGCTTGTAGTATCCTTATAAAAGGTATTTGCATATCATCGGTTGTGAAGTTTTCAAGACCAGCTCCAGCCTCCTCTTCTAATATAGAGGATAAACTTGATGCTACTACTTCCGTCTTTTTTTTCTGTGCTACTGCTTCGGACATTACTGACCTCCTTTTATTTTTGCACGGTTTCCAACATAGAGTCCGAATGTATCAAAATCAATTTCTAAGTTGTTTTCGATTCTATTCTTACACCATGTCCTTAAAGTCATAGGATGGATATGAGTTTTTTGGGCAGGATTTAGCCCTTGATTGCGTAAATCATCAATCACGGCCCCCGCTACATTGTCTTGACCCATACCAAAACCGACAACAACTTCGTTCTTTATTATATCGCCTTCCCCAATAGAACGGATGAAGTTAAATGCTTCTTCCTTTTTATGTTCAGGGATACGAGCCGATACAAATTTATCTATTGAAACTTTGTTGCCATCTACTGTAAGACTTTGTACTCCAAGCTCTTCCATTAAAGATGGAATGTCTTCCTCATCAATGGTTCGCTTTTTATACTGCATGTCTTTCAGATATTGTTCGGCATCTTTGACTTGTTTAGTTAAGTCAACAGATTGCCTAATAAGTGAAGAAAGTTTTTTAGTACCTTCTTCTCCAACCTTATCAAACGCTTGAGGGTTGGCAGCTTCTTCTTCGAACAGTGAAAACACATCACTCATCATTCTCTCCTTCTTCGTTAAAGTTTATACCCTTCGGTATTGGAATTAAGGTTTTACCCTCTTGCTTCGTTCTTGTCAATGTTTTTAGTATTGCTTGCTTGAAATAAATATTGTTGCTTAGTTAGGTAGGATATTTGTCCACCTATAGATCTGTCATTACTTTCTGACATCTCCACTAACATGTGCCACGTTTTAATTGGTACTGCTACTGACTTCCACTTATTTGAATCCATTTGATTCTCCCTTTTAATTGTTATGCCTACTATTTAATATAATGTCAAATAATTTCTTATTTATTTTTATACGGCTTCTTTCCATATAATTTCATGAGGTTTATTTTGATCTAAATACTTTCTTGTTTCTTCTACACTTTTATCTAAAGCAAATTGCCATGACCTTGCCGTAATGTCTGGATCATTAATAAATGTATCCATGTGTATTTTTTTAGTTACACCACGAACCATACCCACGGGAAGAAATTGTATTTTTCTTTCGGGCAAACAAACCAAAGCTAATATGTCGCAATCTTCTTTTGTGTAGGCTCTTTTTGGATTACCTTTACTTGTCGTAAAACTATATTGCCTCCCATTCTTCTTATAACGCTCATTCGTGTGAGTTGATGTCTTCACTTCTATTCTTTGAGCAATCGGTACATCAAATCCTTTTATGGCAACTACATCTGTTCCATCTTGTTTAACCAGGTCACATTGAACTCCGAGCATTGTTAACTCGAAAGCCGTAAAAAGTTCTCCAGCAGTTCCTGTAAGTTTTTCTATTCTGAAACTTTTAACCATTCTAACACTTCCTCTCCTAATGTTTTGTTTGCTATTTTATCCTTTTGTAACAAGGACTTAACTATGTGACCATCAACTGTGTTGGGGCACACTAAATCAACATATAGCACGGGTTTATGTTGACCTATTCTATGACATCTATCTTCTGATTGTTTTCTTGACTCCAGGTTAAAATCATTGGAGTAGTAAATTACATTTGATGCAGCCGTTAAAGTTATACCTCGACCACCCGTCTGTGCATTACTTATAAAGAACCTTGTCTCTGGATTTGTTTGAAAGTTATGTATTGCCGAGTCTCTATCTTCCTGGGAAGTGTCTCCATAATAAGTGACCACGCTACCCGATCCATAGGTTGTTTCTAATTCTTTTTTAATCTTTCTTATGTCGTATCTAAACCTAGACCATATGATTACTTTGCCATCCATTTCTTCAATGACTTCCATCATTACTTTTATTCTATTGTTGGCAATCTCAACAGTCTCGCCATCATCACTTACAAGATATCCACATAGAAGTTGTTGCAGTCTCAATAGCCTTGTCATGACTTCGGGTGCAGTAACCATGTCTCCATTTTCTAAAAACACGACTGAGGTCTTCTTCATACTTATATAATGTTCTTGTTGTGTTGACGTTAGATCAACTTGCCTTGTTGTGTAAATCTTATCGGGTAAATCTAAAGCTTCTTTCTTGGTTGTTCTATGAGCAAAGTTCTTTAATTTCTCTGTGAGTTCTTCCAAATTTTTAAATCCGACAATTTGATTAAAACTATGGTTGCCCATTCTTTGTTGTTTGATAATCGCAAACCTTCCTTGGAATGACCAATAACTATCGTAGCCAAGTAATGATTTACTTAGGAAAGCACATTGTGAATACAAGTCTAGGGGCGATTGTGTTATTGGAGACCCCGTCAATATTCTTTTGTACTTAGCTTTATCCCCAAATTCTACAATGGCTTTGGTTCTCTTTGCTTTTATGTTTTTGATTGTTGTTGACTCATCAATAGCAAGTAAGAATTCACTTCTATGAGTAAACGATTCAAGAAACACTTTGATCTTCTTTGTAGCAAAAGCTTCTACGTTGATTAGAATTATTCTAAACTTATCTCGTCTTACAATACTTTCATACAAAATTTTCTTTTGTGCACGGCTATTGTCTGCTTTCCACATATAGATGTAAGGATCCATATCATCGGGTAAATGTATTGGTAACTCTGAATTCTTCCAATTCATATACACACCCTTGGGTGCTACAATAATTGCAGTATCAATTTCTTTCTGCTGCCAAAGCCAATAGATGTTATCAATCAAGACTTTTGATTTACCACAACCCATCTCCATGAAGTATGCAAAATTTTTCTTGTCATAACTTTTTTCTAATGCATCCACTTGGTGTGCATAAGGTTTAGTCTTATACTTAAATTCCATGTAGTCCCCTTAGTTGTAGTGGTCGAAAGTCAAAGACGAACTTGCCGATCTATCCTCCCTATATTTATTTCGGTAAGGAGGTTCTGGCAACACGGCTCTCGGATCATCTGTCCCTCTAAAATCCGATTCGGGTAATTCTCTTTCGTCTTCTGTCGTTAGATAAGGTCCCCAATAGCCTCCCCAACTATCAAGAGCATTTCTTTCTTTTCTTCTCCAACCCTCAAGCCGAGCTATCTTCTGGATTATCTCCATCGGTGTCCCAATCTGGCTCGAAATGGATTGTGTATCCCTCCCCACTTCCCACATCTTTTTCGCCACGGCTACTGCTAGGTGAGGATGGCTTGGGAAAAGGGATGACGTTATCTCTATCTTTAGAGTGTATGTCTTCCTTATCATTTTTATTACTCATCATTCTCCTCCTCTTCTAATCCATGCATTATTGCAAATCTTGCAGACTCGATATGCCAAAGCACATCGGCTGGATCTTTCATGGTCGTAATCATCTGAACAAAACCATCCTTGTCGCTTGATCCAAGGATCACGATTTGGTCGAATTGCTTTGCAGCCATTTCACATACCAAAGGTACGGGTTTAACTGTTCTCTTCATCTTATATGGAAAATTTATCACGTTGTCACTCATTTTAGTTGAGCTCCTTGGCAACAGTCGTCTATTATACTGTGACATATCGCACATTGTTCATGCCCATGTATATTTACAGTTGCTAAAACTGCCTGGCATCTTGGACATCTTTCAACAACTTCATCCGTTTCTTTCTGCCATTCGTAATCATCCATTATTTTTTCCCTTTACATTAGTGTTAAGAGCGTCTGTTCTTCTTCTATAATTTATATAGTCTTTTTCTTCTACAATATTAAAATCGCAATCAACGAATTCATACCCTGCATTAGTCCATCTGTTTGAATCTTCTTCTTTAATTAAAGCTCTTTGACCTGCAGCTTCCTCGTCAAGTGCATTTAATTTAATAACTCTTTTAATATTGATATACGTTTCAATGTAATGAGCATCACAATTTGCATACATGGACGGAGGTATGGCATAAAATTTCTTAGTTCTAAGTGCTTTTCTTACTTGTTCTTTTGTACTTGGTTTCATTTTGTTTCTCCAAAGTTGAGTCTTGCGACTTAAATAAATTTACCAGGGGTATACTTACAATAAGACTTTTTTATATAATATAAATCAAAATTATTTTTAATAGATTCTTTTATTCTATACAATCTATTTAAACATTCTCTTTTTGTTATATATCCATCTTCATGTGTTTGCCATGTGTCTTTAACTGAATAACATTTTGTGTCTCTTATCTCTCCTCTTGGAATGGGAAAGAGAACACAAGTAATAATAAAAACTTTAAACATATATATCCTTTCATCATTAATTTTGTTTTCCTTTTCTATACGAGTATCGAGTGCCATCTTTTGCCGATCCATAAAGCTTAGAATAGTAAGTGCTGGGCGACATAAGATCAACTAATGCAGATGTACCATAAGATATTTGTTCTCTTGGTTGCGAAATATATCGTTGATGGTCTTGCTCCTTAGAAGCTCTAGGATCATCCTCAAATAACATCTCATCTTCAGATGGTTCTATCTTTCGAGCCTTTAAGTCTTTGTGATCTTTTGCTATACCTGCTTTCTCAGATTTACCTTGTCCTCTACACGAAGAGCAAGCCTTGTCAGAAGTTCTTAGCACACTAACTGTTCTAAGTTTTTTCCCACATACATAACAACAAGACCTATCTTTTACACTTGCCTCTATTTGTTCTCTTATTCTTTTTATTCTAATCATAGTTAACCCTTTAATACTCTTCTCCAATGATTTCTTAATGTTTCTGAATAGTAAGGATGCCCATCCCTATCATACTCTTCACATAAAGCATA
>ENA-OSJC01002948-OSJC01002948.1-marine-metagenome-genome-assembly--contig:-NODE-2948-length-12459-cov-14.297852_pt1 | contig 12459 bp, 12 predicted proteins | sample MGYA00237885_ERZ534234 | MGnify/ENA primary metagenome ERZ534234 (study PRJEB26413, sample SAMN06343907) | marine metagenome | isolation source: coastal waters | place: Atlantic Ocean: West Antarctic... | reverse complement strand
ACCAAACGTTTATTAATTAGGAATATAATGGCAAGAGGAAAACATTCAAAAGCAATATCAGACAGATCAGGAATGGAGTTTCCATATCTTGAAATGGTTAAAGAATGGAATGGTTCTGTTGTACATAAATCAGAATTAGAACCTAAGCACCCTCAATTAGAAATAAGAGCTAAGCATGGAGATGAACAAAGTTTACTAGATGCAAGACCAAGTAGAGTAGAAAATAAAGTTATAATAGTATTAGTCCCAAATCCGTTTAAAACAATTGCAGCTTCATCTGGAATTATAAACGTATCAGAGCAGTCTCACGGTAGATCAACAGGTGATACTGTAAGATTTAGAGGTGCACCTTCTACATCTGCAACATTTAACAACCCACAAGGTTTTGATGGTGTTACAGGAGCTAACCTTGCAAAAGCCGCTGGCTACTCGATCACAGTCGGCAAACGAGATTCAAGTGGAGATATAATACAGACAGCAGATTTCTATCACTTTACTGTCGATACAAACACTGCTACAACAGGTGATATAACAGGAGGAGGAGAGAATTGTTCGGCAGGTCCAGCAACTCTTACAGCATAATATGGCAGGATTTACTTACGCAACACTAACCACAGCAATTCAAAATTATACTGAAGTTGGTACGACTGTATTAACAAGTACAATTACAGATCAATTTATTGATAATGCTGAAACTAGGATTATGAGAGATGTACCTATTGATGCCAATAGATTAGCAGCTACAGATAATATGGTAGCTAATCAAGCTTTTGTAAATGCTCCAGCAGGTGCATTAGTTATTAGAGGTATACAAGTTGCAGATGCAACGTCATCTTTAACTAATCCTATATGGTTAGAAAAAAAAGATGAAACATTTTTAGAAGAATATAACAATCCCGCTTCTACTGCTAGACCAAAATACTATGCTATGAAGGGTGGTGCAACTGGTGTTACAAACACTACTTCAGGAGGAGCTTTATTATCTCCAATACCTAATACAACATACGTATACAAAATTCATTACAACGCTAGACCTACAGGTTTAAGCGCATCAACTACAACAAATTTTATTAGCCTTAACTTTCCAAATGGTTTATTATATGCCGTCTTGGTAGAAGCATATGGTTATTTAAAAGGTCCAGCAGATATGTTACAACTGTACGAACAAAAATATAAACAAGAAGTAGAGAGATTTGGAGGAGAGCAACTAGGTAGTAGAAAAAGAGACGACTACGCTGATGGTACTATCAGAATACCTGTGAACTCACCAACACCTTAGGAATTAAATTATGGCATCAACATTTACAGATCTTGGTATAGAAAAAATGGCAACTGGCGAGAACGCCGGTACTTGGGGAGATAAAACTAATACCAATTTAGAAATAGTAGAAAAAGCAATTGCTGGTTATGTAGAAAAATCTATAGCTGGCGGTGCACAAACTACAGCTTTAACAATTCAAGATGGTGATTCAACAGAGTCAACTTCAGTTGCAAGACACGCTGTTATAAAATTAACAGGATCAATTACAGGAAACCAGATTGTAACAATTCCAGATTCAATAGAAAAAGTTTTTATTGTAACAAATGGTACATCAGGTGCATTTACAGTACAAGTTAAAACAGTATCAGGATCAGGTGTTACTTTTGGAGTATCAGAAAAAACTACAAAATTATTTTATTCAGATGGAACTAATATTGTTGACGCAGGATTTAGTGGAGGAACTGATTTAGATGGCAAAGAATTAGTTTTAGATGCAGATGGCGATACAAGTTTAACAGCAGATACAGATGATCAGATAGATATTAAAATAGCAGGCGCAGATGATTTTAGATTTACAGCAAATACTTTTACAGCTTTGTCTGGTAGTGGTGTTGTTATACCTGATAGTGGCCTTACATTAGGAAGCACCGCAGTTACAGCAACTGCAGCAGAAATAAATATTTTAGATGGAGTATCTGGACTAGTTGCAGCAGATTTAACTAAATTAGCTGCGGTAGATTCTACAGCTGCAGAATTAAATATTGTTGATGGTGGAACATCAGCTACCTCTACAACAGTTGCAGATGCAGACAGAGTTGTATTAAACGATAATGGTACAATGGTACAAGTTGCAGTTACAGATTTAGCTGCGTACTTTGACGATGAAATTACAGCAATGCCTAATCTTACATCGGTTGGTACACTTACAACTTTAACAGTTGATAGTATAATTATTAATGGAACTAACATAGGTCACACATCTGATGCAGATGCTTTAGCTATTGATTCAAGTGGTAATGTAACAGCTTCACAAAATTTAATTGTAACTGGAGATCTTACAGTATCGGGTGATGATATTACTATGGGTACAAACACTGACAGTAATTTATTAATTGCAGATGGTACAAATTTTAATTCAGTAGCAGTTAGTTCATTATCAGAAATATCAACAGCAGCTGCAGATGATGTTTTTTTAGCAGTAGATACTTCAGGTGGTGGACTTAAAAAAATTACAAGGTCAGCAGTTATTGCTGGAACTGGTTCAAGTGGAGATTTAGCTAATGTTGTAGAAGACACATCACCTCAACTAGGTGGTAATTTAGATATGAATGGTGCAGATATTATTACTACTTCAAATGCAACTATTGATCTAGCTCCTAATGGAACGGGAACAGTTGTTGTAAGAGGTAATACAAATTCTGGAGCAATAGTATTTAATTGTGAATCTAATTCACATGGTCAAACTGTTATTGCACAACCACACTCTGCAAGTGTAACTAACACTATGTTATTACCAGATGGTGCTAACTCAACTTTAGTGTCTCTTGTTGCAACACAGACTTTAACAAACAAAACAATTAACGCATCACAATTAGTTAACTCTTCAATACTTGTAGCTAAAATGGCTGCTAACTCTATAGACAGTGACCAATACGTTGATGGTTCAATTGACACAGTCCACATTGCTGATTTAAATGTAACTACTGCTAAAATAGCAGCAGATGCAATTACAGGTGCAAAAATTGCGGATGATGCCATTAATTCTGAACATTATACAGACGGTTCAATTGATACTGCTCACATTGCAGCAGATCAAATTACTTCTGCTAAAATAGCAGACGATCAAATAGATTCCGAACATTACGTAGACGGGTCAATTGACACCGCGCACATTGGGGCAGACCAAATTACAAATGCTAAAATTGCTGATGATCAAATAGATTCTGAACATTACGTAGACGGTTCAATTGATACTGCTCACATTGCAGCAGATCAAATTACAAATGCTAAAATAGCAGATGATCAAATAGATTCCGAACATTACGTAGATGGTTCAATAGATACCGCACACATAGGAGATAATCAAATTACACTAGCAAAAATGGCTGGTGGAACAGACGGAAACATTATTAGTTTTGATGCAAGTGGAGATCCTGTAGCTATAGCAACAGGGTCAGACGGACAAATTTTAACTTCTACAGGTGCTGGATCACCCCCTGCATTTGAAGATGCAGCAGCAGGTGGAATATCAACAGGAACAGCTATTGCAATGGCAATAGTTTTCGGATAAAAGAAACAGAGGAATAAATTATGGCAGCACCAAATATAGTATCAGTAGCAACCATTAAAGGCGTAAGTTTTGCAGCAGTATTAACAACTACTTTAACTACAACTATGGTTACAGTTGCAGCTGAAACAGTTAATAAAATTAATGTTATTAGATGTACTAATGTTACAGATAATGACGCAACAGTTACATTTGATTTTGAAGTAGCAGGGACTATTGTAAAAATAGCTAATGAAGTTACAGTGCCAGCAAATTCAGTAGTAGATATTGTAGATAAAAATTCATCCTTATATTTACAAGAAACAGATTTATTAAGAGGTGGAGCGTCAGCTGCAACAACTGTGCACGTACTTGTATCATTTGAGACATTAATAGATTAAGGATATAACTATGGGAAATAGTTATCCAGCAAGATATAATTCCAACGGGGTTTGGCAACTTAACGACCTTTATAAAAATTCAATTACACACAAAAACTTTCCAAGGGGTCATTCTCGGATGGTTCAAATGGGGGGACTAACTCCCACTTATGTAAACACCATGAGTTTTATTACAATGGAAACAACAGGTAACGCAAGTGACTTTGGTGATATGTCAACTGCAACTATTGAACCTGCTGCAGTTGGAAGTGCTACAAGAGGAATATTTGGTGGTGGTCGTCAAGGTGACAATTACAATATTGATGTTGTAGAATTTTTTACTATTATGACAACAGGTAACGCTGCTGACTTTGGAAATTTATCAGTAGGTAGACAAAGAGCTGCTTCACACAATAATGACACGAGAGGAATATTTGGTGGGGGAGCAACTCCGACAATACAAAATGTAATTGATTTTATTACAATAGCAACATTAGGAAATGGAACAGATTTTGGAGATTTAACAGCTGCTAAATTTTCTCCTGCTGGAGTTGGCAGTGGTACTAGAGGAATTTTTTTAGGAGGTGGTCCTAGTTATAAAGCAACAATAGATTTTATTGAAATATCTAGTACAGGTAACGCAGCAGATTTTGGAGATTTAACAAGAGGTTGTGCTCCTACAGGTAATGGTGTGTGTAGTAGAACAAGAGCAATGACAATGGGTGCAGAAATTAGTGGTGGTTCAGATGATATTATAGATTTTATTACAATTGCTTCAACTGGTAATGCGACTGATTTTGGAGATATGGCAGCAGCAGTATATGCTAGTGGTTGTGCTTCTAATTCTACAAGAGGTATTGCAATGGCAGGATTGTCTGGTGGTCAAAGTAATGTAATTCAATTTATTACACTCGCTTCAAGTGGTAACACAGTTGATTTTGGAGATGACACAGTAGCTCACCATAGAAATGGTGCTTGTTCAAATGCAGGTGGAGGACTTGCTCTAACTTCTTAATTGTAGTATACTCTATTTATGAAAGAAATATTTTTCCTTAACGGATTACCTAGATCAGGCAATACGGTATTTGGTTCTATTATGAATCAAAACCCTAATGTTGCAGCAACAGCAAATAGTATTTGCGCTGATATGATGGGTGAGTTGTTTATGCTTAAACATACAGACGTATTTAAAAATTATCCCGATCATAAATCTTTTGATAATGTAGCAAAAACTGTTTTTGAAAATTATTATAAAGATTGGAAACAAGATTATATAATAGATCGTGCTCCTTGGGGATATCCAATAAATTTAAAATTTTTAAAAGAAACAAGATCTAATATTAAAATTATAGTTCTTGTTAGAGATGTAATAGAAGTATTAGGTTCATTTATTGATTGGTCTAACAGAGAACCCACTGCATTTGTTAATCAATATGACGCTAAAACTGTAGAAGAAAAATGCGATATGCTAATGAATAAAGATGGTCAGATTGTAAAAGAATTAATAGGTATTAAACATTTATTAAATCATCAGCCTAAAGAAATATACCATATAGTAAAATTTAATGACCTGGTAAAAGACACAGAAAACACTATAGAGGGTGTGTATAATTTTTTAGGTATACCAAAATTTAAACATGACTTTAATAACATAAGTCAATTTAAAGTAAACGACATCAGTTACGATGATGCCATAGTCGGCAATGGGTTGCATACACTGACAACTGGTGCTATAAGCGACTATAAAGAAAAATATGATGCGTATAGTATTATACCAAAAAGTATCATTGAAAAATATAAACAATGCAATTCCTGGGAGGAAAAATAAATGTCAAATAAAGATCTAATAATAAAAGAAATATCAAACTCACCGTTAGTTAAAAAAGAATACAAAGTAATGTTAGATAATATCCACAATACTTTACCCGCTATCAAACAATCTAGTTCAAATTTTTATAAATCACACTCACAGTTTATGGGTGTTATGCTAGATGTAACAGCAATTACACCGATAAGATCGGTTAAACATACGTTAGCTGAAATAGATAAAACTAGAATGGCTTTAGAAGAAGCTCATCTTAAAATGAGAAAAAAAGATATAGAGCTTCGAGAAAAAGAACATAAATTAAAAACAGACCTTGAAATGACCTCATTTGAAAAAGAACTACTAGAGACAGAAATTCTTGAGATACAGGTTAATATGAATAATATTCAAAACTCTATATCAGGTGCTATTAGAAAGATGAATTTTTTTACTAATCAATACAAAAGTATCCTTAAAAAACTAGGTAAAGACGATATTACTGAAGAAGAATACGAAAAGGAAGAAGCTAACTATCATGTCATGACTTGTATGAAACAGGCCTTAAATGCTGCCAGAGCAAGAGGTGGAGTTATTGACGAAGGGAACTTGATTTATCTCTTCGATATGGGTATAAACAGTGCACAGGCACAAGCTGAAATTTATGCATATCTTAAAATGGAAAATGATATGATGGATTCGGGTAAAGCGCCTACTCATGAAATGACCATGCAATGGTTAGAAGCGTGCGCGGCTAAATTTTCACAAGATGCAAATAAGTTTGCAGAACGTAGAGGATTTAAGTTGTACGATGAAGAATCGCTTAACACTAAATTAATAGATAACAAGGATACAACAAATGGCAAATAAAATAATTAAATATAATTTGACTAGTGCTGGCACTATTCCAACTTATATAGAAGATGGTGGATATTATCCAAATGCAAATAGTAATGCATCTCCTCAAGATTGGGATATGATTGGTGCAACTGTAGATGGATCAGATGAAACTGGATTAGGTGCATTAGCAAATGCAGCAGCAATAAAATCTTATTTAGATACTTACACATCTGAATGGACTGATGGTGTAGATGCCGATGGTGAAGATATTGCTTTTAACCAAACTAATGCAGCAAATGCAATTTGGGCTAAAAAAATAGGTTAGGAATTTAAATGGCTAACTTTCCACAATTAGACGACAATGTAGGCGTATGGAAACTGAAAGACGTTAATAACGCCGTTTCGGGTGGCTATTGGAGACAAGGTGGATCTCGTGGAATTTTTGCTGGTGGTAAAACTCCAGATAATTCTGATGTAATAGATTTTGTAATTATTGCTTCAGCAGGTAATGCAACTGATTTTGGAAATTTAATTGCAGCAAGAAATCAAACAAGTGGTATGTCTAGTCATACTAGGGGTGTAATGGGTGGTGGTCATGCTCCAGCTAAAACTAATACTAATATTGGTTATATTACAATGACCACAACAGGTAATGAAACAGATTTTGGAGATTTGACTGTAGGTAGATCTGCTTTTTCAGGAGCTTCAAATTCAACAAGAGGACTTTTTATGGGTGGTATGACACCTACAAGACAAAATGTAATAGATTTTGTAACTATTGCTTCAGTAGGTAATGCAGTTGACTTTGGTAATTTACAAACAGCTATTAGTTCGTCAGCAAGTGTTGTTTCTCCAACAAGAGCAATAAAAGCTGGAGGAAATACTCCGTATATAAGTGAAATAGATGTGTTAGAATTTTCTACAACTGGTAACGCTGCAGATTTTGGAGAGTTAAGCGCAGCAACATCTGATATAATAGGTGTAAGCTCATCAACTAGAGGAGCTTTTATGGGTGGAGATCAAAACCCTGCTAGTACAACAACAATATCTTTTGTTAGCATAGCTTCTCAAGGTAATTCAGTTGATTATGGTAATTTAAGAACAGCAGCAAAATATGGTGCAGGAACATCAAATAGTGTTAAAGGTTTATATGGTGCTGCTGGTGATGGGGCTGTAAATGTTATAGATCAATTTCAAATATCAACAGGGGGTACTTGCACAGATTTTGGAGACCTTTCGGTTTCTAGGCAAAATATAGCTTCAGGACAAATATCACAAGCACACGGTGGTTTAAGTGACGGGTATCAAGGAACGAGACCCATACCAACTGGATCAGGAAGAGCTTTATTTGGTGGTGGCTACACAGCAGGAGCAGCAAATGGTTCTGATAAAGTAGAGATGATTCAGATTTCATCTACTGGTAACGCTGCCGACTTTGGAAATTTAACTCAAGCAAGAGCAGCACTTGCAACAATGGGGTCTAGTACAACAAGAGGTTTAAATGCTGCTGGTTATTTACAACCAGGAACAGCTTATAATATAATAGACTCACTTGAATTTCAGTCTTTAGGAAATGCGGCTGATTTTGGAGATGTAGGTGCTACAAATTTTGGACCTGAAGGTCTTTCAAATTCTACTAGAGGAGTAATTGGAGGGGGAAACACACCAAGTAAAGCTAATACAATAGAATTTGTAACTATAGCTTCAGCGGGTGATGCTGCAGATTTTGGAGATTTAACTGTTGCAAGAGGACAACAAGGATCTCTTGCAAATTCTACTAGAGGAGTTTTTACTGGAGGAAACAGTACACCTAATGCAAGTAATGTAATGGATTATATAACTATAGCTTCAGCGGGTGATGCAACAGATTTTGGAAATTTGACAGAAGGAAAAGATAGAATGGGACCAGGTGCTTGTAGTTCAACAAGAGGTGTATCTTTTGGAGGAGCTAATCCAAGTCTTGTTAATGTCATGGAATATATTACAATTGCTTCAACTGGTAACGGAACAGATTTTGGTGATTTATCAGCAGTAAGACAAGACGTGGCTGGAACTTCAAATGGTGTAAGAGGAATTGTTGCAGGAGGAGAAACTCCTACAAGAGTTAATATTATTGAATTTATTACAATTGCGTCAACTGGTGATGTTACCGATTTTGGTGATTTTACTGAACTTAAAGATGACTGCACTGGTTTTTCAGATTCACATGGAGGTTTACAAGGATAATGGCTATTTGGGATATTAAAGAACGAAATAATTTAGCTAGAGCTAACCAAGCTAGTAGAGGTGATCGAGGTGCATTTGGTGGGGGTAATACGCCTAGTACAAGTGACATAATAGATTTTATACAAATTAGTACAGCAGGTAATGCCGCAGATTTTGGTAATTTATCAAGTGCAGATAGAAAGCATTTAAGTGCAGTAGCATCCAGTACAAGAGGACTTTATTTTGGAGGTGGAAGTAATAATAATATAGAAAATACAATAGATTATATTACAATTGCTTCAACAGGAAATGTTACTGATTTTGGAAATTTAGGTGGGATAAGAAGAGGCGGTTCGGGTGTTGGTAGTGAAACAAGAGGTATAACAATGGGAGGAAGTAGTGCACCTGGTTATGTAAATATTATAGAATTTATGACTATTGCTAATACAGGAAATGCTACAGATTTTGGAAATTTAGGTGCTGCTAGAAATGCTGGTGCTGGTGTTACTAGTCCAACAAGAGGAATTAGAATGGGAGGATTACAATAATATGGCGTTTATTAATATAATAGAATTTGTAACTATAGCTTCAACTGGTGACTCAACAGATTTTGGTGACCTTTCAGCTGTTAGAGGAAATGCTGCTGGAGTATCAAGTGCTACTAGAGGAGTTTGTGGTGGAGGAAGAACTCCAACTTTTGTAAATATAATAGAATATATTACTATAGCTTCAGTTGGTAACTCAACAGATTTTGGTGATTTAAGTGTCACAAGAAGTTATGCAGCGGGTGCTAGTAGTTCAATTAGAGGTACTTTTGGAGGAGGATCCACTCCAAATAAATCAAATGTTATAGATTTTATAACTATAGCATCCACAGGTGACGCTGCAGATTTTGGTGATCTAACAGTAGCTAGACACTATTTAGCAGGACTTGGAAATGGACATGGTGGAATTAATCAAGAAGTGATTCAAAGACCATCAGTAACTCACATGCCTGGAACTTCAGGAAAAGCTTTATATGGTGGAGGTTATTCAGGAGGTATGATTAATGTTATAGAAGAAATAAATGTTTCTGCTCTTGGTAATGCTCATGACTTTGGAGATTTAACAGCTGCAAATAAATATTGGCCTGGTGGTTGTGCTAGTTTAACTAGAGGTTTTTGGCAAGGTGGTACAGGTGCACCTGCTTTAACACAAAATATTAATGTAGTTGAATTTAGTACAAAATCAAATGCTATTGACTTTGGAAATTTAGCTGCTGTTGGTAGAGGTTTTTATGGTTTAAACAATTCTACTAGAGGAATTTGTGCAGGAGGAGCAGGAGGTAGTCCTGCAACAAGTCCTAATGCTGTTAATGTAATTCAATATATTACAATGGCTAGTTTTGGTGATGCATCAGATTTTGGTGATTTAACTTCTGCAAAATATAATGGCGCTGCTACAAGTAGTTCAACTAGAGGTGTGTTTGCAGGAGGTGTTCAAAAATCACCTGCTGCAATAGTTGATATAATGGATTACATAACTATAGCATCAACTGGTAATGCTGCTGATTTTGGAAATTTAACAGTTGCGCTTTATGGTAAAGCAGGTAGTGCTTCACCTACACGAGGAGTCTTTGGTGGTGGAGATGATGATTCAAATAAATCAAATGTAATAGATTATATAACAATAGCTTCTACTGGTAACGCTACTGATTTTGGAAATTTAACTGTAGCTAGAAGAAGTTTTGCATCAGCAGGAAATAGAACTAGAGCAACTTGGGGAGGTGGTTACACACCAGGTGCTTCAAATGTTTTAGATTATGTAACAATAGCATCAACTGGTAACGCTGCAGATTTTGGAGATTTAACTGCTGCTAAAACAAGTAATGAAGCAGTTTCTGATGCAAATGGTGGTGTTTAATTAATTTTACAAACTTAATATAATATAGTATACATTTTGCATGAAAGACGAATTGTTACAGATATTTCCTACACCAATTTTAATTACAAAGTATGAAGGTTCATTAGTAGATGAATTAAAACACATTGATACATTAGATTGGCTTGAACAAAAAGCTAATGGTAACTTTAAATCTAAAGATACTTATTTATTAAAACACGAACAGTTTAAAAATATAAGAAATTTTATTTATGAGGCTATAAATAAATTTACTAAAAATATATCTCAATCAGATCAAAGGTTAGTGGTTACACAATCTTGGATGAATAAAAATCCTAAAGGATCCAAGCACCATGAACATGTGCACCCTAATAGTATTATTAGTGGTGTGTTTTATTTTAAACAAGATCCTAAACTACCCCCAATATCTTTTTCTAAATCAATACAATCAGCTATAAAACTTGACCCTAAAAAATATAACAATTTAAATTCAGAAACATTTTTATTACCTTGCACGGATGGAGAACTTATATTGTTTCCATCTAATTTAAAACACAGTGTACCTATAAACATGAGTGAGGAACCTAGAATTAGTATGTCATTTAATACATTTAGTATTGATACATTAGGTAGTACAGATAATTTAACCCATTTAGATATAAGGAGTTTAATGAATGAGCACAATTGAAGATTATATATATGTTGAAAATCATATACCCACAGAGGTGTGTGAGTCATTAATAGATGAGTGTAACAAGAAAGAATGGAAAAAACATACTTGGAATAATTATGCTGAAGGTACAACTAGTTCTGAACCGACAAAAGAATTAGATGTAATGCCTTGTACTAAAGAACAACAAGATAAAATTACACCTTATCTTATTAAAGCATTAGAAGCGTATCAGGTTAAACATAGTGCACCAGGAGACAAGACTCAAGGACCATGGCTCACTAAATTTAGTCCAATACGTTTTAACAAGTATGAAGTAGGCACTATGATGAGAGAACACTACGATCATATCCACAGTATATTTGATGGAAAAATGAAAGGTGTACCAATAGTATCAATAGTTGCTAACCTTAACACAGACTACGAAGGATCAGAATTCTGTTGCAGAGGCAAAGAAATTAAGTTAAAAACAGGAGATATACTTTTATTTCCGTCAAACTTTATGTATCCGCACGAAGTAAAAGAGGCAACTAAAGGCACTAGATATTCATTTGTAAGCTGGGCTTTTTAACTATATAAAGGCTTTATGCTTCAAAAAGTAAAATTTGCACCTGGATTCAATAAACAAGTCACATCAACTGAAGGTGAAGGCCAATGGGTTAATGGTGATAATGTTAGATTTAGATATGGCCTACCTGAAAAAATAGGGGGTTGGGCTCAATTAGGTTCAGTTGATATTACAGGTCGAAACACAGCTATTCACCATTTTGTAAATACATCGGGTATCAAGTACGCAGTGCTTGGTACTAATAGAATATTGTACGCATACTCTGCTGGTATTTTTTATGACATACACCCTATTAAATCTACCACAACTTTAACTAGTGCATTTTCTACAACTAATGGATCAGCAACTGTAACATTAACTTTTGCATCAGCACATAATATAGAAAAAGGTGACATTTTATTATTAGATAATTTTACAGCTATAACAAATTCTAATTTTAATTCAGCTAATTTTGTTGATAATAAATTTCAAGTAACTTCAATTCCAACATCTACTACACTAACACTTACTATGGCATCTAATGAATCAGGATCAGGTGCATCAACATCTGGTGGTATTAGAGTAAAACATTATTTTTCAGTAGGGGT
>ENA-OSJC01002946-OSJC01002946.1-marine-metagenome-genome-assembly--contig:-NODE-2946-length-12461-cov-14.311612_pt1 | contig 12461 bp, 9 predicted proteins | sample MGYA00237885_ERZ534234 | MGnify/ENA primary metagenome ERZ534234 (study PRJEB26413, sample SAMN06343907) | marine metagenome | isolation source: coastal waters | place: Atlantic Ocean: West Antarctic... | reverse complement strand
AATAAAAGGATATCAGTTTATGAATAAAAAAGAGTTTCCTCCTCAACCTTAATCTCTTAACTAATTAGTCTGTATATGGAGCTTAAGATACCATTTCCTGATAATTCTATAGCTAGCACAATAACAATAATTAATATTAACTTTTTATTCATTTAATAAACACGTACAATAACAAAACTATCCAAATAAAAGCATAATAATAATAGATATGTTTTTTAGCAAAAGTAAATGAAATTGAATTTTGTCTAGAGTTATTTTTTTGTTTAATCATCAGCATAAACCTTTTCATTTTTTTCATGTTTTTCTTGAGCTGCTATACAAAGTTCAGCAACTGGCCTTGCCATTAATCTTTTTAGGCCTATTGGCTCTGCAGTATCTGCGCAAAAGCCAAAAGTTCCACTCTTAACTCTTAATAGGGCTTGATCAATTTTAGAAATTAATTTTATTTGTCTGTTGATAGCTTTCATTTCAACTGCTTTATCAGTGTAAGAGCTTGCTTGGTCAACAATATCAGCAGATACACTGTTGTCATCTATTGATCCATTGTAGAGGGCTTCATTGTTTGCTCTTACTAATTCTTTCTTCCATTCAGTTAGTTTTATCTTGAAAAAGAATAGGTGTTTTTCACACATATATTTCTCAGTTTCTTTTGGGATGTAAGTATTTGAAATCTTAATAGGTGTTTTAATCTTTTTTTTAGCAGAGACAGTTTTGTTTACATCTAGACTAGTTTTTTTTGTTTTATTAATAGTTTTTTTTGTTGTTTTTTTTGAGATTTTAGCCATATTTTTAAATTTGAGTGTGCGGAGTATATTCAGCAATTAATACGTGTCAAGCAAGCTTAATTCATATAAAAAACACTAAATGCAACTTTATAAAAAAAATATTAACAATTTATTTTATATTTTCATTACTTTACATTTATTTTTATGGACACTCGTACCATCACTAACAAATAATAATCTTCCACTTGATACTATAGAGCACTTAGCTTGGGGAAGTAATTTAGATTGGGGTTTTAATAAACATCCTCCAGCAGTAGCTTTTTTTCTTGAGATTGTTTATCAAATTTTTGGTACTCAAGATTGGGCCTATTATCTGTTAAGTCAAATATTTGTTGTAATAGCATTTACTGTTGTATTTAAGTTTGCTGAAGAATTGCTTAAAAACAAAACTTTAAGCTTAGTATCTATTCTTTTGTTAGAAGGTATTTATTTCTATAATTTTACAACACCAGAATTTAACGTTAATGTTTGTCAATTACCCTTTTGGTCGTTATGTGTTTATTATTCATGGAAGATATTTAGTAAAAGAGAGGTAGTTTTTAAAGATTGTTTCTGGCTTGGAGTGTTTGCAGCAGCAGGTTTTTTGTCAAAATATCTTTTTATCTATCTACTGATAGCAATAGTTATGTTATTTTTTTATATTATTTTTATAGAACGATATAAAAAATTTAATTTTAAATATTTAATTTCGTTAGAAGTTTTTATATTTTTGCTAGTACCTCATTTAATTTGGTTAATAAATAATGACTACATAACAGTTACATATGGTTTAGCAAGAACAGGATTAGAAAATTCTAGTTTATTAGATCATGCAATTTATCCTTTAATATTTTTAGGTAAACAAATTTTGATACTAACTCCATTTTTAATTATGTCTTTTTTTTTAGTAAAAAAATTTAGTTTTAAGTTATCACTTAAAGATAAAAATTTACTTTTTTTAATATTTATTAACTTAGTTCCTATAGCCTTGGTATTTCTTACCTCTCTGATAACTGGGTCAAAAATAAGAACAATGTGGATGACACCATTTTATTTATTCTTTGGTGTATTAATTATTTATGTACTTCAAGCTCAAATAAATTTAAAGAAATTGAATAGTTTTATTTTAGTATTTCTTATTTTGTTTGCTTTTTCACCATTTGCTTATGCTTATGTTTCAATTGTAAAAACAGATAAGAGAACAGATTATCCAGGAAAAAAAATAGCGATAAAAACACAATATGCATGGGATCAAAATTACAAAGAACCCATTAATGTTGTCTTTGGCGATGAATGGTTTGCTGGAAACTTATCATATCATTTAAAATCTAGACCAACATGGAAAGGGCCCGTAATAAAAGAAAAATTAAACTCATTATCAAAATTTATTTGTATTGATAATATTTGTGTTGGTAGTAAATGAAAAAAATTAAGATTTTAATTCCAGTTTATAATGACTGGCAATCCGTATTTAAACTTTTAGAGAATATAGACCAGGGGTTGGAGTCTTGGGATTCAAATGTTGTTCATATTTCTGTTATAATTATTAATGATGCATCCATAGAAAAAAGACAAATTAACAACTCTACCTTTAACACTTTAAAATCTATTGAAATTATTAATATGAAAAAAAATAAAGGACATGCAAGATGTATAGCCGCTGGGCTAAAATATATCAGTAAAAATAACGATTTTGATTTGGTTATACCCATGGACGCTGATGGAGAAGATAAACCAGAAGAGCTAGGACCACTTCTTTGTAAAGCATGGGAAAATCCAAATAAAGTTATTACTGCTAATAGAGTTAAAAGATCAGAAGGATCTATTTTTAAATTTTGTTATTTAGTTCATAAATATCTGACATTTATTTTCACAGGCCAAAGTATTAAATTTGGCAATTATACCTGTCTACCAAAATCAATAGTAATTAAAATGGTTAATGAGCCAGCTACATGGAATAGTTTTTCAGGCTCATTAGCAAAAATAACAAAAGACAGAATGTTTATACCATCTGTAAGGGGTAAAAGATATTTTGGACCATCTAAAATGAGCTATGTTAACTTATTAAAACATTCTCTTTCTATTATTTCAATTTTTAAAGTAGCTTTATTAGTTAGATCCTTATTATTTTTAATTATCTATTTTTTTTTAATGATAGGGAAAATATCATCAATTACATTGATACCAATTATCGCTGTTATTGTTATGATGTTTTCGGCAATTATACTATCAAGAAGAGAGAATATCCTAGAATTTAATAACTCATTAGAAAATATAGTAAATATAGATACGATTAAATGAAAAAAAAAAATATTAAATCTGCATATCTGAAACAAATAGAATTATTAAATAATCATAACAAAAGCTATTATGAATACAGTCGGCCTTTAATATCAGACACAGAATATGATAATTTGAAGAATGAAGTATTAGATTTAGAGAAAAAAAATTTATTTTTAAAAAGTAAAGACTCTCCATCACTAGTAGTTGGATTTAAACCGTCTAAAAATTTTCAAAAAGTAAAACATAGAGTTCCAATGTTATCACTTGGAAATGCATTTAATGAAGATGATTTAAAAAATTTTGAAAAAAAAATAATTAATTTCTTAAGCTTAAAAGAAATAGATAAAATTGATTATAGTGCTGAACCTAAAATTGATGGAATATCAGCCTCATTAATTTATCTTAATGGTAAATTTACCAAAGGTCTTTCAAGAGGAGATGGCGCAGAAGGAGAGGATATTACACAAAATATAAGAACTATTAATGATATTCCCCAAGAGATAATTGCAAAAAACTTTCCTAGGGAAATTGATATTAGAGGAGAAGTTTTTATAGAAAATAATGATTTTAAAACAATCAATGAAAAATTTGCCAATCCTAGAAATGCTGCATCAGGATCGTTAAGACAAAAAGATTCAGCCATCACTGCCAAAATACCACTTAAATTTATTGCTTATACATATGGATATGTTGAGGAAATGAACATTCTAAATCAATCAGATTTTTTAAAAAATTTGAAGATTTGGGGCTTTAAAATTAATCCATTTAATAAAAAGATTTCAGGTGTAAAAAATTTAATAAATAACCACAAATATTTAGAAGAAAAAAGGAAAGAAATAGCCTTTGATATTGATGGCATTGTTTATAAGGTTGATAATTTTAATTTACAAAAAAGATTAGGCTTTGCAGCTAATGCACCTAGATGGGCAATTGCACATAAATTTTCTGCTAATAGCTCAATATCTGAAATAACAAACATTGAAATTCAAATTGGCAGAACGGGTGCATTAACACCAGTTGCAAAGATAAAACCTGTTAATATCGGAGGTGTAATTGTCTCAAATGCAACACTTCACAATGAGGATGAGATCGTTAGGAAAGATATAAGAATTGGAGACACAGTCACAGTTGAAAGGGCAGGAGATGTAATACCACACGTTATTTCTGTAAATTTAAAGAAAAGAGGAAAGAATTCAAAAAAATTTATTTTCCCATTAAATTGTCCATCTTGTGAAGGCAAGACTGTAAAAGATTATAACGAGATAACTAAAAAAAAAGATGCAGTTAGAAGATGTATTAGCGAAGGTTACGAATGTGAAAAAACTGCAATAGGAAAAATTAAACATTTTGTTTCAAAAGAAGCGTTTAATATAGATGGTTTTGGAAAAAAAATTGTAGAAAATTTTTGGAATTTAAAATTAGTCAGATTACCACAAGATATTTTCAATCTTAATTATAACAAAATAGAAGAACTAGAAGGATGGGGAAAATTATCAGTAACAAATTTAAAATATTCAATAGAGAAAAAAAAAAAAATTACGTTAGATAGATTTATCTATTCATTAGGAATTAGACATATAGGACAAGAAAATGCAAAAATTATTGCTAGACACTTAAAAACAGTAGTAAATTTTTTCAAATTACAAGAGATCAAAAATATAGAAGGTTTATCTAATATAGATGGAATAGGTAGCACTCAAATTGAATCGATTAAAAAATTTTTTATAAATAAAACAAACTTAAAAGTTCTATCCGAACTAAAGAAAACCCTTAAAATAGAGAATTCGGTATTAATAAATAACAAAGGTTTGTTAAAAAATAAAACATTTATGCTCACTGGTAAACTTAATGGTGTTAGTAGAGCAGAGGCTAAATCATTAATTGAACAAAATTCTGGAAAAATAATTAGTAATGTAAATAAAAAACTTGATTATTTAATTGCTGGTGAAAAAGGTACTACAAAAAAAATTAACGTAGCAAAAGAATTAAATATAAAAATTATAAACCAAAAAGAGTGGATGGAAATGCTAAATAAGACTGGCTAACCATTTTCTTTCTCTTTTGTTTAATGAAGCTGAGTACTCAGAGTAAATATTTAGATGATATTTGAACAAATAATCCTTTTCAATTTTATTTAACAATCTATAATTAATTAATTCTTTTTCCATTGGAGCCAGGGTAAGATTTTCAAAAAATAATTTATCTTTAAATTGTTTTGCGTAAACTAAATTTTCTATTCTGATACCAAAGTGATTTTTTTTATAATAGCCAGGCTCATTACTTAAAATCATGCCCTTTTCGATATTTATTTTATTATGTTTTGAAATTGATTGAGGCCCCTCGTGTACGTTTAAAAAAAAGCCAACACCATGACCGGTCCCATGTGCGTAATCCAAGCCCCCTTTTTTTAAAAACTGTCTGGCCCTAATATCAATTTTTTTACCTGTATTATCTTTATTTAGATTGGTAAGAGCGACTGAGATATGGCCCTTTAAAACATTAGTATAAGCATCTTTTACTGATTGTTTTTGGTTAATAAAACAAATAGTTCTTGTGACATCTGTAGTTCCATACTTATATTGCCCACCAGAATCCACCAACAAAATATCTTTTTTATTAATTTTTTTTGTTATTTTTTTCGTAGCTCTATAATGCACAATGGCTCCATTTGAACCTGAGCCAGCTATAGTATTAAAACTTGGAAATAAATAGTCTTTATTAAACTTTCTAAATTTTTCTAATTTATTTTGTGCTTCAAATTCAGTTATTATGTTTTTATTCATATTTTTTATCCAATAGATAAATTTTGTTAGTGCCAATCCATCTTTTTTATGAGCCTCAATCATATGATTAACTTCACATAAATTTTTAATCGCTTTTAATTTATAAATTGGATCATCTCTATCTAAAACTTTAAATTTTGACTTAATTATATTCTCATAAAAAATTGAGCAAGAGTTATTATCAATTATAAATTTTTTACCTTCTAGCTTATGAATTAAATTTGGAAGATCTTTAATATTAATAACATTTTTTTTATTTATTTTTTTATCTTGAATAATTTTTGTAGTATTATTTTTTTGGGTAATTAAAAATAATTTTTTATTTTTATCAATTATTAATCTAGAATTAGGTATTGGACTATTTGGATTGTCAAATCCTCTTATATTTAAAAGCCAAGCAACATTTTCTGGGGCGCTAACAAATAAATAGTCAGCCTTACTTGACTTTAGATATTTTACAATCTTCAAAATTTTTGCATTATGTGACTCACCAACAATATTTTTTTTTAAAGAATAAAATGGTTTAGTTTTCTTTTCTTTATAATCAAATATTTGATCAATCAGATTATTATTAATTGGAATTAGATTATTATTTAAAAAATAATTCTTAATATTTTTAGATGTAAATACTTTTGGATCATAACCTAAATTAAGTTTTTTAATAATATCATGAGGTACTTTTTTGTGAATTTCAATTATATTAAAATTTTTAGCTGACTCTTTTTCTGCTTGAATTGTATATCTTCCATCAACGAATAAATAATTTTTTTTTTTAAGTATAACAGCAAGCCCCGCTGAACCTGAAAAATTACTAATATTTTTTAATCTATCATTTTTTGCATATTCAGAAAAATACTCATCATTTTTTGGTACGATGTAACCATCTATATTAAATTTTTTAAATTTTTCCTTTAAAACTTTTATTTTACTTCTAGTCATTTAATTCTTTTTTGATACCTTGCCCATCCAGGACTCCTTTTACCATCATCTATTTCAAAGTCTTGATTAAATTCAAAATCATTATCATCATCTTTAGATTCATCAAAAAATGAATTTTTTTCTAAATATTTTTCTGGCAATTCATCTATAAATCTAGAAGCCATACTATCAATCCAATTACCTTGATAAAATCTATTCATAGCAAATGATATTAAAGCTTTATTTTTGGCTCTAGTTATACCGACATATGCCAATCTTCTTTCCTCCTCAAGCCCGTTTTGACCTTTTTCTTCAATTGATTTTTGGTGTGGAAAAAGACCTTCTTCCCATCCTGGTAAAAAAACCACATCAAACTCAAGCCCTTTCGAACCATGCATTGTCATCATATTAATCTTTTCTCCCTCCCAATCTTGATCTACTGAAGTTGCTAATGCTACATGTTCTAAAAATGCCTCTAAACTATCAAACTCTTTCATTGCACTCAAAAGTTCTTTAATATTTTCTAGTTTGTTTTCATTTTCTAAGTCTTTTTTATTTTTAAGCATAGCTGAATAACCCGACTCATCCAAAACTAACTGTAAAAGTTTAACATGATTAATTTTTTTAATATTAAGTTCATTCTTCCATTTATCCATTAAGAATAAAAAAGAATTTAAACCCATTTTTGTCTTTGGTTTGATTAGATTTTGTTCTATCAATTTTTTTGAAGAAATTTCTAAACTTACTAAATTTTCTTTTGAAAATTCATGTATCAATTTAATAGTACTTTCTCCAATTGATCTTCTAGGATTGTTTACTATTCTATCAAAGGCTAAATCATCTTTAGGCTGATGAATTAATCTAAGATATGCAACACAGTCTTTAATTTCTGCTCTTTCATAAAATTTTGTTCCACCTAAAATTCTATAAGGAAGTCCAATTTTTAAAAAACGCTCTTCAAATTCTCTTGTTTGAAATATAGCTCGCACTAAAATAGCCATATTATTAAATGAATATTTTTTTTTAAGTTTTTTTTCTATTTCATCAGAAATTCCTATTGCTTCATCTTTTCCATTTTTGAAACAATTAAGCTTCACAAGATCACCCTCTTCCATAGTGGCTTTTAAATTTTTTCCAACTCTATTTTGGTTGTTTGCAATAAGATTTGAAGCAACAGATAAAATATTTTGAGATGAACGGTAATTTTCTTCTAATCTTATTACTTTTGAATTTTTATAAACTTGATCAAATTCTAAAAAATTTTTTATTTCTGCACCACGCCAGCTATAAATAGATTGATCATCATCACCTACGCAACAAAGATTTTTATGTTTTTCAGATAATAAATAAAGCCACCTACTCTGAATATAGTTTGTATCTTGATATTCATCGACTAGTATATATTTAAAATTATTTGAATAAATTTCCCTTATGTCTAAATTTCTTTCTAAAATTTTTACTACATGCAATATTAGATCACCAAAATCACAAGCATTTAAATCTAATAATTTTTGTTGATAAATTTTATAAAGAGGTAATACAGTTTTTTCATATATATCATTCTTATTAATAATGGCTTCGTTAGGATAAAAACCTTTATTTTTCCATCTATCAATAATTGACAAGATATATTTAGGAGCTAACTGTTTAATATCTATATTTTCTGCTTTACAGATATTTTTTATTAATCTTACTTGATCATCAGTATCAATGATTGTGAAATTTGAAGTTAATCCAGCTGCAGGAGCATGTTTTCTTAGTAGTTTTGCACAAATAGAATGAAATGTTCCAAGCCAAGATAAACCTATAGCTTCAGAATTTAGAATTGAGCTCACTCTGGTTTGCATCTCTTTTGCAGCTTTATTAGTGAATGTTACAGACAATATTTGATTAGGAAATGCTTTCTTTTCTTTAATAATATGTGCAATTCTAGAAGTTAAAACTTTAGTTTTACCTGAACCTGCTCCAGCTACTATAAGTAAAGGGCCATTTAGATATAAAACAGCCTCTTTTTGAGCTTTATTAAGGTTATTTAGATATTCAGAGTTTATCATTTTTTAAAATTTCTTTATAAGCATATTAAAATTCAACAATATTTATGAAACAAATTGTTAAAAAATTTAATAATTTAATTAAGAGAACAATATTCAAAGTTCAGAATAAAACAAATGATAATTTTAAAATTAGTAGCTTCAATAAGTATTTAATAACTTTTATATCCTTCTTATTTTTGTACATATTTTACTTATCAGTACCCATTTTATATGACAAAACATGGCTACAAACTAATATTGAAAAAAAATTACTAAAGGAATTTGGAATACAATTTAGTACATCTTCTGATATCTCATATCGAATTTTACCAGCTCCACATTTCTTAATTAAAGACTCCAGAATCTTTAAAGAAGATGAATATAAGAACATTTTATTATCTGAAATTAAAAATTTAAAGGTCTTTGTTTCTCAAAGAAATTTTTTTAATAAAAAAAAATTAAGTATTAAAGAAGTAGTAATTAATAACGGTAATTTTTCATTATTAAGAAAAGACTTTAAATTATTGAATAGCTCAACTAATAATAAATTTTCTAATAAAGAAATTAAGATAAACAATAGTAATATTTTTTTAAAAAATAATATAAATGAGACGGTTGCAATTATCAAAATATCTAGAGCATTTTTATTTTTTGATGACAATAAACTTTTAAATCTGTTTAATGTAAAGGGAGAGGCGTTTAATATACCTTTTACTTTTGAATTAAAAAAAGAAATTAATCCTTCTAAAAAGCAAGAAATTATTTTTAATTCCAAAGCTCTTAAATTAAATATTTCTGATAAGTCTATTACAAAAGATAAGAATCATATAAATGGATTAAATACTCTTTCATTTTTTAATTTTGCAATGAACACTCAATACAAAATTGAAAACAACTTAATTATTTTTGAGTCTATTAATTCTAAAGTAAATAAATTTAATAATAATTATAATGGAATAATGTCAATTAATCCTTTTGATTTAAATTTAAATATCAATTTAAAAAATTATAGGATATCCAAAATGTTAAATTTTCATTCTACCTTCACTGAACTTATTAAAAGTGAAATATTATTTAATGAAAATATAAGTGTAAACACCTCTATTGTCTTAAGTTCAGTTGCAAAAAATGAATTTTTACAAAATGCTACAATTAATTTTAACATCACAAATGGTAAAATTAACTTTGACAAAACAAAACTGGTTAACGGTAAAATTGGTTCATTAAAATTGATAAAGAGTGATTTATCTTTTAAAAATAATGAATTAATCCTAAGTGCTGATGTTGTAATTGACATCAAAGATTCGAATGCTTTATTTTCTTTCTTAAACACAAAAAAAAATTCAAGAAAATTAATTAAAAATATTTTTATTAATCTAAATTATAATTTTTTAACCAATCAGATAGAATTTAATAATCTTAGTATAAATAACAAGAAGGTTAATGACAAACTGTTAAGAATATTTGAAGGTTTTAATGATAATAACTCTAACAACTTTAATAAAAGTAGACGTTTATTTAATGAAATATTTGATGCCTACTCAGGATAAATCATCTTCTTGGGATCTACTATTCTTTCATAATCTTTTTCTATAACAAGACCGGTTTTAAGAGTTTCATATTTAAGTGTTGTGCCGTTCTTTAAAGCTGTTTTGGCAATTTTTGCGGCATTGTCATATCCAATGTATGGAGCTAGAGCTGTGACTAACATTAAAGAATTATCTAAATGTTCCTTAATCTTTTTTTTATTGGCTTTAATTCCTTTAACACAATATTTTGAAAAGTTTTTTGTACTATCGGCAATAAGATCTATGGATTGTAGTACATTATGTGCGATCATGGGTTTAAATACATTTAATTCAAAATGTCCGTGTGATCCAGCCAAAGTAATTCCGGTATGATTTCCTATTATTTTTGCACAAACCATAGTTACAGCCTCACATTGTGTGGGATTAACTTTCCCAGGCATAATGGATGAACCAGGTTCATTTTCTGGTAAAATTAGCTCACCATATCCAGCTCTTGGCCCTGAGCCTAAAAATCTTATATCATTTGAAATTTTCATTAATGCAACAGCACACGTATTCAATGTTCCTGAAAAATTTATAATAGAATCGTGAGCTGCTAATTCTGCAAACTTATTTTTTGCAGGTTTAAAAGGTATTTTAGTGAATTTTGCTATCTCTTTAACTATTTTTTTATCAAAACCTTTTTTTGAATTAATGCCAGTTCCTACGGCTGTACCACCTTGTGCAAGAAAATATATTTCTTTAAGTGCATACTCTATTCTTTTAATACATTTATTGAGCTGAACTTGATAACCTGAAAATTCTTGACCGAGAGACAGAGGAGTAGCATCTTGTAAATGAGTTCTTCCAATTTTAATAATATTTTTAAATTGTTTAGATTTTTTATTCAGTTCTTTTTCTAAAACTTTTAAACTAGGCAATAATTTGTTAATAGTTTCTTGAGCCACAGATATGTGCATAGCAGTAGGAAAAACATCATTAGTAGATTGAGATTTATTTACATGATCATTTGGATGTACAGGTTTTTTTGATCCTTTTTTTCCACCCATAATTTCAATCGCTCTATTTGCAATTACCTCATTAACATTCATATTAGTTTGAGTACCAGATCCAGTTTGCCAAACTTTTAATGGAAAATTTTCATTTAGTTTTTCATTTATAATCTCATCTGAAGCTTTTATTATTGAATTAGTTATACGTTTGTTGATCTGTTTTTCCTGATGATGAACTAGAGCAGCTGATCTTTTGATAATTGCAATAGATTTTATTATTGAAATATTAACTAAAATTTTTCCAATATTAAAAAATTTATTTGATCTTTGAGTTGATGCACCCCAGTATTTATCACTTGGTACATTAATACTTCCTAAGCTGTCAAATTCTTTTCTTAATTTCATTAATTAATATATAGTTAATTACTTATTATATTTATACATTAAATTTTAAAAAACTTACAGGAGCTAAATGTCAAATTTTAATAAAGTAAAAACTTTCATGGAAACCTTTGGTCAGGAGGTTAAAACTAACCCTTCTCTCAGCACCGATAAGATTAACAGTCTTAGATATGATTTAATAAAAGAAGAACTAGAAGAGCTTAAAATTGCAATTGAAAACAAAGACCTTTTAGAAGTTGCAGACGCTTTAACCGACATACTGTATGTGACTTATGGTGCTGGACATGCTTTTGGAGTTGATCTTGATAAATGCTTTATAGAAGTTCAAGAATCTAACATGAGCAAGCTAGATCTTGACGGCAAACCAATTTATAACGACTTTGGAAAAGTTATGAAGGGCCCAAACTACTTTAAACCAAATTTGAAAAAATTTATTAAGGATTAATTTTAATTAAATAGCTTTTATTATCGGCAAGGAATAAAAATCAGCAGTATCTATCTTTGAAGAGTGATTTCTCTTCATATTCCACTTCTTGTTAACCCCAGCGCTAGCTAAACTTAGTGTTGATCTGCCATACCTATAATTTGTATTATCAATAGATCTCATTAAGCTTTTAATTTTTTCATCTTTTTCTGATGAAAATAAATTTTTGCTACCATCTGAACTAACCAAGCCAGTTAATGTTATGCCTGCTTTTTGATATCTATATCCATTTATAAAGATTTCATTTAATGCAACTAAAGCAGTTTTAACTAT
>ENA-OSJC01002945-OSJC01002945.1-marine-metagenome-genome-assembly--contig:-NODE-2945-length-12462-cov-9.625676_pt1 | contig 12462 bp, 11 predicted proteins | sample MGYA00237885_ERZ534234 | MGnify/ENA primary metagenome ERZ534234 (study PRJEB26413, sample SAMN06343907) | marine metagenome | isolation source: coastal waters | place: Atlantic Ocean: West Antarctic... | reverse complement strand
TCTTTCAATATGGTGGGTGAAGATGTCTTGATTACGGGTGCTGGACCTATTGGTATGATGGCTGCAATGGTAGCTAAACATGCAGGTGCTAGAAATATTGTGATTACCGATATTAATGAATACCGGTTAAACCTAGTTAAGAGTATTTTACCAAGTGTCGTAACTGTAAATGTTGCTAAAGAAACTATCAGCAAAGAAAAAATGGAATCTTTGGGGATTTTTGAAGGCTTTGACGTTGGGTTAGAAATGTCCGGATCTCCAAAAGCTTTTGCAGACATGCTTGATATGATGATTAATGGAGGAAATATTGCTATGCTAGCAATTATGCCCCCAGGTTCTGGTATTGATTGGGATATGGTTGTATTTAAAGGCCTTACAATAAAAGGTATCTATGGTCGTGAAATTTTTGAAACGTGGTACAAAGGATCGATGATGGTTCAGTCCGGCCTCCCGTTAGAAAAAATTATTACTCATAGATATAACTTTACTGAGTTTCAAGAGGGCTTTGATGTTATGCGGTCTGGAAAATCAGGAAAAGTCATATTGAATTGGGAAGATTAACAAATTAGAAGGATTATCAATGAGTTTCAGTAAGACAAAACAGTCATTAGTTAAAGATTTGGAAGACATTAAATCAGCCGGTCTATGGAAGACAGAAAGACACATAAGCTCCGATCAAAAAAATGTTATTACATTGGAAGATGGAACTCAGGTTACCAATATGTGTGCCAACAATTACCTTGGGTTAGCAAATAATCAATCTGTTATTAAGGCTGCAAAAGATAGTTTTGATAAATGGGGTTTTGGTATGGCTTCAGTAAGATTTATATGTGGCACCCAAACCATACACAAAACTCTAGAGAAAAAAGTAAGCGAGTTTTTATGTACAGAAGATACAATTCTTTATGCAGCCTGCTTTGATGCAAATGCTGGACTATTTGAGACAATTCTTACTGCTGAAGACGCTGTAATATCTGATGAACTAAACCATGCTTCCATTATTGATGGAGTAAGGCTTTGTAAGGCAGCCCGATTTAGATATAAAAATAATGATATGAATGATCTTGAAAGTAAATTAATTGAAGCAAAAGATGGCGGTGCAAGAAGGATTCTAATTACAACAGATGGTGTATTTTCAATGGATGGGACGATTGCTCAGCTGGACAAAATATGTGATCTAGCAGACAAATATGACGCTATGGTTCACCATGATGACTGTCATGCTACTGGATTTATGGGTAAAAAAGGGCGCGGTGTTCATGAGTACTGCAACGTAATAGATCGCGTTGACATAATCACAAGTACCTTTGGCAAAGCTTTAGGTGGATCTTCAGGTGGGTTCACATCTGGTCGTAAGGAAATTATCGACATGCTTAGGCAGCGTTCACGTCCTTACCTATTCTCAAACACACTAGCCCCTTCAATTTGCGCAGCTACGCTAAGGGTTTTAGAGATGCTTAATAAATCAACAGAATTAAGAGATAAATTAGAAGGCAATACGCATTACTTTAGAAAAGGTATGCAGCAAGCTGGGTTTGATGTTGAACAAGGTGATCACCCAATAGTGCCAGTAATGCTAGGAGATGCAAATATTGCCCAAGAAATGAGTAAAAAATTACTAGAACGAGGTATTTATGCGATTGGCTTCTTTTTCCCAGTGGTTCCTAAGGGGAAAGCAAGAATTAGGACACAAATTTCAGCGGCACACACAAAACAAGATCTTGATAAAGCAATTAAAGCTTTTACTGAAACAAAAGGTGAGCTAATTGATAATTTATAATCAAATCATTAGATTTCTATATTTATTTATTTTAGTTTCAATGATTACATCAGGTAACCTCCACGCTCTTCAGATTGGAGACAAAGCTCCAAACTTCATAACACAATCAACAAAGGGGGAAATAAATTTTTACGATTGGGCTGGGAAGAATTGGGTAATTATTTTCTCTCATCCCGCTGCCTTCACACCAGTTTGCACAACTGAATTAGCAACATTAGCAAAACTTCAGTCAGAGTTTGCGAAAAGAAAGGTTAAAATTGCTACCTTAAGTGCGGACTCTACAAAAGATAACCTTGAATGGATCCCACTAATCAATCAGTACAAGGAAAAATTAAATTTGAAAAGCTCATTAACTGAAAAGATTACTAATTTTGGTAAAAATAGTAATGTTGACTTTCCAATATTGGAGGATGAGAATTTAAAAATATCAACTTTATACGGTATGTTTCACCCAAAAGCAAAACCAAATAGTGGTGTGTTTGGAGGTAAGAGAAAAGAGACAATTAGATCAGTTTTCATTATTGATCCTCAAAAAAATATTCAAACAATCTTAATATACCCAAAAAATATTGGAAGAAATTTTAACGAAATTTTAAGAATTGTAGATGCACTTAAAATTAGTGAAAAGTACAGGGTGTCTACTCCGGCGAACTGGAAAAATGGTGATGATGTGATTGTTCCATCAAGCATGGTAGATGAAGCTATTGAAGAAAATTTTGGTCCTTTAACTAATACACTTGATTTTGAATTATTCAGAACGATTAAGCAACCAGGAATATCTGATGAATAAAAATGAAGGAATCCATGCGGTTCGAAAAGATAGTGAATATTTTAAACAATTTTTTTTAGCAAATTATATTATTTAACATTCCGCCCATTTGTGTAATTTCGTATGCTTTTTTATATCCAGATTCTAAGGACCTAGTAAATTGATGAATGTTGTACAAAGGTGAATTTTTAATTTCCACTTCTATCTTATTTTTAATAGCTTTAACTCTAACTTTATCCCTACCAAGTTCTATTGCCATCAGTTCGTAGCTTTTTTGGGAATCAGTAATTAACTCAGGAAAACCTGCAGAAGTTAAGACACTAGAGCAAACACGAGCAGCAAAAGATTTCCCAGTAAAAGTTAAAATTGGGAGTCCAGCCCATAAAGCATCGCTAGCAGTAGTCCCGGCATTATATGGTGCAGTATCTAAAAATAAATCAGCCACCTTAAACCTTGATAAGTACTCTGGTCTTGGCATTTTCTGACCAAAAATAATTCTCTCTTTCTGTATTTTATGTTTTGTAGCTTCTTTTAACAAATTTTTACGGTCAAGCTCATTTGTTGCATAAAGCCATAAAATACTTCCCTCAACAGATTTTAAAATATTCATCCAACTTAAAAATATATTAGGGTTAATTTTTATGGTTTGATTAAAGCAACAATATACAAAACCTGTTTCAGGAAGTCCTAATTCTGTTCTCGTAAACGTTTTAGTAGAAATTTCTTTTTTTGAATCATTGCACTGGTAATGAGGAAGATAAAATATTTTTTCAGTATATTCATTCTGAAGACGATTGGGAATAATAACTTTATCGGCAATAATATAATCCATATAGCTACTCCCCATTGTTCCTAGATACCCCAAATAACTAATTTGTACCGGGGCAACTCTTAAAGAAAATAAATTTAATCTCGCGCCTGCAGTTAAGCCGCCTAAATCGACAGCTATATCAATCTCCTTCTCTCTAGACAAGTTAACTGCCTCTTGATCTGAAAATCTTGATATATCGATAAACTCATCAAAGCTTTTTTTAATTCTCTTTCTGATGGGTTCTTCGTTATCTGGAGCTAATGAAAAAGCAAATATTTCAAATTTTGTTTTATCATGCGTTTCAAAAAGCTCTGCAGTTAAATAGGCGATAGGATGCTCATTAAAGTCTGCCGAGAAATAGCCCACCTTTATTTTTTTATGAGTATTTTTTTTAAAAGGCTTAATAGAAGTTGTTTCTGGATGCTGGTCTAGTGAATAAATTTCAGCTGCTTTTTTTTGTATGGCTGGGTCGTCAATAAGTCTAATACAATGAAATGGATGGGTAACTTTGCTGCTTTTCTCTATTTCTAGACTAATATGCGCAACTTCTTCTTCAAAATCTTCCCAATCGCAACATTTAGCCTTTGATGAATTATAGAGCCCCCAGACATAATCATGGCTTGGGTCCCTATCTATTACTTTTTTATAGGAGTCAATTGTTTCGATTAACTGATTACTTTGGTTGTAAGCATTCCCTAATCCAAAAAATGCTGCAATATTATTCGGGTCGAAACTGATAATATTTTTATAGCATTCAATGGCTTCTTTAAATTTACCACCAACTTCAAAAGTATTTCCACGATTTAAATAAGCGGTAATATAATTAGGCTGAATATTAATTGCTTTGTCATAAGAAAATATAGCTTCCTCAAACCTCCTTAGGTCAGTCAAAACATTGCCTATATTTGTATAAACTTGAGCGTAATTCGGTGCTAATTCAATTGCCTTGTTAAAATACTGAAGCGCTTCATTTAACTCGCCTAATTCCTTGGATAAATTTCCTTGATTAAAGTATATCTCAGCATAATCAGGTTTTATAGCTAAAGCCTTATTATAGTAATCCTTGGCATCTTTAAATTTCTTAAGAGCCCTATAACTATTACCTAAATTAATTATACTATCAAGGTGGTTGGGCATAATTGAAATTGTTCTCTGATAAGAATTAATAGCTTTACCGAAGTCACCCAATGACTGCAAAACATTTCCTTGGTTATAAAAAGCTTCAGCGTAATCTGGCTTAAGTTTAATTGCTTTTTCATAGTCAGCATTTGCCTCACTTAATTTATTTAATTCCTTAAGTGCATTAGCGCGATTATTATAGAATGCTGGATTTTTATCATCAATAGCAATAGCTTTACTAATGTAATCGACCGCTAGTGAAAAGTTTTTAGATTGCGCTTCAGCAATACCGATAAGATGCAATACTTCAAAATTACCGGGGAATGAATTTAGTATTTCACTATAAATAATTTTTGCTTGCTCAAGGTTGCCATTTTGGTGAATTTTTATAGCTTCTTTTAATTTAGTTTGAAGGTTAATTGCAGGGGTTGCAGATGACCTTCTATTACTATTTTTTTTTGATTTTTTTGCCATCTATAGTCCCAGTATAGTCAACTTACTTTTTAATGATTGTAACTATATTATCTTACATATACTTATAGGCTTCATCATCATTTGATTTTCTTATTTCATGATGCAATTGATTAACTTCATCTAAAAATAAAATAACTTTTTTAGTCATACCATCAATAACAATTTGATCAGGATAAACACGTTTAATATACAGTGTTTCAATTGCATCAGGATGATATAAGACAAAATCACACCAGTTCCTTTGAGAGCATGCTAGTTGAAATTGTATTTGAATATAATACGGCTTTGGTATTGAGTCTTTTTTTAAAACCTGATTATGATTTTTTTCATTTAAACACTTTATCTCAATCAAGCCATCATCGCCTACCAATCCGTCTGGACTACAACCAGCAAATTTAATTAAAGGGTGGTCAATAAAACTAACTAATTCAACTTTTTGATTTATTGCTTCATAAGCAATTCTAGCATCAGACTCTAACCTGAGTCCCCTGGCCATCGGAGCTGTGACAATGTTTTTTGTTGGTGAACCAGATAATCTTTCTAAAGCCAGTACTTTTAAGAGCTTAGCTCTTGTTAAAGAATTTTTTTTATCTGACATGATGCTATACACCACTGACGCCGTGATTTTACCTAATCTTTGTTGATGCCAACTAATTGAACCTTGTGATGAATTCATAAATTTATTTTATTAAAAATAAATGGATAATTAATTAAATTTCTAGTGTATCTGTATACTTTCCATCTATACAGTAAACCCACCAAAATCCGTTTTCAACATTAACTTTTGTGAAATTTTCATTTAAAGCAATAACTACACCTGGATGAAAACCAGATACAAAATTAGTATCTAAATTTTCTTTTGCCAGTTCAATAAGCTCTGGATTGATTCCCCTATCTAAATCATCACCACAAATAACAGAAAATTTAGTATTGACTATATTTTTAGCAGCTAAAATATCTGCGTTTACTACATCATAGTAATGAGAGCCATCAATATAAACTAGGTCAAAAAGATTTTTTTTAAAATCCTTTAAGACTGAAGATGATTTTCCTCTTAGTAAAATGATCTCTATATTATTTACCTGATCCTCATATTCGTATATATTTTTTAATACGTGATGATTAGCTTGAAAGCCAATCTTATCAACCATTCGATAATATAAAGAATCATTGTTATCTTTACCTGATATGTATTTTCCCCAAGAATCGACTAAATATAATTGTGATTTTTTAGGTAAGAAATCAATCCAAAGTTTAGTAGATCCCTCTCCAAACCAAGTACCGATCTCTAAAAATTTTAATGACTTATCCTTATCCTTAAAAGCTCCCTCACATACCCTAGACATTATGTCTTTTCGGGCGTCTGACATTAAATTAACTCTAAAATTTAATAGATTATATAAAAAGAGAGGGGCTGATATTGATGATATTTTTCTTATTATAGTAAATAAAACTATTGAAAATATAAAATTTATAGCGTTAATTAAAAAATGAAAAAAACCATACCTTTTAATATGCTTAATACTTCTCTGAATCATTTTATATTCCTTAGATGAATTTATATTATTTGTAGTCTTGAATATTTAGTTGAATTATAGCCTATTTTTTTAATAACCTAGCTTGAGTATATTGTTAAGAATTAACTTCAAGACTATTTTGCCCTTAAAAATTGATCTGGACTAGCTTATTGAGAAATTGATATTAAAATAAAAAAAAAGACATGGCATTAAAACTATTTAACAATAATATTAATTTTTTTTGAAATTAAAGGTGGATCATGGGGTACATGCATGTGATTACCTAATATTAATTGCAGGGTATTGACCCCCTTCTTTAATTTAACATCGGTTTGAGTTTGGCCCAAACCAAAGTGAATTAAATTTTCATTACTAGGTAATGGCAATTTTAAGTTAGGAAGCTCATTCATGTTAACTAATAAGTGATGATGACCTGTATTTTTTTTTATCATTCCTGCTGGCGCCACGCCCATAACTTTAAGGCCAAAAACTACCTTTACTGGATTTGAAACTTCATCCCCATTTTTTGGGGATATTATATATATTAGTTCATTTTTTCCTACTACTTCATCAAACGATAAATATGAAATTATTTTCTGGTCATATATATTTTTAAAGTATTCGTGAGTTATAAAAGATGCTGTAGTGAACCCTGCAACAAAAACTAGCAAGAAAATAATAGTTGTTTTTAAATTTTTCATTGTTTTACCAGCAGTTCTTCTTTTCCATGCTTTCCACATCCAATAGAACCCTGCCAGAGTAAAAGCGATTGCAAGTGCAATTACCCATGGATTGGTAGCTATTGCTGCCCCACTGGCACCAAATATTAGAAATAAAAAACCATTAAGGTAGCAAGCAGGACACATATATTTTCTTCCAAGTTTTTAATATTTTTAAACATTATAATTTAATTAATTTTAGCACACCATACTGATTCAAGAATATAATCAAATAAAATCATCCAGTCGGTGTTTGGAACTTACTACCAAATTTGAGAGACATTAAAGGTGAGAGTAAAGAAGCAATGATACAGGTTGGTGAGTCTGACCGAATGACTTTAAAGCTTATAAAGAGTAAGTAAATTATTACTTTCTGACTTTTACATGTTTCGACAATATTTTCAAATTATTCTTTTTAACTTTATTACTTTTTTTCCATTCCCATAATAAATCTTTAGTTTTTTTTACTGTTTTTTGGAAATCATAAAGGGGTTGAGGATAAAGACTTTCGTGTTGAAAAAATAAATCATAATTTTTATTGGGTAAATTAAGAATGTATCCTGAGTCATAGCCTCTAAGCTCTTCTACCCACTTTTTTATGAATAATGTATCCGTATCATGTTCAAATGCTTGCTTCATAGGATTATATATTCTAATAGTATTTATTCCAGTGACGCCTGCTTGCATTTGTATTTGTGGATAATGAATACCGGGTTCAAAATCTAGAAATAAAGTCGCCAAATACTCTGCGACTAATTTCCAGTGAATCAAGTAGTAATGGCAGGCAAAACTAACTAACATTGCCCGCATTCTAAAGTTAAGGTAGCCCGTTAACTTTAATGCCCTCATAGATGCGTCTACAAGTGGGTATCCAGTTTGGCCATGAGCCCATAATTGAAAATCATTGTGAGATTTATCAATAATTAAGTACGGAAAATTTTGGTATCCACTGTTTACCGGCTCACTTTCAATTGTAATTTCACTTTCAAATTTCTGAATGAAGTGACAGTGCCAATGTAACCTTGATGATAATGCTGCCATTGGCCTTCTCCACCCAGGCCTATCCCATGAACTTAATAGTTCTTTATAGATCTCTTTGATGCTTATGTTTCCATAGCTAATATATGGTGAAAGTCTTGAACAGGTATATCGACTTTTTTCTGGCTTAGAGATATTCTTAAAGTATTCGCTCCCCCTATCAATAAAAAAACTTTTTAATTCAAAACCTGCACTTTTAAAACCACCTTTTTGATAATTTTTATTTGCAGAGATAATAGGTAATTTTTTTAGAGAGAAATCATGATGGAGAATTCGCGCTTCTATTAGGTTAATTTTCTTAATAGGTGCGCGCATTACATTATTCCAATGCTTTTCCCAGTTATTACGATTAGTGAGTCCACGTATAACAGCATTTGTTGAGTATTCACGCCAAGTAATATAATGTTTTGTAAGCAATAGGCTAATTTCTGAGTCCCTAGAATACGTTATTTTTAAACCAGTTTCCTCGTGGCTAAAGATATTTTTAATACAGTACTGATCTATTAAAACCTTAAATATTTCGGCTGCTTCTCCAAAAGCAACAGTCAATCCTTTATTATGAGATTGAAGTTCATCTTGGATATCAGATAATGATTGCTGTATAAATCTCCAGTGACGCTCATCGTAATGAACATCTCCTATTAATAGTGGCTCATAGATATAGAGAATTATAAAAGCCTCTTGTTTTTGAATTGCATTATACAAAGGGAGATGGTCGGTAAGTCTTAGGTCTCTTTTTAGCCAGACAATATTTATTATTTTTTTCTTAGTCATAAATATTTATTTTCTTTAAATACACTTAAAATTTTCCCAAAAAAAAAGTTAGTATTACGTGTAAGCCTTACTAAACAAAAAGTTTATATTCTCAACCATATATAAAAAAATTTAAACAATTAGTAAAATTATTATTAATATGACCATTAAACTTATAAATAGTTAACATTTAAATAAATAAATTAACAACGAGATGTTTTCTATGACTAAATATATATTTAAATAAGGATCAGGCATGAATGTTTCAGAATTTATTTTAATGGCTCTTAAAAAAATTAAGCGAGGGACCGTTGATCGAAAATCATCTTTTCGACTCCCGGTACTATCAACTGCATTAAATAACAAAGTTTTTCAAAGAATTGTCGTTGCAAGAAATTTCAATGAGCATGATAATTCATTATTAATTTTTACGGATCGTGAAAGTCAAAAGTATTATCAATTACATCATAATAAAAATTGCTCCCTACTATTTTGGGACCAGAAAAATAAACTACAGGTTCAAATTGATGGGGAGGCTTACATTGTAGGAAATAAAAAAACTCATTGGGATAAATTAAATGATAACCAAAAAGATGACTACAAAATTATTCCATTTCCGGGTATGAAGATAGCATCTGCTAATGATTATGATTTTAACAGCCCAGTTAATAGATTTGAGGCCATCAATATTCAGTTTAAAAAAATGGATGTCCTTGAATTATCTTCAACCGGCCATTGTCGAGCTAAATGCATATTCAAAGAAAATAGTCAGGAAGAATATTGGGTGGCTCCATAATCGTTTATTTATGAGTTCAAAACCCCTCTTAAATAATTTAACTTATGATTTTATACAACTTTAATTAATGATTCTAAAATACCTTATTGAACAAGAAAAATTTTGTGATGATACCAACCATTTTCTAGCCTGTTGCTTGTAATCTGGCATTTAGCGCCAAAATATTTACCCCTTCCCGCTAAACTTTCAAACAATACTTTAAATCGACTATTTTTTATTTTACTCATAATAGCCTAAGCATTATTTAAAAAATCTATTAGTTTCAGATTTAAGTATTTTTACCAATAATAAAATACCAATTAAATTAGGGATAACCATCATGCCATTCATCAAGTCTGAAAAATTCCATACAAAATTAAGGGTCATAGTCGCACCAACAAATATAAGGCAGGTAAAAATAATTCTATAAAACGGCACTACCTGACTACCAAATAAGAACTCAATAGCTTTTTCCCCATAATAACTCCAGCCGATAAGTGTAGAAAAAGCAAAAAGCGCAGTACAAATTGCAACAATTATTTCACCTATTACCCCAAAAGTTACCCCAATACTTTTAGAAGTTAAATCAGCTGCACTTATCCCCGATGTCCAAACATCAGTCGTAAGTATTACCAGCGCAGTCAAGGTACAGATAATAATTGTATCTATAAATGTTCCCGTCATACTTACTAATGCCTGCCTAACTGGATCATTGGTCTTAGCTACTGCTGCAACAATAGGTGCTGAGCCTAGCCCCGCTTCATTTGAAAACAAACCTCGTGCGACACCAAACCTAATAGCTGCAGCCATTGTTGCTCCTATAAATCCGCCACTTGCTGCATGCCCTGAAAATGCATGATTAAATATTAGAGCAAAAGCACTTGGTACCTCTTCTATCCTAAAAATAAGAATTAAAATTACTGTACTTAAATAAAGTAGAATCATAGATGGAACAAAAAAAGATGCGAACCTACCTATAGATTTTATACCACCCACAATAACTAAGCCTGCAAGAATAGCTAAAATTCCTCCAGTCCATGCGGTTGGAATATTAAATACATTTAAGAATATTGATGAGGTTGAATTTGCTTGGACCATATTACCAATCCCAAAAGCTGCAAAAAAAGTACAAACAGCGAAAACTTTTCCTAGCCAGGGAATACCTGCTCCTTTAGCGATGTAGTACATGGGGCCACCTCGCATACCATTAGGCCCGCTCTCCCTATATTTAACTGCTAGAAGTGCTTCAGAATATTTTGTTGCCATACCAAAAATAGCGGTTAACCACATCCAAAAAACTGCGCCGGGTCCGCCCAATGTTATGGCTGTTGCTACACCCACAATATTACCAATGCCAACAGTAGCTGCAAGACTAGTCATTAATGTTGAGAAGTGAGAAAGATCACCTTTCTGCTCAGACTTACTAAAAACAATTCTAAAGGCTAAAGGAAGTGTTCGGAATTGAATTCCTCGAAGCTGAATTGTTAGAAAAATATGAGTTCCAAAAAGCAAGATTAAAAGAGGAGGCCCCCACAACAAACTAGACATGTAACTAACAGTAGATTCTATTATTTCAAGCAAAAGTTGTCCCTTAAATTATAAAGTTTTTTCATTATTTAATTTTAAGTATAGCTAGGAAATTAGGTTGGTATTAGCCATGTTACTAAAGCCAAGATTATTAAAACAAGAGCCAATACTAATAATAGTTTTTGAAGTTTCAATGTAATTTTTTATTTAATGATTCATCCTACAAAAATATAATATATTGTAACCTTATAATCATAAATAACTTCTATTTTTTAAAGGTCGATACCACCCCTGGCTTAGAAAATATATGAAGGTGTCTGGGTAATCTGGTGATGTCATATACAAGCTATTTTCTCCCTTAATTACCTAAAACACTTCCTAAATACATTTACTCAGCTTCCTTTGCTTTTTTTTCCAATTGCTTAACCTTATTCTTATCACCACAAATATACATTTTATATTTTGTTTGTGCGCATGTTTCATAATTAGGCAAGATTAAGCAAGTGTTTAAATAACCTTCATAAGCTTCTTTATCATAGAAGCATGAAACGAATGGCTTAGAGTATTCTGTCCTTACACCTTGGTCATTAATAAAAATCTCTTTACTATGCCCCAGCATAGAAATCAACAATAAAAGTAAAAGTATTTTTTTCATATCCACAGCATAATTCATATATTTAATACTATTGAAAATATTTTAAAGAAATGTGTATTAAAACTTGATAATGCGAATGATTCTCATTATCATTTAGGTTATATAATTTAATTCTACAAGAGGTTACAAATGAAGGAATTTCAAACAAATATTTACAATACAGTAAAGAGCTTAGTTGGATACTCCAGTGCATCGCTTGCAGTAATATATACGATAGGACATATATTTATTGCCATGACTTGTACTTACTTAATTACAGGAGCAACTCTTGAATTAGCAGCAACAAATGCAATAGTTGAGCCATGCGTTAATGGAGTTTGGTTTTATATACTTCATAGGGCATATAGTTCATTTAGGAAAGAAGTAAATTAATACTATTTTTTTTAATATTTACCCATAGGTGTTAATGGGTGAGAGATCCCTTATGCTAGGTCTTACTGGTAATTTTTAATTAAAAAATAGATGGAATTTAAAATGCTTTAGGTTATAAATCTTAAGTTAAGACAATAAAAAAACCACCTACGG
>ENA-OSJC01002938-OSJC01002938.1-marine-metagenome-genome-assembly--contig:-NODE-2938-length-12470-cov-8.707900_pt1 | contig 12470 bp, 17 predicted proteins | sample MGYA00237885_ERZ534234 | MGnify/ENA primary metagenome ERZ534234 (study PRJEB26413, sample SAMN06343907) | marine metagenome | isolation source: coastal waters | place: Atlantic Ocean: West Antarctic... | reverse complement strand
TGGTATTAAAAAAGTAATACCTGGTTTAAGAACAGACCCAAAAACATACATTACAACCGTTGGTATGTATAATAATAACAATGAGTTGTTAGCTATAGCAAAATTAAGTCAACCAATATTGAAATCTAAATCGAGAGAAGCTCTTATAAAAGTTAAACTTGATTTCTAAGGGGCTAAATAATGTCATTTAGAAAAAACATTGAACCTAGTGATGTTTTAATTTCTTCTTTTCAAGTACATAAAACGTTTACGTTTACTGATACAGATAGTGGAAGTGGATTTTTTGCAGTACCACTCGTAAAAGGAAGTGATTCTAATTTATATGATTTCAGTGCAACCGCTGATTCAAGTACCTTTTCAGGTAGTACATATTATCACGTATCAACATATCACGAAATAAATAATCTTTACTATAAAGATATTAATACTATGCGTGGTTATATTGATTACATTAGAGGAGTTCCTACAAGTTCTAATGGTGTTATTAATTATACATCAAATAAAGTTTTAGACGATACAAAATTAGAATTAAAAAGACCATTCACTCGACAATTAAAAGATACAGGTACACTAATATCAGTACCTCAAAAGTTTTATGGTGAATATATTCAACCAGGTTCTGTAACAGTAACAGATGACAGTACTAGTTCAACTTTTGTTTTAAAGGACGATAGTCGTGGTAACCTATATGATGTAGCATACTCTTCAAGTTATGCTAGTAGAGTTCCAGATTCTAACTATAGTGGTAGTCTAGTTGGAAATATTTTTTATAACGATGGTATTATTGTTATCACAGAAACAGGTTCTTATTCATCAGTTGCTACAAGTAATGGTACTGATGGATTTAATTTAAAATTTAATTCAAGTCAAACTATTTACGAAAGAGAATATGTTTGTGTTGTTGATGAAAATGAATTTCAACATACTACAAACAAAAGCTTAAAAGTTGGTAGAGGTAGTAGTTTTACTATGGGGCCTTTTCAAAATTCCGGAACAGTAGCTGATGGTAAGGGTGCAAGCCATACAGGTTCACTTAGAGGAACACGATTCGATGGATTTCCTTATAATTTAGTTGGTTATTCAACAGGTTCTATAAACTTAAATGGTTATGAGATTGAAACAGAATTAATTGATGTAGCTACAAATCCTGATTTTGCAACTTATATTACTGAAATAGGTTTGTATAATGATAATAATGAATTACTAGCCATTGGTAAACTTGCTAAACCAATCAAAAATGACAAAGAATTAGCTTTAACTTTTGTTGTGAGATTCGACACGAATTAACAAAATTTTCTCTATATATATGATATTTATATGTAAGGAATAAAATCAAAACCCTTTTTATTCTAAAAGGTTACTTAACTTAAAACATAATGAGGAGATTTACATTGCGTAAATTTTTATTAAGCCTCTTGATAGTTATGAGTTTTGTATATTCACAAACACCTATCATAAGACTTATGCAGAGCAGAGAGTATAAGACACCAAAGTTTTGGTGGCGAGACCAAGTTACTCACAGTTTAAGAACATACTTAGCTGATGATGCGTCTACGCCTGCCTATAAAAACAACAACTTTGATGCTTGGAGAGATGATGTAATGACAGTTGCCGTTACACTTGATGATAACGGAGCAGATGTTAGTGCCTTTCGTTTAGATATTGTATTTGATAATGATATCTTTACTTGGGCTCACGATTCAACTCACGTACAAAAAGGTGCTCACATAACTGGCTGGACAGAAGGTGATAATGCAGGAAGTGGTCACCAATATTCTTATGAGGTAGTTCGTTATGCTGATGTAGGATATACAGATGGTATAGCTAGTAATGGTAGTGAAAAATCTGCAGCAGATAATCATTACGATTGGTTAAGAATAACAATGGTATCTCACAATGTAGCTACACACGAATTTGGTGGTGGTAATGGTGTTCAAAAAGAATTATTAAAATTACATTTTAAAGTAGATGATGTAGCAGACAATTTTACACCACGTTCTTTCAGAGTAGCAACGGAATATGAGGGTGGTACAGGATACTATACCTATGTGACTAATGGAAATTATGGTGTTGCTTATAAAGTTTATGTGGATGGTAACTATGGAACAGAGTCAACCAACTTAGATGGTTCACGAGGTGATATAACTCTTCACCCAAAACTTGTTGATGTTGAAGGATACTATAGATACATTCAAGGTAAGGGTAGAGCTATTGGAGCAGTTTGGGATTATGATGATAACTCACCGACTTGGGAAAGAGGGCCTGAAGAAAACACATATCCATATTGGAAGGTAAAATTTGAGTTAGATAGAAACGAAGCTAACTTTACTCCACGAATAACTAATTGGTATAATTTAGAAGTTATAGCAAACGATGCTAATACAGCAGATGAAGATGGAAGTGATGATATTATTGGAGACCACTCATCAACATTTTTATATGATAATAAATCAACAACTGCAGCACAAGTTCTTCCTAAAGAGGGATTTCTTGGTGTTTCATATTACGATTCAACTTACACAGACGACAAGGGATATTATCAAATACAGTTACCGAGAAACAATAGGTATCGTGTTTCATTCTGGCCACCTGATGCTAGTGATGATATAGAAACACACGACCAATTTGAAGTAGACAGAACTGCTATCACAAATGTAACTGATGCTATAGCTTCATTTAATTTTCAATCAGGTAAACATCACAATTATAATGCAGGTGGTACACGAATAGATACACTAACTGCTCTTGAATATTTAATCGGTGATGTAGATGGAGATGATGACTTTTTCTTAAACGACACTTACATACTGTGGTCTTACTCAGCTGGATTATTATCAAACTATACTCACCACAATGGAGACACATACGAAGATTGGGCTTCAATAGAAGTTTTTGAAGAGGGTGGTAGTGCATTAAACTACGGATATTATAATACATTGAACGGTCAAACAAGATTAAACAAATATGAGTATACAATATATTGGGATGAGAACACAACCGCTAATACAAACAATGGTGGTGATAGAGCAGGTGGTGCACCAACAGCTAATGACGGAGAGTATTCACCGATAGCCACAACAAGAGCTTTAGCTACCGCTCAAAAAGCACTAGCATTTGGTCAGATAGAAACTATAAACCCATTAATGGATGACCACCAAACAGGATTGGATACACTTCATCTAATAATTGGAAATGGTTATTCATCTTGGGCACCAAACAGAACTGATAATGATGATAACCCTGATTACTTAATGCCTGATGTAGGATATTATTTTACAGGTGATATAAATGCTACAGGTACAAAAGTAAAAGAAGTTGGAGATGATGGTAAGACTGGTAGAGGAACTGCTAACGATGGATACATTGATAACGAAGGTACTACGTTTTATCGTTGGGGTGGAAGTCCACCAGGAAGACAAGCAAATAAAATTATGGCAACTAATGCAACTATAGATGCTGACGTTGTTCTTTCTTTACCTGCTGATTCTACAGTTAGAGTTCAATCGGGTAATCAGATAGAAATACCACTAACGATTACACCTAAAGAGGGGGTTCTTATTGCAGGATTTGAATTTGAGGTAGAATTTAAAGTAGATGAATTAGAATTTATAGATATGAAGACAGACGTTCTTCCAGGCCCGTGGTTTACATATGTTAATCTTCACGAACCTGTAAATGGTTGGCAGAGAGTTTCTTTTGGTGGTATAGATTATTCACCAAGTAACTCACCTGAAACTTATCACATAGATAAAAAGATTGACGGATTAAAATTATTATTTAGAGCAGACTTTCCTGACGCTGAATGGACAAGTGCTCCAATAAGATTTGTTGGTAAACACGCAGCTGGAACACCAGCGGCTAGAGATTTATTAATGGATAGACAAGACGGTGAAGTATTGGTATGGAATAAGTATTGGGCATTCGGTGGTGGAAAACCTGATGATAGTGAAATAACTTATAACTATCCAAACCCATTTAAAGACAACACAACCTTTCAGTTTTATATGTCAGAATCACAAGACGTGAAACTTTATATCTTAAACTCAATGGGTCAGAGAGTTGGAACATTATTAGAAGAAACTGTATTACGAGGATTACACACGTTTGAATTTACCAACACACCATCAATTTGGTTACCTGAAGTTAGTGTTTATGAAAGTCATAAGACATTAGAACCAGGTGTCTACATCTTTGTATTACAAACTAAGACAAGAGTTAAGTCAAGTAAATTTACGGTGGTAAAATAATGAGTGAAATTCAATTCGCTATAACAATACCATTAATTATGGCTGTATTCTATTTTGGATTTAAATTAGTTGTGTGGATACATGAGAGAAAGGAAAAATGAAAAAAATACTATTGACATTATTACTTTTTAGTAGTATATTTGCACAAGCAAATAGAATACTTACTTTAGCACCTACCGCTCAAACAAGTTCTATTGGTAATGTAACTTTACCAATGATGAATCCAGCACGTAATCTTTTTGATAAAGACCGATTTAGTTTTAGTAGAGTAAATTGGATGACTAATATAGTTGACGATATGAGTTATAACTTTATAAATCTTAATAGAGGTCAGTATGGTGCGAGTGTTTTATTTTTTAACTATGGTGAACAAAATCAATCTGATGAATTTGGTATTATACAAAATCAGTTTACACCATTGAGTGCAATATATAGTTTTAGTTACGCTCGTAAAGTTGATAAATATAATTTAGGAGTAACCGCAAAACTAATCACACACGATTTATATACACAAGATGCAAAAGGTTTAGTATTAGGAGTGGGTGGTTACTTTCCTAAGATATATAAAGATTTAGATTTAGATGTTATGGTTCAAAACTTTGGGTTTGCACCTAAGTTTGGTAGTTGGAAATCAGAACTACCTACAAGTGTAAATGTTGCTGGAACATATCCATATAAAGAATGGATGTTTTATGGACAAGGTAATGTTATGAAAGAACATCAAACATTGGGTATAGGAACGAGTTACAATTATAAAAATATATTGTGGGGAAAAGCTGGATATTATTTAGACAACGTACATAAACTAACCTATCCCACATTCGGATTAGATTTTAAATATGACAAGTATATTATTGGAATGAGTTATATTTATGGAGACAAGACGTTACCTTTGGGTAACACAATTAGATTAACAATAAACTTGGAGTTGTAAAATGGCAAAAAATAAAGTAGTGGATGCAGAATCCGCAGTAGAAGAGATGAAAAATAAAAAGTTTGGGTTATCAATCCAGAATATCATAGCTCTTGTAACGGTTTTATCAACAGGTATAGCAGGTTGGTATTCGTTTACTGGTCGTATTGATGGGTTGGAAGAAATAGTAACAGGATTTGCAGATGCAAGTGATATAGAATTGGTAACACAGAAACTTACTTCATATGATGAAGACATCAAGTATCTTCGTGATAAACTTGATAACTTAAAAACACCTAAAGTTAAATCTTATGATAAAGATGTAGCTAACTTAACCAATGAAATCAAAGGTTTGAAAAGAGAAATTAAGAAGTTAGAAGAACTACTTAAAGACCCTTTAGCAGATTTTAAATAGGAGATAACAATGAAAAACTTATTATTGATATCATGGGTGGTTTTTATAGGATGTGCGGCTTCCGTTGAAACAGAACAGTATGTTGGTGAATATGAAAAACAAAAATCAATGGATGATATTGTTGTAACTAAAGTAGACGGATTGAAAATACTTGAAGTCAGAGCTAATAAAGATATGGAAGAACGATATCCTGAGTTAGCAGAGAAGAGAGTTGCTTTCGGTCTAACACAAGAACTTCAGAACGTTGTATCTTATATCGGTAGATTTAATATGATTGAAGCCGACAGAGATATGCAGTTAGCTATCAGAAATGATTTGAAAGCTAACAAAGCTAAAATCACAACGGCAAAGTATTCTGGTTATGTAACCATATATGATTTTGCTGTCAATCTAAAAGAAGAAATAAAAGCAGGTAAGGTGGAGACTATTAACGAAACAATAGTTGGTATTCAAGTTAAGTTAATTAACAACGAGAATACACAATATGTTGTTGGTAGTGGTCAAGGAAGAGCTTCAACCATAGGTAGGGGATTTCTTATGAATCCTAATATGGCTTGGAATCAATCTTCTCTAAGTTCCGCATCAAATAAGGCTATGGAAACTGCTGTAGTCAATGTTATAAAGGCTATTGACCGAAAAGGTTGGTAAAAAAATGAATGTGGCAGAAATTAATATTTCTTATTCTATTATGGAGTAGTGTTTCTGCCCAATCTTTTTTCTATTCATATGTAGACCCATGTGAACAGACTGTAATTCGTAGTAACTATACACTTAATAGTGAACAACAGGGTCTTCAAGTAACTTATTACAATCGTACTAAGTTTTTTACATTAGAAGAAGTATTAGCTGGAAAATTAGAACTTTGGACTCAAAGTGTTTACAACGATTTTCAAGATTTATTTCCGTGTGCAGTCAAGGTAGCTGAAGAAATACTATCCTCAGTAATTGCAGAAAATGTTAGTGAACAGTTTAGTAAATCAGAAGATATATCTACAGACCCTCAACAGGTAAACTATGCAATTCGTTCTACACAAGGTGAAGAAAAGTGGATAACATCTTTCAATAGTGTTTATACTGCAACTTCATTTGATGGTAAAAAAAGACACGATGGTAACTTTAATTTTACAGATGATTTTAGAAAAGGTTCTCTTACATATGGTCAAGGATTTAAACTTAAAGCTAAAAAACAAAATGTAGTATTGAATGGAAGTGCGTTAACATATAAAACATTTGAGGGTTGGGATTGGTTGGTATCAACATCATATGCTAAATCACTACAGAGGAAGACACCTGAAGCATTTGTTCTTACAGCTTCATATGGAAGAGTTAGTGGTAATGATTTTGGTAATCTTACAATGGTATATGGACAACAGTTTCCATTTGATTTTAATCAAGTAAAGGTTACACTATCTAATTATCTTGCATATACACTTGTTAGGTACTATGATAACAATATCGGTGGTGATTCTTGGAAGGATAGATATTTATTATTGAGAAGTCCTATCATTTTTTTCCCAACTGTTTCAGTTGATTGGAAATTAGGTACGGCGTTCTCATTTAACTTAGGTGTTTCAATGGGATACAACACCGTAGTTAATGATTATGGAGAACGAGACAAGAGTTTCAGTATATTATTTGGAACTTATTTTTAGGAGAAAGAAATGTGTAATAATCCAAACTGTGAATGTGAAAATTGTCAATGTGAAAATTGTAATTGTTAGGAGAGTATAATGAAAAAAATATTTTTATTTTTATTATTATTGGGATTTGCTAATGCTCAAGTAGAAATAGAAAGAATGAAAACTGCAGCAAAAGAACGTAGGGAACAAGCTAGAGAAGAAGCTAAAGCTCAAAATCTACCAACACCTGCAATTCTTGATGCTGATTTAATTAGACCAACACTAACTGTATCTAAGTTTGTAGGTACAAGTGAAAATATTGGTATAAAAGATGATAGGGTAACAATGGGTATTAGAGAGTTGTTACAAGAACAGTTTCAAGATAGTAATTATCTTTTAGTTGAAGATAATAATGCAAACTTTACTGTATCTGCAGAAGTAGTTTATATCGGTAGACCAAATGAAGCTTTTAGTATCGTTGGTATATTTAATAGAAGAAAGACAAAAACCCAAGTAAGGTTAAATGTATTAATCAAAGATAACACTACTGGTAAAGTAATATCAAGTAGAGGTATGGGTGAGATTGATACAAAGATATCTGCTACGGGTTTACAGATAGAAGAAGATGGTGTTCCATTCAGTCGTAGTGAGTTGGGTGGTGCATTAAGAAAAGCAATTGATGATGCAACTAAGGATTTAAAGTAATGGCGTTTATAATAGCAGAACCGTGTGTTAGTACTTGTGATACAGCTTGTGTGGAAGTTTGTCCCGTAGATTGTATTCACGGGCCAGATGATAAAACAGGAGCTGGAGCTGAAGTACATTTAGACGGATTTAATCCTGAAGGTAGACAACTTTATATAGACCCTGTTGAATGTATTGATTGTGGAGCATGTGAACCAGAATGTCCAGTTGAAGCAATTTTTGATGAAGCTGACCTCCCTGAAGAATGGAGTAAGTATACTAAAATAAATGCAAACTTTTTTAATTAATGATGAAACACTTAAAAGAAAATAATGTAAGTTACTTAGAACATTGGTGGAGAGCTATGAAATGTAGTGGTGCCCTTTTTATTCACGCATTTATACCAAACGTTCTAACAGATTACGCAAGTAAGGAGTTACAGAAATGACAAAGGAAACATTATTAGGAATATCACTAAATGTAATATTCGTTCTAAGTATTTTTAGTATTAGATATTATTATGCAAAACAAGAACTTGATTTCTTAGTAGACGATAGTGCAAGACAAGATGAAATAATTGAAGTAAATGAAACCGCCATTGATAGTTTAGCTAGGATTACAACTAAACTACAAATTGTCAATGATACACAAGATAAGTTAATGTCAAAACTTGGACAAGATTTATATGAAATAGTTCGTTGGAGTAAAGAATACGAACAAAGAATTGATAACTTAATTGAAAAAGTTGAAGAATTAAAATTGGAGTTAGCTAGTGTGGAGTCTTCAACTGTTCCTTTTTTAAAGGAATTTGGAACTCAAGATAATTATATAAAAGTCTTTGGTCGTACCGGTCTAAGAATTAAAGATAATAAAATAGTTGATTCTGAAACCATTGCTGATTTTGAAGGAGAGATTAATTTCGGGCCACCTGAGATAGAACAGTTAGATAAATATGAGTTTAGAGCTGTTTACCCTGATAATCAATTTTTAAATTTAAGAATAAAGGGTGGTAAAAGTAAAACAATAAAAATAAGACCACCAAGAAATCAAATTTCTATAGGGCCAATGTTAGGTGTTCTTTATAATACTGATACTGGATTAACAACACCCACTATTGGTGTAGGGATAACTTACAATATGATTAAACTTTGGGATTGGAAATAAAATGGCAGGTGATTGTTACGAGGCAAATGGTAGATGGATGATTGGTAAAGATGACTCTTATCGATTAGTTCACGGTGTTGCAATATTACCAAGAGATGGGAAACCATTTGGACATTGTTGGATTGAAAAAGGTAGTCAAGTAATGGATTATAGTAATGGAAAAGATATTAAAATATCAAAAAAGAAATATTATGATTTAGGTAAAATACCAGTTAACCCGTATAAACTTTATAAGTATACATCAGAGAAGATGGGTTTAAATATATTAAAAAATAAACATTGGGGTCCTTGGGATTTAAAACCACCGAGATAAATTATGAAAACATTTCACGTAGACGAACCGAGAGAAATCGGAAAAAGAAAAAATAAATTATCATCAAAAGAAATGATGATGATAAAAAAAAATTTAGCAGAAAGAGTTATTGCTGACAACACTTGTATTCATTGTGGAAATATTACCAATGAAAATTTAAAAAAATGGTTTTCTGATAAATGGGTGAATATCGGTAAGAAAGATAAATCAGGTAAACATCCAGCGTGTGGAACAAGTGGTAAGAAAAGGGGATATGCAAAATGTGTTCCTGCTTCTAAAGCTCGTGGTATGAGTAAGAAACAGAAAACAAGTGCTACTCGTAGAAAAAGAGCGGCTCAAAACAAAGCCAATCGTGGTGGAACTGATTCAACGAGGGGTGGTGGTAAAAAACCAATTAGAGTTAAAACGAAAGCGGAGAATAAGATGAAGTATTGTCAACACGATGAGTGTGCTAAAGTATCAGAACACATCTATGAAAAGAAAGATGCTTGTTATAGTAAAGTAAAATCTCGTTATGATGTTTGGCCATCAGCATACGCATCAGGCGCATTAGTTAAGTGTCGTAAAGTCGGTGCAAAGAATTGGGGAAACAAATCCAAGAAAGAGTCTACGAATGAAGCTAGAGGAACGTGTTGGGTTGGATATAAACAAGTAGGAATGAAAGATAAAGGTGGTAAACAAGTTCCTAATTGTGTTAAAGAAGTTTACGATATCTATTGGGAAAATCAAAATGAAAGTTGTGGATACACAATAGAAGTTGATAGAGATGATAATTTAAAAGAAGCCGAATATCAAGGAAGAAAAGTAAAACTTGGTAAACCAATGCAAGGTGATGCTAAAAAATTCAAAGTTTATGTAAAGAATGATAAAGGTAATGTAGTTAAAGTTAACTTTGGTCAAGGTGGAGATGCTAAGGGTGGAACGATGAGGATTCGCAAAGATAATCCAGCCGCTCGTAAATCATTTAGAGCCCGTATGAACTGTGATACACCAGGCCCAAGACATAAAGCAAGATATTGGTCTTGTAGAAAATGGTAAATAGGAGACAAAAATGGCATTCAAAGACATTTTCAAAGATGATAATGGTTTTAATGAAAAAACAATAATAGGTTTTATGTCATTTGCTGTAATGACTATGTATAGTATTACAGATTTAATAACAGGCTATATGGGTATGGAATTACCTATTAATGATTTTGTGTATAATAGTTTTCTATATATTACATTAGGTTGTTTTGGAATAGCCGGAGTAGAAAAAGTAATGGGAGGCAAAAAAGATGCCAAATAGTGGAGCAAAACAAAGAAAACGTAAAAAAGCACTTCTAAATGAAAAGTGGTCTACTGAAGGTAGAACTGCTAAACAACATAAGAAGTGGTTGGCTAAACAAGCTGGTAAGAAAACCACACAATGGGGCACTAGATAGTGATTAAATTAAAAAAGTTACTTGAAAATAAAGATTCAAAAAATGTAGCTGGTATAGCTTATTTTTTTAATGATACTTTATTATGTTGTCAAAATAATGAAGGTAGGTGGGGAATACCTAAAGGTCATATTCATATTAATGAAACACCAGAAGAAGGTGCGTATAGAGAATTTACAGAGGAAACTCAAATTATACTAAACACACCCATTAAGTTTTCACATAAAGCAAAAAAGAAAAATGGTTCAGATTTTAATATATTTATGTGTAATGGTAATAAAAGATTTACAGCTCATATTAATAGTGAACACAAGGATTGGGGTTATTTTCCAATTAATGATTTACCTACACCATTTGATGAAAGGGTAATCAAGGTTATTGATAATATAAGTGAAGCTTCAGTAACATCCAATGTAAAGGGTATGAAAGGTACTACAGGTTTTATTAAACCAGAAGAATGGGAAGCTAAAAAGAAATCATTAGAAAAAGCTATACTCAAGTCTACTGGTTATACGATGTTAAAGATGAAACCTTTATTAGAACGAGTTGATTTTCAAGATGAAGCATCTGAAATAATTAAAGCTTACGGATTAAAATCTAAATTAAAGGTAGGTAGTGGTAAAACTTACGGTGAATATGTTCCTGAAAAAGATTTAATCACTATAAGACCTATGTATAAATCTGTTAAACAATTTTTGTTAACTGTATTACACGAAATTGGACACGCTCTTGACGCTAAAAGATTGGGTGTAAAAAAATACATTAAAAAATATACTCAAGCTGGTACTATGGCTACATATCACGGATTAGACCCACACGATGATAATAAATGGGAAGAAAAAGCAGAGAAGTTTGCTCGTAAAGAATTGAGTAAATGGTTGTAAAAAAATAAAATGTAATTTGACATTTTACCAACATAATTATAATAGGTTCTATTATAAAACCAAAAGAAAAGAATAATATATAGATGAAATCCCGTTCAGCAAAGAACAAGGGTAAACGGTTACAAAACAGCGTCAGAGACTTAATCCTTGAAAAGTTTAATCAATTAGAACAAGATGATGTGCGCTCGATTACTATGGGTGATAGCGGAGAAGATATCTTATTATCCCCAGCAGCTCGTAAACTATTTCCATATAGTGTAGAATGTAAGAATCAAGAGAAACTTAATATATGGTCATCGTTAGAACAAGCTGAAGGGAATAGTGGTAAACACACACCTTTAGTTATATTTAAAAGAAACAGATCAAAGACTTATGCAGTCTTAGAATTTGACAAGTTATTAGAATTATTAGATGAATCAGAATAAAATAGTAAATCTTCTTAATAGAGTTCTTGGTAACAATGGAACTAAGTTAAAGAAATTAGATGAGTATATGTATTGGAGTCCATTCGTATCCCATCATAAGCAAAAACTTCAAGTTAATATAAAAACTCAGAAATGGCATTGTTGGGTATCTAATACAGGTGGACGTACACTATTTCAGTTACTTAAAAAGATTAACGCTCCACACAAACACTTTGATGAACTAAGAGAATTGGTTGGAGATACCCCTCGATATAAGAAAAAAAGTAATTCAAAGGTTAATGATGTAGTACAACTACCGACTGAGTTTAAACCTCTCTGGAATGGAGGGGATAGCATCGTTAAACGACACTCCTTGAGTTATCTATATAAGAGAGGAATTGATGAT
>ENA-OSJC01002934-OSJC01002934.1-marine-metagenome-genome-assembly--contig:-NODE-2934-length-12475-cov-3.939990_pt1 | contig 12475 bp, 10 predicted proteins | sample MGYA00237885_ERZ534234 | MGnify/ENA primary metagenome ERZ534234 (study PRJEB26413, sample SAMN06343907) | marine metagenome | isolation source: coastal waters | place: Atlantic Ocean: West Antarctic... | reverse complement strand
AATTATACTAAAATGTGTAAAATTTATTAAGAACTAACATTTATAAAAAATTTGTGATAAATGTCAAATTTAGGTCAAAAAAATTCACCAAGATTACATAATAATATTATATTAAAATAAAATTGAAATGATATATAAAGAATTCTTACCTTATAATAAACAATTTATTGATGCCTCAGATGTTAAAGCGGTAGTAAAAGTACTTCAATCTGATTTCTTAACTACTGGGCCAGAATGTCTAAATTTTGAAATAAATTTTGCACGCTATGTTGGATCTAAATATGCAGTAGCTGTTAACAATGGAACTAGCGCACTTTACTTATCAATGCTTGCACTGGGTATTCAAAAAAATGACAAAGTTATAACATCTCCAAATACTTTTGTTGCAGATGCTAATGTAATAAGATTAGTTCGAGCAGATGTTTTATTTTCTGATATAGAGCTAGATACAGGCAACTTAGATTTAGATCTAATTGAATCTCTTATTAAGAAAAATAAAAAAGTAAAAGCAATAATTGCTGTACACTTTGCTGGATATCCAATTGACATGAAAAGACTTAGAGCAATCTGTAAAAGATTGAATATTCTGATAGTAGAAGATGGATGTCATGCATTAGGAAGTAGTTATAAAATAGATAGAAAAAAAAAATACCGTGTTGGTAGCTGTAAGTATTCAGATCTTACAACTTTTTCTTTTCATCCTATAAAAAATATTACAACAGGAGAAGGAGGTGCTATTACAACTAATAGCAAGAGATTGTATAATTTGCTATTACAGCTAAGAAATCATGGTATTACTAGAAATAAAGAATTATTTAAAAATAAACTATTATCGAGCACTAAGTATAAAGAGAAAAATATTGAAAATGAATGGTACTATGAGTCACAATTACTCTCAGAGAATTTTAGAATAACAGACTTCCAGTGTGCACTGGGCAATAGTCAGCTTAAAAAATTAAATAAATTTATTATAAAAAGAAAAAATTTAGTTGATCAATATATAATAAATCTTAGAAATGAAACAAATAATGAAATAGGTTTCTTTAAATATCATTCAACTAACGATACAGCATTTCACTTATTTTGTATAAAAATAGACTTTAGTAAAATTCATGGTGGTAGAGCAAGAATTATGAATTTGCTTAAAAAAGATGGGATAGGTTCACAGTTACATTATATTCCTATATACAAATTTCCATACTATCAGAACTATTTTAAAAAAAAAATTATCCTAAATAATACTGAAAAGCACTACCAAACAACCTTATCTTTGCCTCTTCATTATGCAATGACATTAGATATGCCAAAATTTATTATTAAGAGGCTTTATAAGCATATCACAGAGTCTAAGAAATAAGTTAGAGTTATGATTCAAACTAAAGTAGGAATTATAAACTATAGAATTAGTAATTTGAATTCTGTAATAAGAGCATTTCAAAAAATCGAAACTGAAGTAGTAATTATTAATTCAGCCAAAGAATCTGCATCTTGCTCTCATCTTGTTCTACCTGGAGTAGGTAGTTTTCAAGAGGGTATGGAAAATTTAATTAATTTAAATTTAATAAGCTTAATTTTAAAATGGGTAAAAGATGGTAAGCCACTATTGGGTATTTGTCTTGGGATGCAACTCTTAGCTAAGACTGGGTATGAATTTACAAAAACTAGAGGTCTTTGCTTAATAGATGGTAATGTAAATAAGATTGTATCCGAAGACAAAAATTTTAGGCTTCCACATGTTGGTTGGAATTCAATTATATATGATAAAGCGGAAGTGCTCTTAAAGGATATTAAAAATGGTACTTCATTTTATTTTGTTCATTCTTATGCTTACAGTAATGAGAGTTTAGATTATGTGAAAGGAATTTCAAATTATTACAACAATATAGTTAGCGTTATTGAAAAAGATAATATCTTTGGTGTCCAATTTCACCCAGAGAAAAGTCAACAAGCTGGTTTAACCTTATTAAAAAATTTCTTAGATTTTAAATGTTAAAAAATAGATTAATACCAGTACTTTTTTTAAAAAATGGATTCTTAGTTAGAAGTAGAGGATTTGATTTGCATCAGAGTTTAGGGAATCCAGTAACACAAGTAGAAAGGTATAATGATTGGGATGTAGATGAACTAATTTATATTGATATTACTGATTACTCTTTAAATGATGAAGAAGTGCAACTTAGAAGTGACCTTGGATCAAATAAAGGAATGCAAACTAGCGATATAAATAAAATATTTAATTTTGTATCATCAAAGTGTTTTATGCCATTAACATTTGGGGGTGGTATAAAGAATATAGAACAAGCTAGAGAAAAATTTGAGTTAGGTGCGGATAAGATAATAATTAATTCTCAGGCCTTAAAAGAGCCAAGCTTTATAACAAAATTAGCAAATATTTTTGGTAGTCAAGCAATTGTTGTTTCAGTGGATGTAAAGATTTCTGAAGATAAATATCTTGTATATTCAGATTTGGGCAGTAAAAATTCCAATAAAGATCCTTTGAGTTGGTGTAGAGAAGTTGAAGATTTGGGTGGTGGTGAGATTTTTTTAAATTCTATTGATAGAGATGGTTCAGCTCAAGGTTACGACATAAAACTTATCGCTTCTATATCTTCGCAAATAAAAATACCACTTATAGCATGTGGAGGAGTTGGAGATTTTAAACATTTTAGTGAGGGTATAAATGAAGGTGGAGCTGCAGCTGTAGCGGCGGGGAATATTTTTAATTTTAAAGAGCTTGCATATCCATTAGCTAAAAAATTTCTATTAGATAAGGGTCTTAATTTTAGGTGAATAATATTTGATTATGCTTGTTTAAAATTTTTGATGATATAATACTATTCTCTATGCAATATTGTACAAAATGTTTATTTAAAGCTGTTGTGGCCACACCAATTACTTTTAATAAAGAAGGTGTTTGTACAGGATGTCTAGCCAGTGATGAAAAAAATAATATTGATTGGGGGCATAGAGAAAGTTTATTTAAAGATCTCACTAATCAGTATAGGTCAAAAGATGGATATGATTGTATACTTCCTGTAAGTGGAGGCAAAGATAGTTACTTCGCAGCGCATGTGGCAAAAAACCTCAATTTAAAAGCATTAATGGTAACGTATCATGGAAATAATTATTTACCTGAAGGTGAGAGAAACCTAAACAGAATGAAAGATGAGTTTAACTTCGATCATATCATATATAGACCTTCAACAGAAGTTACTAAAAAATTAAATTTACTAGGCTTTAAGATGCATGGAGATATGAACTGGCATAATCACGCTGGTATGCTCACTTACCCTATGCAAATAGCAGTAAAGTATAATGTGCCATTGGTCTTTTACGGTGACCACGGTTTTACAGAACAAGGAGGTATGTATTCTCACTCAGATTTTTTTGAATTTACGGCAAAAGATAGATATGAAAATGGCATGCATGGTTTTGATTGGTTTGATTTTGTAGATAAAGAAGGATTAACAAAAAAAGATTTGAACTATTTAATTTATCCAAATGATGATGAAATCATTGACACAGGACTTAGAGGCATCTTCTTAAGCAATTATTATTATTATGATGGAAAATTACATAGCGATACTGCAAAAGAAGAATATAACTGGGAAGAGTATAGTGGAAAATTTGATAGAACTTTTAGTAAAACATCTAATATAGATGATATGCATGAAAATGGTGTACATGATTATATGAAATTTATAAAACTTGGCTATGGAAGAGGAACAGACCATGCCAACTATGAAATAAGACAAAATAGAATGACTAGAGATGAAGGAATAGATATTATAAAAAAATACGATGCAGTCAAGCCGGGTGATTTAAAAAGATGGTTAGATTATGTGGGTATGAAAGAAGAAGAGTTTGATAATATAGCTGACCAGTTTAGAGATAAAAGAGTCTGGAAAATTAAAAATGATTTATGGTATAAACAAGATATCACTGGCGAAGAAAATCCCTATGGCAAGGTTCATTCATTTCCAGAGTGGGCTAAAAAATAACCAAATGATTAAATAAAAAAATGAAAATATTAGGTCTTTCGGTAGGAGTAACATCAAGTGCGGCACTAATGGTGGATGGAACTATTATTGCTGCTGTAAGCGAGGAAAGATTAAACAGAATAAAAAATTATGATGGGTTTCCAGTCATGGCTATAAATGAATGTCTAGATATAGGTGGCATTACAGCCAATGAAATTGATTATGTTGCCTGGGGCGGTGCTGTTGGAGTATCTGCCGAACAATATATAACTAATCGTTATTGTAATTTTAAAGTTGCAGACCTGGTTAAAGAACAAGAAGAATATTGGAAGCCATTAATTTTTGATAATGATCAAAAAGATTTTTTTGAAGTTTTTGAAGAAAAAATTAATACTTCTCAATTCCCGGGAAAAAAATACTTACAGCCATTAATTGATGAAAAAAATATAGAAACTAGAGATAAAGAGTGGAGGAAGTTATATAAGAATCTTCCAAACATATCTCATGGATTTGATTTAAATAAAAATGTATTCCTTAATCATCACAAATGTCACGCAGCTTACGCAGTAAATGGAATGCCCTCAGAAAAAAGTGATAAATTAATTTTTACATTAGATGGGTCTGGTGATGGTGAAAATGCTACTGTATGGAAATATTCAAATGGCAATTATGAAAAATTATTTGGTACATCTCAATTTATATTAGGTCGATATTATAGGCATGCGACTCTTATTTTGGGCATGAAAATGGTTGAGGATGAATATAAAGTAATGGGCTTAGCTCCCTATGGAAAGCCATATCATAGCGACCTCCCATACAAAGTTTATTCTAATACCTTTCAAATAAATGGCTTAGATGTTGATTTTAAAGATAAGCCTACAGATGCATATTTTTATTTTAAAGAAAAATTAAAAGCCTCAAGATTCGATGGTATAGCCGCAGGAGTACAAAGATTCGTAGAAGACAGAGTGTGTGAGTGGATAAATAATTGGATGGTACACACAGGCATAAAAGATATAGCTTTATCTGGTGGAGTTTCAATGAATATTAAAACTAATATGGAAATTGTAAGTCGCTGTAAACCTTTAAGCATGATAGTTCCAGGGAGTGGGTCAGATGAATCTTTAGCTATTGGGGCTTGTTATTTATTAGCTGATAAATTTGAAATAAAAACTACAAAAATTGCAAATTTATATCTAGGCACCGATATAAAGAAGGAAAATGTTGAAAATTTAGCTGAGAGTCTTGATGAGAATAAATATGAAATAATAAAAAATATTGATAATGATAAAATAGTAGATTTATTAGCAGACGGTAAAATATTGGGTAGGTGTTGCGGAAGAATGGAATTTGGTGCTAGGGCACAAGGAAATAGATCAATTATTGCTGACCCTAGAAGAATAGATACAGTTCAAAGATTAAATGAAAAAATTAAAAATCGAGACTTCTGGATGCCATTTGCTCCATCTATAATCGAAGAAAGAAAAGAAGATTATCTGATCACTCATAATAATATTAATTATTATCATATGAGTGTAGGCGCCCATACTACAGCGGAGGGTAAAAAGAATCTTAAAGCAGGATTACACCCATCAGACTTAACGGCGAGGCCAAATATAGTTAATGAACAAACAAACAAAGAATACTATGCGCTGATAAAAGCATTCGAAAAGAAAACTGGAACTGGTGCATTGTTAAATACATCATTAAATGTACACGGCTTTCCAATAGTGAGAAATGAGCATGAAGCAATGTATGTATTAGATAATACAGATATTGATGGAATGATTATAGACAATTATTTTTTTTTAAAAAAAGGATAGACTGAGCATGATAGAAAAATTTGGAAAATCAATAGGTGCAATTTTAGATATAAAAAATGTTTTCATTGAAAAAGAAAATGATTTTATAAAAGAAAATAATAGAATTAATGAAATATATTCTAGGCAACCAAAAAGATTAAATTGCATGAATTGTAATAAAGAAATTGAGACTGTTGACTTTACAAAACAGGGAATTGGATATTCAATATGTAATAATTGTACTCATTTAAATGGTATCTTTCAAGATACAGATATATTTTGCAATGAAGTTTATGCAGATGGGGACCAAAGTTATGCAGACAATTATAACTCTGAATCAAAAGATGAATTTAATAATAGAGTTGAAAAAGTTTATTTTCCAAAAATTGAATTTTTAAAAAAAAGTCTTCTAGATAATAATGAAGATATAAACAAGTTAAGTATAACAGATTTTGGAGCAGGCAATGGATATCTTGTGTCCGCAGCTTTAAAAACAGAATTTAAGAATGTTAAGGGTTTAGAAGTTTCACAAAATTGTGTGGATTTTGCAAATTCAATGATTGGACATGAATATTTAAATATATTTTCAATTGCTGATACTAGACAAGCTATTAAAGATATCGATACAGAAATTATATCAATGATAGGCGTTCTTGAGCATGTGCAGGAGCCAAGACTGATTCTAGATGAAATTAATAATAATAAGAATATTAAGTATATATATTTATCAGTGCCAGTTTTTGGATTATCTGTATATTTAGAGATGCTATTTCCAGATATGATGCATAGACAGCTTTCTAGAGATCATACACACTTATATACCAAAGAATCAATTGAGTGGTTTGCTAAAAACTTAAATATGAAAATTATATCTACTTGGTGGTTTGGACAGGAAATGTTGGATTTATTTAGATTTGGTTCTTTGACTTTATCAAAAAACACAAACATATCAAATATGAGTGAAAAATGGAGAAAGATATTTTTACCTCTTATTGATCACTTACAACTTGAAATAGATAAAGAATATTTATCAAGTGAAGTCCATGTATTGATTAAAAAGAATTAAGTGTTCTATCTAAGTCTATAGCTACTCGATCCCAACTAGAAGTGCTTTTGTCCATTGAATATTTTTCTTTAAGTTCAGTGATTATTTTTTGATAGTTATATGGAAAAGATTTGTTTTGAATAAAGCAACTTATTGTTAAGAATAATTCATTAAAATTTTTCATCATTAAATTTTCTAATAAAGGTTGATAAGGATATCTAATTTGATATGCAAGTATTAATAGATCTTTTCTATGTGCCGCTTCTAAAATTGTGCTCGAACTATCTTCAGTAATAAGTATATCTACATAAGATATTAATTCATGCAGTGTAAACTCTTTATCTTCAATAGAGATTTTACCTGAGTTAACATATGGTTTTAAGTGTGGTAATAGATTTAAGAATTCAATAATCGACTGTTTATTTCGAGGCTTTAAAATTATCTGAATATTTGAATTTATATCTAGAAGCTCTTCAATTCTATTAAATCTTTCTTTATAGAGCCATGAAGGAGTGTGCACACTTGATATGCTGCTAATCATTATCATTATAGTCTTTTTGCCTTTGTATTTTTCATTAAATCTTAAAATTAGGTCTCGATTAAGCTTTTCTTCATTAAGTAGATGTGACCTTAGCTGACCAACTTTAAACAAGTTTTTATTGGTATTCCAAAATGGTGACCACAATTCTTTAAATCCATCTCCTTGAATATAATATTTATCAAAATAATTATATGCTTGAAGAGGATGTTGAGCAGGTTTTGCAAATGCAGAATGCTGTATTCCAAAATTCAATAACTTTTCCTTATTTTGTGTAATAGTTCTTGTTATATGGGATGAATCATAGTCATCCCTTGAAACGATTATTTTAATGCACATATATTTGTTTGCTAACTTACTATCTAAATACTCTATATATATTTTCTGAATAATACCTTTTGCAGGAGAATTGATATTAGCATTAACTTTTATTATTCCATTAATAATGTAATCTCTAAAAAGTAAAAAAATAGGAATTTTAAATTTGCTTTCATCAACAATATTTGCACCAATAGATTTTACATGATTAATTTCATTTTTTATCACTTTTTTTGTCAGTGATCTTCCAAACTTATTTCCAGTCAAATAGACAATTTTTTTATTTTCTAGAAATATGCTTTTTGATAACTCGTCATCATCAATAAAGTTACGTTGGGTATTTGTTTTATAAATACTATGATTAAAACCCCAAACTACCTGTAAACCAATATCATATCTTTGTTGCTTTGGACTTTTTATTGATATTCCTCGTTTCAATATAGATCTTAATACGTAAGGAGATGAAAGATAAATTATATTATTTATAAAATTTAAAAAATTATTAGATTTTATTTTATGATTTATCTTTAATGTATTAACATAGAGATAGTTTCTAAGATTAAATATATCGTTTTCATTTATGAAAACTTTATCAATAATTATATTATTTTTTTCAAATTCTTTTAATAAATTATAAAAAAGTATTTTTTGAAAAATAGGGAATACAAAACTCTTTTTTAATGCATAAATTATTTTGTCATCATCAATTAAATTGAATAAGGTTTTAGCTATTTCTTTTATTTTATTTTTGAAAAAAATACTTTCAATAAATTCTAGGGTCTGATCATTTGTTATATAACAGATTGAATTATAATTTAAGATATCAATATTGTCCTTATATTCTGGAATTCTTATTATTTTAATTTTAGGAAAAAGCTTATTAATAAATTTTTCGTATATGTTTTTCTTATTTTTATTGTCGGTATAAGAATCAACTGAGTCTTGCAAGTAAATGATGCTGGGGCTTTTTTTGAATAAAATATGTATAAATAAACTAATGGTAAAATACTCAGCAAAAAATATTTTTTTATTCATTTTTTTTTTTTGCTATACAAATTAAATTTTAATTACTTAGTGATAAAGTGTAAAACAATATGAACCTTAGTTATGTAAAGAATGATACTATTTTAACTTAATTTGACAGTCTAAATTTATAAATAATTGATTTATTTTAATAATATACTATTCTAGAGATAATAATTCATGCAATCAACTAATAAATATTTGGATCAAGTCCAGCATCTCAGAGAGTTTGGCTATGTTCACATTAAATCGATAATCAATCAAAGTAAGATTGATGATTTTAGAGACACTTTCTTTTCTTTATTTAATTTTTATAGCCATAATAAAGTTGAAAGTAATTTTGACTCTGAAGAATTTGTTTTAAAATTGAATGAATTTAGGAAAAAAGATCCTGATACACTGCATGGTTTATTTAGAACATTTAAGCATACATACGCGTTTAATAATTTATTTAACGAACGAGCGCTTTATTCACTCATTAGTTCAATTTTAAAAGAAGCATATTTAAATTTAATTATTGCCGAAAACCAATTTAGACTTGATGAGCCAAATGATAGATTATTTACTCTCGAATGGCACCAAGACAGTACTTACTATGAGCAAGACAGAAATGGTAAAGATAGTCTTGTTATTAATATGTGTGTTCAGAATAATACAAGTGAAATGGGTGTACCACGACTAATTCAAGGTTCACATAAATTAGGTAAGCTTGAAAATAATAAAATTACAAAATTTAATACTAATGTTGAGCAAAATAAAGTTGATAATTCTTATATTGATAAAGAAAAAATCAAAATTATTGAGCCTGATGCTGGTGATATAGTAATATATGATATGAATCTTATACATCAGAGTGGCTACAACTCCACACAGAAGGCTCGATTTTCAGTAATTGGAAGGGCATTCAATCCAAAATCTACAGACTATCATCATTATTACTATCCTAGAAAAGAATTAATTGGAAAATGAAAAATTATAATCAAGTTTATGGTAAATTTACTCAAGGAACTGGATCCTGGTTATCAGATAAATTATTTCTAATTGGAATGAAAAATCCTTATGATAAAAAAGTCATTGATAGTTATATTAGTGTTGTAGCAGGAGATCTTTCAAAATTAGATATTAATTCCATTAATGGTATGCACGTTATGGATGTTGGATCTGGCAGGCAAACACTTGCTCTAAATAAACTTGGTGCAAAATTTGTTACGCACTATGATATTTCAAAATCAAATATTAAAAACTTTAAGACTTACCTTAAAAAAAACAATATCAAGAAAATTAAATCAAAACATATAGACATTTGTAAAAAAAATTTTAATCAAGGTGATAAATATGATCTTGTTTATTTACAAGGTATTATACAACATGTAAAAAATCCTAAACAAGCGATTATAAATATAGCTTCATCATGTAAATATAAATCAAAAATATGGTTTTATTACTATCAAGTTGGTTCAATTCATCAACTTTATGCAGAAATGTATAGATCAATATTAAAAGATAAAATTAATCCATTAATTATCAGAGATATCTTACACCTCATGGGCATTTCTATAAAGGATACTAACATACTAATTGATGATATTAGTTGTAGTTACAGACATCTAATAAGTTCTGACTATTATGATGGACTATTTAATGAACTAGGTTTCACAAAAATTTTTAAGAAAGATGTAATTGATCATTCTAAGGGTATAAATTTAAGAATTACCCAAGCTGCATGCATTGCTGGATTTGAAAAGAATAAACAGAATATTAATATATTCCCTAAATATTCCCAGCCTAAAAAAATTGATCTCTTTGATTATAAGAATTATATTAGGGAACAGCATTCACTTATTAAAAAATTAAGATCGATTCAAATTAAAATTGATAATATTTTAAATAAAAATAAATTTTCAGATATTGAACTCATTTTGATTGCAATGCCAATTATAAAAAATTCACTCAAAGTAAGAATAAGTGACCCATTCATTGATCTTAAAGAAAGTATTATAATCTCCTTTGAGAAAAGCTATTCAATTGCAAAAAAAATAATACAACAATGAGTCAAATTAAGATTAATAATCAAATTATTGGAGAAAATTATCCAACATATTTCATAGCTGATATTGCAGCCAACCATGATGGAGATTTAAAAAAGGCGATAGATTTAATTCATCTTGCTGCAGAAGCAGGAGCTGACGTAGCAAAATTTCAGCATTTCAAAGCAAATACTATTGTTTCGGATTATGGTTTTAAGTCACTGCAGGCTGAATCCTCACATCAATCAGAATGGAAAAAAACTGTATTTGAGACCTATGTAGATGCTTCTGTACCGGACAAATGGACATCAATATTAATTGAAGAATGCAGAAAAGCTAATATTGAGTTTTTTTCTAGTCCTTATGATTTTAATTCAGTTGATATGCTCAATAAGCATGGTGTTGCAGCACATAAAATAGGCTCAGGTGATATTACGTGGATTGAAATTATTGAATATATTGCTAAATCTAAAGTTCCAGTATTTATAGCAACAGGCGCTGCAGATATATTAGATGTTAAAAGAGCAATGAATGTTTTGATAAAAGAAAAAGCACAGATATGTTTAATGCAATGTAACACAAACTATACTGGAAGTGAGGATAATTTTCGTTATATTAATTTAAAAGTCCTAAATACTTATAAAGAGCTCTTTCCGGATGTCGTTCTTGGCTTGTCAGATCATACTCCAGGGCACTCTACAGTTTTAGGGGCTGTAAGTTTAGGCGCAAGAGTCATTGAAAAACATTTTACGGATGATAACAAGAGAGATGGACCAGATCATTTATTTTCATTAAATCCTAAAACTTGGAGAGATATGGTTGATGCAACAAGAGAACTAGAGAATTCACTAGGTATTGAAGAAAAAAAAATTGAGGATAATGAAAAAGATACAGTTATTTTGCAACGAAGAGCTATAAGACTAAATCAGGATTTACATAAAGGACATATTTTAAAAAAAGAAAACCTATCTTTTTTACGACCTGCACCAATTGACTCAATTGCTCCACATGAATTTGAAAATGTTTTAAGTAAAGAGCTTAAAAATGAAAAAAAAAATGGGGATTATTTGAAATATGAAGACCTTAAATAATTCTGAAGTTTGTATTTTAATCCCTGCCTTTAATGAATCCTTAAAGATAAATCATGTTTTGAAGAAAATAAATGAATTTGAAATTTCTACATTAGTTGTTGATGACGGATCTACCGATGATACAGCTGAGATTTGCAAGCATAAACGAAATATTATTTTGATAGAACATAAAGATAATTTAGGTTATGAGAAAGCGCTAAATACAGGATTCAATTATCTGTCAAAAAAAAATTTTAAATATATCGTTACTTTAGATGCAGATGACCAGATCTCTGTTAATGATGTGCTTAAATTTGTTAAGTTAGCCAATGATGAGGGGCTTGACTTAGTTGTTGGTCATAGAAGTTACATGAATAGAATATCTGAATTTATATTCAGTGTTATTAGTAGGTTTTTATTAGATTTGAAAGATCCTTTTTGTGGATTAAAGCTTTACAAACTTAATTCAATCAAGGACTTTTTGCCCTTTGATAGCTATAATTTAATTGGATCAGAGTTGTTACTTAGATCAAAGTATAATAATTTAAAAATAGCACACTTACCTATTAAAATTAAAAAAAGAGAGGGACTTTCTAGATTTGGAAATAATATGTATGGTGAATATAAAGTTATTAAAGCTTCTTTTTTTATTATAATAAATCATTTTTTTAA
>ENA-OSJC01002932-OSJC01002932.1-marine-metagenome-genome-assembly--contig:-NODE-2932-length-12476-cov-4.142995_pt1 | contig 12476 bp, 13 predicted proteins | sample MGYA00237885_ERZ534234 | MGnify/ENA primary metagenome ERZ534234 (study PRJEB26413, sample SAMN06343907) | marine metagenome | isolation source: coastal waters | place: Atlantic Ocean: West Antarctic... | reverse complement strand
AAAAAAAATTTAAAATTTTTAAAATTAAAAAAAATATTAAAATTTTTTTTTAAATAATTATTTTTATTTATATTAAAACCTTTTTTATTAAATTTTTGAACAATTGAATTATTTTTTTTTTTTTCAAATTGAAACATAAGATTTATAATATTTTTTAATTTTATTGGTCTATTTGAGGCAATGTTCAAAATTTTAGATTTTTCTATATCTATTAATTTAATTATTATGTTTGTTAAATTTTTTACGTGAATAAAATTGTTAAATTTTAAATTAGGATTTGAATAATTAACAACTTTATTTGCTTTAATCTTTTTAAGAACTTTGGATATGAAATTATAATCTGAATTAACGCCAACAAGTGCGGGTAACCTTAGAATAAAAAATTTTATATTTTTTTTTCTTTCTAGCTCTTTCAAAAATTTTTCAACTTTTAATTTCGACTTACCATAAGTATCGATCGGTTTAGTATAAGTATTCAAATCAACCTTGCTTACCTTAATGTCACCATATACAGACATTGAAGAAATAAAAATAATTTTTTTACATCCATTTTTAATCAACTGTGAAGCTAATTTTTTAAAGCTAAGATAGTTTATTTTCATCATTTTTTTGTCATTTAAATTATCTGATGGTATCGCTGATGCACAATGGACTAAACAATCAACTTTTAAATTTAATTTAAATTTTTTTTCTAAGTCTAATTTAATTAAAGAGATATTTTTCTTATTTAAATTACTTGGATATGTATTTCTATAAGATGCAATAATATTATGTTTTTTCTTACTTAATTCAGAAACAATTTTGTTTCCGAGCAAAGTACCTGATCCAGTGACTAGAAATTTCAAAGCTTATAATCTAAAATATTTTTGATTTGCATAAATTTAGATACTATATATATAGTCATTTTTATCAATGAAAAATATATTAATTATAGGTGGTGCTGGATACGTTGGAACAGAATTAATTGAATATCTATCCAAAAAAAAATATAAAATTACATGTTTAGATACATTTTGGTTTCCAACAAAAATTAATAGAAGAGTAAAAAAAATAAAATTAGATATAAGAAAAAATATTTTTAATTCTTTTAAAAATAAAGATGTAGTAATTAATTTAGCTTATCTATCTAATGATCCTCTTTGTGAAATAAATGCGAGAGATACATGGGAAATAGGTCCTTTAGCAAACTATTATATTTTAGAAGCTTGTTTAAAATATAAAGTCAAAAAATATATCTTTGCGTCATCTGGAAGTATTTATGGCCTTAAAAAAGAAAAAAAAGTTACTGAAAAACTAGGGCTTGATCCTATAACTGACTACAACAAGTCTAAAATGATCTGTGAAAAAGTAATTTTATCTTATAAAGATAAAATTAAGACAGTGATATTAAGACCGGCAACAGTTTGTGGTTTCTCTAAAAGATTGCGGCTAGACATTGTTTTAAATATTTTTAGTTACCAAGCTTTTTTTAATAAAAAAATAACTATTTTTGGTGGAAGTCAAGTAAGACCACTGCTTCATATTAAGGATATGATATATTCCTATGAATATTTTATAAAAAAAAACATTACAGGCATATTTAATGTTGGATTTGAAAATATTAAAATTTCACATATTGCAAAAGAAGTTCAAAAAATTATACCTTGTGAAATAGTATCTTTTAAAAGTAATGATCCTAGAAGTTATAGAATGAACTCTGATAAATTAATCAAAACAGGTTTTAAACCAAAACACAATTTTAAAGATGCCATTATGGATTTAAAAAATAGTTTTGAAAATGGCTTTAAACCGTCTGAGGAAAATTGGAACCTAAATTGGCTACTTAAAAAAAAGGTGATTAAAAAAGGTGATTAAAAAAAGTGTTAAATGATAAGAAGTTAGAAACTATCTCAAAAATTGTAAGGTACAACATAATTGAACAAACCTATCTTAAGAAATCAGGACACCTTGGTGGAGCTTTATCGTGTACAGATATATTGGTAAATATTTTTAATAATCATTTATTTAATAATAAAGATAATAAGTTTATACTCAGCAAAGGTCACTGCGCACTAGCAGTGTATAGTGTTCTTTACCAAGCAAAAAAATTATCAAAAAAAAATTTTTATAGTTTTGCAAATCAGGGTAGTTTTTTTGGTGAACACCCTTCGCCAAAAATAGATAATAGATATTTATATTTTTCAACTGGTTCCTTGGGTCATGGAGTAAGTTTTGGATCAGGGATTGCTTATTCAAAAAAAATTAATGCTAAAAAGGGTAATATATTTATTTTAGTAAGTGATGGTGAAATGAATAGTGGCACAGTCTGGGAGTCAGCTTTATTAAGCAGCAAGTTAAAATTAAATAATTTAATTGTAATTGTAGATTATAATAAATTTCAAGCAACTGGAAAATCGAACGAAATATTGAATATAAAACCTCTCAATAAAAAATGGAAGTCATTTGGATGGGATGTAGTAGAATGTAACGGCAATAATCATAACTCGTTTAGTTCATCTCTAAAACAAATATTAAAAAATAAAGATAGACCAAAAATAATAATTTCTCATACGATAAAAGGTAAAGGAGTTAGTTTTATGGAAAACGACAACAATTGGCATTACAGATCACCCTCAAAAATTGAATTAGAACAATCAAAAATTCAACTTGGGATCAAATGAGAAATTTTTTTGCAGAAAGTCTTTACAATAAAATAAAAAAAAATCGAAAAATAATTTTGCTTTCAGCTGATATTGGAAATCGACTATTTGATAAAATTAAAAAAGATTTTCCTAATAATTTTTTAAATTGTGGAATAGCAGAACCTAATATGATTACTTTTGCAGCAGGAATAGCAAAAGGAGGTTTTTTGCCAGTTTGTTATACAATAACAAATTTTTTAATTTATAAATCAATTGAACAAATTAGAAATGATGCAATTTATAATAAAAATAAAATAGTATTAGTTGGTACTGGTTCTGGAATGTCTTATAGTCATTTAGGGCCCACTCATCACTCTTTAGAGGATATAGGTTTATTAAATAATTTACCTAAAATAAAAATTTTATCACCTGCAGATAATAGTGATTTGGAGGAACATTTAAAACACTCCCTAAATATTACAAATAATCAAACAACATACATAAGATTAGGTAAAAAAAATGAACCTCTCATTAATAAAAGAAAACCAAAAATAAACTTAATTAACAAAGTTAAAAATAATAATTCAAAGGTAGCAATAATATTTACAGGTCCTTTGTTTGACTGCATTGAGAAAGCTAATGAAAAACTAGAAAAAAATAATATTAAAGTCGATATTATAAACCTACATCAAATTAAACCTTTTACTAGCTCTATGATTAATGCACTAAAAAAATATAAAATTATATATACGCTCGAAGAACATTTTCCTGACACAGGCATAAAAGGAATACTTAGTTCAAATTTGAGTGATAAAAAAATAATAGTTAAATCAATAAATAATGTAAATAAATTTATTTCACATTTAGGCAGTAGAGATTATGTTAGAAGAAAATTTGGAATATCAAGCGATAGAATTTATAAAATAATTGTAAATGAAAAAACTAAAAATTGGAATTGATTTAGATAATACAATTATAAATTATCAAAATTCTTTCAATAAATTTTTAAATAGTAAAAATATTTTAGTAAAAAAAATAAATAAAAAAAAAATTAAATTAATCTCTAACAATAATTCAAAGATTAAAAATTGGACCCAAGCTCAAGAGGAAATTTATGGAGAATATATAGTTTTTGCAAAACCATTCAAATATTATAAAAAATTTGAAAAATTTGCACTAAAACATAAAATAAAACTATTTATAGTTAGCCATAAAACAAAGTTTAGTCAATTTTCAAAAAAATATAATCTTCATATAAAGTCAAATAATTGGATAAAAAATAATATCTTAAAAGAAAAATACAGAATACTTTATGTTAAAACTATAAACGAAAAAGCAAAACAAATTAGTAAATTAAAATTAGACTATTTCATAGACGATTTATTCGAAATTTTTAACAACAAATATTTCCCAAAAAATGTCAAAAAAATTTATTTTTCTGAAACTAAAAATAACAAAATTTTAACATTAAATAATTGGAATAAAATAAAAAACTATATTAATAAAAATGAAACTTTCTAACAACACTATTAAACCTGAAAAATATAAAATAGAAAAATATTTTTTTAATAAAGATAGAATTAAGAGAGAAAAATACTTTTATTTTGTTTTTAGAAATAAAAATCTAAATATACCTAAAATATTAGAAATTTCAGAAAATAAAATTACTTTTAAAAAAAATAAATTTAAAAAAATTAAATCTCAAAAATTATTTTTTGAAGAATTACTAAATTTTTTAATTAGAACTAATAGACAGAAAACATATAAATTATATGCAAAAGAAAATCTTACTTCATATAAAAAACTACTCTATCAAGTAAAAAAAAGGTTTAAAAAAATTTGTGAACTAAAAATAGAAAAAAAATATCTTAAAAAAATAAAAAAAATTAAACTTTATATAAATAAAATCTTACAAGAAACTCCATCTTCAATTAGTTTGTCAAGATGTCCAAAAATAATTTCCCAATCAGATATTGGATTTCATAACTGTGGTATTGACAATGGTAAAGTTTATTTTTATGATTTTGAATACGCAGGTTTAGACCACCCGATTAAAACAATATGTGATATATATTATCAACCTGAAAAAAAGATTGATAAAAAATATATTTTAAGATTTATAAATAGTTTAGAAAAAAATTTTAAATTTAAATTACCAAAAAATTTTTATGAATTTGAAAGGCTTTTTAAGATTAAAATGATGTTGATTATTCTAAATATACTTGTAGAAAGTAACATCAAAAATAAAACTCAATTAATTAGTAAGGTAAAATTAAATAAATTAATATCAGAGAGAATTAATAAAGCATATAGGTATATTAAATTTCCATTTATATATGAGCACAAAAATTAAAAAAGTTTTAATTATAGGAGGGGGATTTGCAGGTGTAGCTACAGCAAGACTATTATCTAAATTAAAAAATATAAAAGTTACACTTTTGGAAAAATCTTCTGATTTGGGGGCGGGTGTAAGAACCAATTTTTATGGAGGTCATCCATACACTTTTGGACCAAGACATTTTTTAACGCATAACAAAAATGTTTTTGATTATCTTAATAAAATTGTGCCAATGAGAAGTTGTGGAGAACATGAGTTTGTGACTTACGTTGAGCAGGATAATCAATTTTATAATTATCCCCTTCATGTAAAAGATTTAAAAAAAATGCCTGATAAAAATAAAATTAAAAAGGAACTCTATCAAAAAAATGAGATAAAAATAAAAAATTCAAAAAACATGGAAGATTATTGGATCAATTCAATTGGGAAGACTCTTTATGGTAAAACCATAGAAAAATATAACAAAAAAATGTGGTTGGTAAATGATAATAAAAAAATTGATACTTTTAAATGGTCTCCAAAAGGCGCAACTCTAAAAAGTGGTAAAAGAGCAGCATGGGACAAAGCAATTTCAGCCTATCCAATCAAACAAAATGGGTACAATGATTTCTTTGATAAAATAAATAAAAAAAAAATCAAGATACTATTAAATAGTAAAATTAAAGTGAAAAATTTAAGGAATAAAGAATTTATAATTAATGGCAAAATAAAAAAATTTGATATTGTTGTGTCTTCAATTTCTCCAGACTTTTATTTTAATAATAAATTTGGCGAACTTCCATTTATAGGAAGAGATTTTCATAAAATAGTTTTTCCTTCAAAAAATATTTTTCCAAAAAATGTTTATTTTTTATATTATGCAAACAATGAAAAATTTACGCGTCTTGTTGAATATAAAAAGTTTACAAAACATAAATCTGATACGACTTTAATTGGGATGGAAATACCCTCCAAAAATGGCAAACATTATCCTGTGCCTTTTAAAAAAGAAATTCAAAAATCCCACAAATATTTAAAAAAACTACCAAATTGGTTTTTTTCAATTGGAAGAGCAGGAACTTATAGATATGAAGTTGATATTGATGATTGTATAGAGCAAGCTATGGAAATTAAGAAAATAATTCATGAAGGAAAGTATGATGGCCCCTTACCAATGAAAAAGTGGTGGGAATATGGCTAAATTAGTTTCATCAGTAGAGCTAAATAAAATAAGAAAAAATTTAACAAATAAAAAGATAGGTTTATGTCATGGAGCATTTGATGTTTTGCATAATGGGCATCTTGAACATTTTGAAGAGGCAAAAAAAAATATCGATGTTCTAGTTGTTAGTATTACTGCAGATAAATTTATAATAAAAGGTCCAAATCAACCATATAATAATGAGATAAATAGAGCAAAATTTTTACTTCATATAAAAGATATTGATTACGTTTATATAGATCACAACTTAACAGCTGAGAAAATTTTAAATAAATTAAAGCCTGATTTTTATTTTAAGGGAAAAGACTATAAGCAGAAAGATATTACAAATAATTTGAATAAAGAATTAAAGATATTAAAAAATAATAAAGGCAAAATGTTAATAACAGAGACAAAACTTTTGAGCTCAACAAAAATTATTAATAATATTCATAGTAGCTTAGACCCAAAAATAGAAAACTTTTTAAGAGATTTAAATAAGCACAATATATTTGATGAAATTTACAAAGCTACTGAAAAAATGAAAAAAATGAGTATAAATGTCCTGGGCGAACCCATTATTGATAAATATATTTCATGCGAGATGGCTGGACTAACAACTAAAGACCCAGCAATATCATCAGTTATAGAAAACACTAAATCTATACCTGGAGGTGTAATTGCAATAAGTAAAATTATTTCTAAGTTTGTCAACAAAGTACAAGTTTTTACGTATGGAAATAATAATCAAATAACTAACTACTTTAAAAAATACAAAAATATCAAAGTTATTAATTTTGATAAAAGTCAGAAAATTCAATCTAAAACTAGATATATAAATTCGAACAGATATGAAAAGCTTTTACAGATTACAAACTTTAAAAAAAACTATTTCACAGAAGAAAAAATAAAAAAAATTAGTAATCTATTAAAAAAATTAAATAATAATGTTATTATATGTGATTTTGGATTGGGTCTTTTTGAAAAGGAAATTCTTAAAAGTCTAGAAAAGAATAAATCAAATAAATATTTAAATGTTCAATCAAATTCAATTAATTTAGGTTATAATCTTTTTACAAAATATAATAATTATAACTATCTTTCTTTAGATGAGCGTGAGTGGAAATTGGGTCTAGGAACTACGGGAAATATAAATTTACTAAATTTTATTAAGAAGTCTAAAAATCAGAGCAACTTAAGTTGTTCTTTAACAAAAGGTAAAAAAGGTAGTGAATATTTTATAAATAATAAAAAATTCACCAGTCCAGTATTTATTACAGATACAGTTGATACAACTGGTTGTGGTGATGCCTACTTTGCATTAACTTCATTGATGATAAAAAGTGGTTTAAATCCTGAAATTGTACCGTTCATAGGAAATATTTATGCTGGTATGCATGGTCAATACTTTGGAAATGAAATCATAACGGATAAAATTACTTTTTTAAAATATGTAAAAAGTATACTCAAAAGATAAACCATATGAAAAATAGTGAAATTAATTTTTTTATTAAAAATGGTTTTTTTAAAATTAAACTTCACCAAAATAATTTTGCTTACCTAAGAAATAAAATAAAAGTTATACTCAAAAAAGAATTAAATTCTAAACAAGTAGATCTAGAGAAATTTCACAGAAAAATTAAAATTGAGGAACTTAATAATTTAAGACTTAAAATTTTTAAAAAAATTAATGAAGATCCAAAATTTAAATCAAATGTATATTTGTCTGCAAAAAAATTTATTCATGAAACAGTTGGTAATGAATTATGCAGTAGTGATGTAAATTTATCGATTCAGCTACCAAATGATGAAAGCTCACTTTTAGAAATGCATTCAGACTTTTTTAGTGGTGAGTCATTATTCCAAGTTAATTTATGGATCCCCTTCGTTAATGTTAAAAAAACACAATCTATGTTTATAATTAATCCATGCGATTCCTTAGAAATACTAAAAAAAATAAAAAATAATAGAACTTTAAAATTTAAAGATATAAATAAAAAATTTAAAAATAAAATGAGGTGGATTAATTTGAAATTAGGTGAAGCTATACTTTTTTCTCCAAATTGCTTGCATGGTAATGTAGTAAATCTTGAAAAAAATACACGTTGGTCCATGAATATCAGATATAAAAATATTTATAGCCCTTATGGCAAACAAAGAAATGAGAAAAAAATAGGAAGTTTCTATAATATAGCTACGCCTAAAGCTATTACTAAATTCAATCTTAAATATGACTTTGAAGAAATTATCAATTAAATCAAATTGTCACTGTTATATAATGAATAAAAGTTTTGGAGATTATTATCTTCCGACAAGATTTCAGTATGTGATTTTAAGAGATTACTTTAAAAAGATAAATGTAGTTTTTAATATGCCACAAGGTGAACCAGTGTTCACAAAAACTAATATACGTTTAAGGTCTCTAATTAGCGATTTAAAACCAAACAGTGTCTTAATTTTATTATCAATGTACATGTTGCCAGAAAATAAAATGATCAGGAATGAAATTATTTTACAAATGATTAAAAAAAAAATTGAACTACATTTGATTTTTGAAAAGACAGTAATCAATAAAAGAAAAGATTTCAGAAAAATTAATGATATTTTTAAATTAAATAAATTTAACAAATAAAATGGAAGTTAAAAAATTTTGGAAGTTTTATCCTGTAGCTAAACAAAGAATAAATATTGCTAATGATAGAACAAAAGTATCAGAAAAGAAAAGAAAAGAACTTCAAAAGTTTGGGAAAGAGTATTTTGATGGTCAAAGAATGCATGGATATGGTGGCTACAATTATAACAAAAAATATTTTAGAAAAGTTACAAAAGAAATAATTAGATATTATAAATTAAATAATAATTCAAAAATTTTAGACATTGGGTGCGCTAAAGGGTTTATGATGTATGAATTCAGATATTTTTTACCAAAAGCAGAAATTTGGGGTTTAGACATCAGTAGATACTGCAAATTAAAAGCGATGACTAGTGAAAAAAAATTTATAAAGATAGGCTCATGCCAAAAACTCCCTTTCAAAAAAGATTATTTTGATTTTGTAATTTCAATTTCAACAATACATAATTTAAATGAAAAAAAAATTCTATTGGCATTAACTGAATTAGAAAGGGTTAAAAAGGGAAAATCATTTATAAGAGTTAAAGGCTATAAAAGTTTAAAAGAAAAAAAATTCATAGATCAATGGAACCTTGTTGCTAAATCAAACTTAAGTATTAAAAAATGGCTAACTATATTTAAAAAGTGTAAATACAATGGAGATTATGAATTTACCAATTATTAAATAATAAATTAATTGTTTTATAATCTTAAATTTAATTAAATTGATTGAATATATTTTAGAACTTTGACTTTGCTAAAAAATCTACAATTGAAAGCAACCAAATATGGTGTGTCATTTCGATTAAATTATAGTTATTACTATCTAACCAAAAATTTAAATGTCCAATTTTTCTTACTTTGTTTTTTTTACTAAAGCCTGTTAAAGTAACAACCTTACATCCAATTTTTTTTGCATATTTAGCTCCATTAATAATATTTTTTGATTCTCCGCTGCTACTTATGCAAATTAATAAGTCTCCTCTATCTGCATAGAAAGATAGAGCTTTTTGAACCCAATTTTCATAACCATAGTCGTTAGAGAAACAGGTCAACAGATCAGCTTCATTAAAATTAATTGCTCTTACCTTGCACATTTTCGTTAAATCAACACTCACGTGACTTGCCATAGCTGCGCTACCACCATTTCCAACTAAAATTACTTTTTTTCTATTCTTTTTTATTTCTTTAATAATAGAGGTAATTTTTGAGAAACTCTTTTCATCATATTTAGTAACCAGTGTAGAAAATTTAAGTAAATAATTTTTGACAAAATTCTGTATCATAGAGGCTATCTTTTAATTAAAATTAATAATTGTTAAAGTTTTGTTAATTTAAAGTATAATTGAAATATATGAAATTAAAAACTATTTGTTTTGATATTGATAATGTAATTTGTAAAACTAATCATATAAGAGATTATTCAAAGTCAGTACCCATAAAAAAAAATATCAAGATTGTGAATGAAGCATATAATAAGGGTTTTATCATTATTTTATATACAGCAAGATACATGGGAAGGTGTAAGGGAAACTTAACTAAAGTAAAGAAGCAAATAAAGCCTTTGACACTAAAACAATTAAACAGCTGGGGTGTCAGATATCATAAAATTTATTTTGGGAAACCTAGTTTTGATCTATTTGTGGATGATAAATCATTATTTTTTAATAAAAATTGGCAAAAATTATTAAAAAAAAAATTGAACATATAAATAATCAAAATTAGAATAAAAATTTAAAAAAAGTAATTACAATTAAATCAAAAATAATCTTAAAGTAAAAAAAATATAAAATATTTTCATGCTAAATTTATTATACCATTTAAAAATAAATGTTAGCAAATTATTGATTCCCTATTTGATAAAATTTAGAGCTTATAAATTACTTAGTATATTATTAATCATAAATCTTTCAAAAATTAAAAAAATATCACCAAAACAAAAAGTTAAATATAAAGTTATTGTTTTGAACAAATCGGGGGGGACTGATGATTTAATTGAAAGTCAAAAAAGATATAATAATAATTTTTTGTATTTATCTTGTCCTAGAGATATATTCAATTCTATATGTGAAACTATGCTTGGGAAAGGCTATGACAATGATAAAGAATTTTTTTCAAAAAAATTTATAAAAAAAAGAAAGAAGTATCAAAACTTTTTGATAATACTATTAAAAGAATTAAAAAAAAATTATAATTTTAAAGCTTTTATTACTTTTAATTTTAATTATCTTTCAGAAATAGATTTGCATGCAGCTTGTGAAAAATCAAAAATCCCATGTTTAATGTTATATAAAGAGAGTGTTGCTACAGAAATTGTAGACAAGTATAGAAATTTTTTTTTAAAAAAAACAAATCAAAAATTTAATGGACATAAAATTGCAGTATATTCAAATTTAGGGAAAAATTTTTTAATTAACTCAGGTGTTTCTAAAAAAAAACAGATAGAAGTTATTGGATGTTCCAGATTAAATAGAAGTTTCTTATATAAAAAAATCACTCCTGAAAATCAAATTATTTATTATTCAATTGAAGGTTCAAAAGGTATTTCAACATATTTTAAAATTTTTGGTAAAAAATTTTTTAATGAATTTAAAAAACATGAATTAAGGAATCCAAAATATGATCTTCAAAAACTTCATTTTAAAATAGTAAATATTTTAAAAAATTTTGCAAAAAAAAACCATAATGTTTTAATCTTAATTAAGATAAAAATTGGTGATAATTATAATGAAAAATTATATAATAATTTACCTGAAAATATAAAAATTCTTTATACTGGTGTTGGACATAAGTTTTTAAAAAAATCTAAAATAGTTATTGGCTGGAACACTACAGCAATTCTGGAAGGAATAGCTGCAAATAGATTTATATTAATGCCCTATTTTTTTAAAAAAAATATTAAAATAAAAAAAAAAGATGAACTAAACTTAAATCTTTCAAAGAAATCTTACGCACATTCAGAGAAAGATTTTTATGATAAATTATATTACTTAACTAAAAAAAAATATAATATAAACAAAACTTACAATAATCAAAGTTCAATAAAATATTATCTTGGTAATTCTGATAATCGTGCAGGATTAAGATTAGATAGATTTCTTAAAAAAAACATATTACACACATATTATTAGAAATAATGAAAGATATCCTTTGTATAATACCTGCAAGATCTGGATCAAAAGGAGTGAAAAATAAAAATTTTTTAAAAGTGAAAGATAAAATGCTTATTCAGTACACTATAGATAGTGCAAAAAAAATAAGTAAATATTGCGATATATTAATTTCATCAGATAGTCCAAAAACAGAAAAAATTTGTAAAAAAAATAATTTAAAATTTTATGGATTAAGACCAAAAAAATTAAGTGGTGATAAAGTAGAAACATATGAGGTCGTGAATTATGAATTAAAAAAAATTGAAAAAGGAATTAAAAAATATAATTACATTCTTCTTCTTCAGCCTACCTGCCCATTAAGAGATTATCGAAAATTATTAAAAGCTATTAAAAAAATTAAATCTAAAAAGTATGACTCGGTAATTTCTATTAAAGATGTGAATGAAAACCACCCACTTAGAATGAAAAAAATAGTTAACAACTATGTAATAAATTATGCAGAAATAAATAAGGAAAATATGAAGCCAAGACAATCTTTGCCAAAAGTATATATAAGATCAGGTTCAATTTATTTATTTGAAAGAAATGTATTATTAAAACAAAAGTCTATGGT